>Ga0335395_10002056_pt1 | contig 12461 bp, 9 predicted proteins | sample MAT02_FD_205744 | JGI IMG/M metagenome (GOLD analysis project Ga0335395, IMG submission 205744) | Freshwater microbial communities from Lake Fryxell liftoff mats and glacier meltwater in Antarctica - MAT-02 (spades assembly) (version 2) ...
GGCGGGGGTTCGCATCGCCATGAGCGGGACGCCCGTCGAAAACCGCCTGAGCGAGTACTGGAGCATCATTGATTTTGTGAACAAAGGCTACCTCGGCACGCTCAAAAAATTCAGCCAGGATTTCTCAATCCCCATTGAGGTAGACCGCGACCAGCACCGTCTCGAAATTTTTAAGCGCATGACGGAGCCATTCATCCTGCGGCGCGTCAAGACCGACAAGAGCATCATTCAGGACTTGCCCGACAAAATCGAGATGGATCAAAGCTGCCAGCTTTCGGCGGCGCAGGCCGCCCTGTACCAAAGCGTGGTGGACACGGCCCTGCGAGGCATCGAAGGCCAGAAGGACGGTTTCAAGCGCAGCGGCATGATTTTCAAGATGATGACGGCTTTGAAGCAAATTTGCAACCATCCCACGCATTACCTCAAAAAAGGAACGACCGATCCGGCGGTCTCCGGCAAGAGCGCCATACTGCTGGAACTCGTGCAGCAACTGCTGGAAAACGGCGAGAAGGCGTTGATTTTTACGCAGTATAAAGAAATGGGTATGCTGCTGCAAACGATGTTTGAACAGCAACTCCAACTGCAAGTCCCCTTCCTGTACGGCGGTGTGAGCCGGAAAAACCGCGACGCGATGGTGGAGGATTTTCAGAATAACCGCTCGACGCGGATACTGCTATTGTCCCTGAAAGCGGGCGGCACAGGCCTCAACCTCACCGCCGCCAACAACGTGATCCACTACGACCTGTGGTGGAACCCCGCCGTGGAGGCGCAAGCCACCGACCGCGCCTTCCGCATCGGCCAAACCCGCAATGTGCTGGTACACCGCCTTATTACCGAGGGTACTTTTGAGGAAAAGATCAACCAACTCATCCAGAACAAGAAAGAACTCGCCAACCTGACTGTCGCCAACGGCGAAACCTGGATTGGCGAATACTCCAACGCGGACTTGAAAGAGTTGGTGAAGTTGAAGTGAGGGGGTTGATTTAGGGTAGGTAAATCGTTAGATTTGTTGAAAAACAGCACAAAATCATGGTCTACATCAGCGACAGAATTACCATTGACGAAGGACTCTGTAACGGTCGCCCCACGGTTCGGGGCATGGGAATCACGGTTAGGACAGTTTTGGAATTCATTTTTGCTGGGGATAGCCGCGAGGATGTACTTCATCAATACCCCGACCTCGAACCCGAGGACATAGAGGCTTGCCTGCAATTTGCCCTTGCGAGTACCGACCGTCAGTAGAGCATCAGGCAGCACGCCCCTCCGAATCATTCACCTCAGAATCGGCAATCTGAAACTGCGCGAATTTTATCTGTTCGTTAGTCCTGACTGGAAGCAGATTCTGGAGATGAGTCGAACACATAAGCTGGTCGTTGTGAGTAAAAACAGCATCAAGGGAATCAACTGATCCAGAACAAGAAAGAACTCGCCAACCTGACCGTCGCTAATGGTGAAACCTGGATTGGCGGGTATTCTAACGCGGTTTTGAAGAGACTGGTGGCCTTGAAGCAGGGGAACATAGTCTAGCAAACTCGTCAATTACAATCCGTAATCGTGAAACGCTGGGTCGAACTCTGCCCGGCTTGGTCAATGTCGGTGATTTCGGTAAGGTAGCCCTTCGCGTTAGTTTGGGTGGCGGTTATTTTGTATGTTCCAGTCGAGACGAGCTGACCCGTGGCATCGGCTTCAAATGCCTCATCGGTGGTACCTGATCCTCCGTAAGCTACGGCCCAGGGAATGCCGGCCAGCACATCGTAGGGTAGGCCGTGGGTAGCCAACAGGGTTTCCGGCGACTTTACGGCGTTCATTGGTTTCACTACTTTTTCAAAAAATTTGTTGTCCTGCAAATCGGCGAAGCCCCGTTTAGTCATGACGCCCTCGGCGTTGTAGGCAAAATACTGTTTACCTTCCGTGGCAGGGTCGCCCGTCTCATAGGTAAACTCACTCATCTGCCCGGCAGCATTGTAGCTGATGGTGTTGAAGCCCGTATCGCCTCCCCCATTGTCGTAGGCTACCTTCCCAATACGCCCATTGGTGTACGTATAGGTTTCGGAGCCAGCAGGCATACCATCGAGGGTCCAGATTGATTTGGTTAATAGGCCCGCTCCGTCGTACGTAAAAGTATATACGTAGGCCGAAACGGTGCCGGAGCCATCGCCGTCGAACTCGCGGGTCATAGTGGTGATACGGCCCTGCGCGTCGTAGGTGTAAAGGTGTTTGTTAAGGTTGCCCCGGTCGATAGCCGTGAGTTTGCAGGTGTCGGTCGAAGGACCCAGATCGTGGTCCTGACAAGCCCAAAGATTGAGGAGAAACAGGCTAAAAAATAGGGTAGTTCGGATAGTATTCATGAGATTTTTGATTTGGTTTTATAGGATAAAGGGATTGGTTAATTATTCGATTTTAGGTTTTCCCACTGAAACGTCATTTCCTCACGCTTGTAGCAGGGACATGTATTCCTGGGCGTATGGCCGCAAATATGCTTGTGCGCGGATCGCGTTACAAACGCGAGGTGATTTGACCGCGCGGCGGACCGTCCCGGTTGTGAACAGGATCCAGCGTAGCCTACCGTGGCAGCTTAGGGATCAAGGTTTTAACGGCACTTTGGTTAGCGCCAGCCGTCACGGCAGATATGCGCCCGGGTTTCTTAACTATTTCGCGGGGCAGGAAATTATTTTTATCCCGTATAACCCTGAGGTAGGTTATGACATCCGGGTCGTTTACGTCAACTGTATAAATCCCGTGCTCCTAGTTTGTTATGCCATCAGCACCAACAGTACCCGAGTAGCAGCTGTAGACTTCTGTCACTTTTCCCGTGGCAACATCAGTAGTTAGTTCATAGCCATCGATCGAGAAGTTAGTGCCACTTCCCGACATTGGAAAGTATCTACCCGCTCCCTGCGAGGACTGAATTGGGCTACCGTCTTTATCGTTCCATTGGGTTCAGTCGATGAGACAGGTTTCTGTACTTTATCAAAATTTGAAAACTGGTAATCGACAAACCCGGAAAGATCACTGCCTACTTCATCTGTATAATAGGTATCGATCGCGACGTATGGTATTGCTCGAAAAATGCCATTTAATGCGGGCGGGTCTTGTCCTTCGTAAATGGTCGCTCCCGATTTTTTGAGGTTGGCAATTTTCTTTGGTGACATTTTTTTTGCGAAGGCATCCGTATAGCCTTTAGATAAATCAGGGGCGGGAGATTTTTTTTCTTCTTTATTGCAGGAAGAACCACTAGCGGTCAGAAAAATGGTAACGGCTAGGGAAAGCAGGATGGAAAATCGGATCGTTTTCATGAGAATGGTTTGGTTTGAGGATTTGTAGCCTGAGCTGAGACACATCAGCTCAGGCTATAACTTGAATTAATTAATCACTTTGGGGTTGAAGGTTCCGTCGGCGTGGTTGGTTTCCAGGTAGATGACCTTGTTGCCATAGCTGCAAATGAGAGATCGCATATCGTCGGGCAGAATCGGAAGCGTGGTGAGGCTATTGGATGCCACCGTGTATCTGCCCAAAGCCGCCCCAGGAGGAACTGAGATTCCACCATAGAAATAGTTCGTAAGTACAAATAAGCTGGTGGCAGTAGCTACTTGGGCATAGCCAGTGGCACCGCCACGGGTTGCATTGCTCAGTGTTTGGTAGAAACTCACGCTGCTTGCTGCGCTCCACGTTTTGGTAGCAATGTTGTAGGTGTATTTCTGTACTTTTCGGGGATTGTACACCGCTAGGGTCTGGTCATGCGCGTGGAAAAAGGTGAGGATCAAGTCACTACGAGGATCATCAGTCGGAATTTCGCCGCTTTTGGTAAAGCTGTTGGCAGCAAGATCATAGATCCACAGGTACGATTTTCTGTCTACCGAGTTGAAGCTACGGATATATAGCTTCTGACCAGTCAGTACGAAGTTTTGCCCACCTCCACCCGGTGCAGTCACAGTGCCTACATCACTATTGGTCTTTAATTTTTTGCTAGCCTTGGTCGAGAAATCATATTCATAAACCGTGAAACCCTTCGACGGATCACCAAACGAGCCGGCGTCGTCTGTTACAGCGTAGATTTTCGATCCGTTGGCCTGCACGTCATCTTGCTTTCCATCACGAATCTCGCCATCGTTGCTTCCGAACTTGAAGTTCAATTCGGGAGCAAGCCAAGTATTGCTTTGAAGATTGTATTTCCACATATTATCACGGTTATAGGCATATAATATGTCGTTGACTGTGAAGGTTTTAATCTCTGTATAGACCGATGGTGCGTTACCAGGCGATTTGGGCTGGAATGCCGCAATCACGTTACTGTATAGAGCCGTGCCGTCAGCCTTTTTGACGTAAAGCCTGGTATAATATGTTTTACCCGCTAGGTATCGGTGCGCATCATCGGAACGGTCTACGGCGACTGCAGAAAATGTGTAATAATCGCCCACTACGCTGCTTTGTCGTGACTCCATTTTCCGTTCAAGAAAATTGGAATTATCGTTCATGGTCGGCTCTTTTTTGCTATCCGATACAATGATGTACACCCCCGTGTCATTATAGAGCTGAGACGTTCCAAAACCGGGAAGCCTATTGTAGCCAAGGGTGCCGAAGCAGGTAATTCCGTTGTGGGAAATATTAACCACTTTGTCCAGTTTCAGTACATCGGCTGCGGCGGGAGGTGCCTTTGTTTTGATCGTTACCACGCCGCTGTATCCCGTACCACTTGTACTAGTGGCGTAGGCTCGAGTATAATAGGTGGTGTTGGCTTTCAGATCTTTGATATTGCTGGTGAAGATGACCGGAAACGTCCCGTTCGGTTTACCCAGCTCGGTTTTGCTATCGGCCACGGTGGGCAGTTGGTTGGTTTCGCTCCAAACATGCCCGTACTGCGTCACCGCACTTCCATCGCTTTTCAGAATGTTTCCGCCTAAAGTAGCCGTTGTTGAACCAATTATGTCGAGCGAAGTACCACCAATGGGTCCGTTGGCGACCGTCGGACCCACCGCAACGGGAGCGGCATTTACTGTGAAGTTGCTGGTGCTGGTTGCTGTTTGTCCGCCTACGGTTATCGTAATGTTCCCCGTTGTGGCTCCTTTGGGCACGCTAGTTACGAGCCGAGTGGTACTGGCTGAGTCAGTTACGGCACTGACGGTGCCGAATTTAATCAGGTTATCAGCTGCTTTGGCCGAAAATCCAGTGCCTATCAACACCACTTTTGTGCCTTCGACGGCCGTAGTCGGGATGAACGACGTAATCGTGGGGGCAGGAGCTTTCGTTACCGTAACGGTCACCGTATACGTCTGCTTCGTGCCATCCTCCGCCGTGACGGTGTAGGTAACGGGATTGGTAAAATTCTGTGCCGTTCCCGAGGCGGGCGAAACCGTGGCTTTAGTTGAACTAGTGATGGTGGGCGCAAGAGCCGTCAGGTCGGTGTTGAAGGGTACAACGGCGGCGATGCTCGTGCCGCTGACTGTGGCCGTGACCGCCGGGCTAAGGCTGTTGAAGGCAAAGGCCGTAATTGCCTTTTCGGCACTCTTGACGGGTTCGGCGACTTTGTCCTTGCAGGACAGTACCAGAAATAATAGGGCGAAGCCTATCGAAGCGAGGAATCTGAGGTTTGTTTTCATTAGTTAATTTTAAAAAAAGGGAGTAAATTTAAAATCTGTTTTGACAAAATATTTCGCTCATGCACGTAGAAATAAGCCTTAACAATCAGCAGAAACTGCCTTACCTTATCGAGTTGCTGAAATCATTGGATTTCGTAGATTCAGTAAAAATCCAGTCGGGCAGCGACGAGGCGGATAAGCCAGTTAACAACAAGCCATCGCTGTTCGACCGCTTTTATGGCAGTGCCAAAAATGGCCTGATGATCGACCAACTCGATGAGCGACTAATCACCTTACGCGACGAATGGGAGAGAACTATTTGATAGACACCAATGTGGCTATCTACTTTTTGAATGGCGTGTTGCCACCCCAGTCTCTTCCCTTCATGCGTTCTATTTTTGATAGCGGAGCCAACTTGTCGGTGATCACCAAGATTGAACTCCTTGGCTGGTCTTTTCCCGGCGTCTCCAGCAGTAATTCGGCCGAGCAGTTCGTGGACACGTCTACCATCTATGCTTTGACCGATGCGGTCGTTTCGCTAACTATCATCCTTCGGAAAGCGTATAAAATCAAACTCCCTGATGCCATCATTGCCGCTACGGCTATCGTCTATGACTTGACACTGATTTCCAGAAACGACAAGGATTTTGTCGGTATCCCTTCGCTTGCTTATCGCAATCCGTTTAGTGAGCCGACCGAGAAGTAATTCCAAGAATCTGAGGTTGGTTTTCATAATCATGGGGGTGAATAGCCATTTGATTTTCAATGCCCCAAACCTACGCCGCCGCCCCACACCGCGCCACGCCACTCCCGCGAGTGACGGGTATTAGCCGATGAGTGACCCGTTTTGACCCTGTTTCGAGTAAACGGTAGGTGCTGCCCATAAAGAATTGAATAGAAGCACAAACGGGCGGCTCAGACCCTTAAACCGACCACTCGCTCAGTTTTTCGGGACGTTGGGCGGGCGACGATAACCAGGGGTGCTATTTATCGGTAGCTTTGGGTAAAGAAATCCGACGCTTCCCTCCCCATGCTGCGAATGCTGCTGTACGCTTTTCTGCTCCTGCTGCCGGGCTGGGCCGCGCTGGCTCAGCGGGCCAAGATCGTACGCGTCCCTAAGAGCCGTGCCGTCATCGGGCCGTATTTGCGGTTCGATCCGCTGCCGATTCAGGTGGAATCTTTTCGGAAAGCCTCCACCAAGAGCGTGCTGCTGCACGACCGCCAGGGCTACCTCTGGCTCAAAAGCAGCCCCAATGAGAAGGAAGCACTCATCCGCTACGATGGACATTACTACCGCGCTTTTGGCGACGCTGGCATCTGGAATTCGATACGGGATGATCAGACCCTGCACCAAGACGAGCACGGAGAAATCTGGGCCGCCAATGCCAAAGGATTCGGGCACTTCGACGCGCAGAAAGAGACTTTTACTTACTATAAAAACCCTTACCTAAAAGACCAGAACGTCGCTGAGTGCGTGGCAGGGCTGCCAGGCCTGTACTGGCTGGTGTACCACCACTACCCGCAGCCCGACACCCTCCCGCGCCCTCTCATCGCCTTCGATACCCGCACCAAAAGGTACCGTCGGCTTTTGCTCAAAAAACTGATCAATGGCTACACTCGACAGCCAGAAAACGTGAAATTAAGAAATTTCCGACCCTTCTTCCAGGAGGCGATGGGCCGGGTTTGGGGTACTATGGACTATGCCGTGATGCCGTCGCTGGCCCGCTTCGACCCTGCCACGGGCGAATGCGTATATTACCCGCCTCGTGGCCTCACCGCTCCCGACCTGCCCGATGCGGACGCGGGATTCCAGCGGCTTCTGATTCAGGCCATTCATCCTGACCCCGACGGGCGGTACCTGTGGCTGGGCGGCTGGTACAAAACTGGGCTGCTGCGCTTCGACACCCAAACCCTGGCCTGGAAGCAGTACTTTTTCCCGGAAGGCGCCTACAACCGCATCAATTCAATTACAAGTCACAACCCGAGCCAACTTTGGATAGCGAGCGACGCGCCATTACTGCTGTTCGACAAGCGCACTGAGACCATCATGGAGTATCCCCACGCGCCTGATAATCCTTTTTCGCGGGCTTTGCGGATGGTTGATTTTACGCAGGAAAAAGCGTCCGGCGATCTGTGGGGTAGCCTGGATGGTGCGCCCGGTGAGGGTACTATCCATGTACTTAGTAAAACAAAGCAACTGTTTCGTGTCAAAGATTATGTGCTGCTAAATCGGCAAAGTGACTTTCGGGTGTTGTTCCAGAAAGTCGGCATCACCTATATAAGCTACCAGGATGATCAGGGGGCAGTTATGGCAGCCTACGATCCCCGTCGGCCCTCCGCCAGGGAGCTGTGGCGGCATCCTTACGACGGGGATTTTGAACAAGATTTAGTGGGGGCCATCCGGGACACGATCAACGGCATCGACTGGGTCTATGGCAGCACCAACCACGACGGCGCCCTGTTCCGCTTCGATGGTCGCCGACTGCATACGGTGAAGGCGCTCATCAAAAATGCCCCGCCCGGCCACGAGCGGCTGGAAAAATTGGAAGGCGTCTGGGCCATGACCCAGGACCCGTCGGGCGACCTCTGGCTGGGCGACCGGGAAGGTAGCTACCACGACCTGATCCACTACGACCACCGAACGCGGGAATTTGAAGCACTGACGGCGGGCAAGAACGGCTTGCCCAACGATGCTGTCAATGCGATGATGGCCGATCGTCAAGGCTATCTCTGGATCGGCTACCGTTTTGGGGGCGCGTTGGTGCGCTTCGACCCCAAAAGCCGGAAAGTCACGGTGCAGCGGGCCGTGACGGATGCGGGTTATAATCCCATTGCCAAAATCGTGGAGGACACGGCCCGGCGGGTGGTCTGGATTTCCAAATCCAGCGACGGTTTCTGGAAATACGATCAGCGCAAAAATACCTACCAGCGCATTGACGAATTGGGCGAGATCTATGGTTTTTACATAACAAAAAAAGGCGATCTCTGGCTCAAATCGTCCAACGCTTTAATTTGCTACAATCCCGACACGGGGCAAATCAAGCGCTTCGGAACGGAGTACGATTTTAAAAACATCGTTTATTCTCCTTTTGTCAAGACCCCGGACGACGAATTCTTTTTCGAGCGGTTTCAGTTTCGCCCCGAGGAGTTGAAAATGGATACGGTCAAGCCGAGGGTGGTTTTTAGTTTTGTAAAAATATTCGATAAAGAACTAAAACTACCCCAAAGCCTGAACCACACCGACGCCCTTCAGCTCAACCATGACCAGAATTTTTTCAGCGTGGGTTTTTCGGTGCTATCCTATTTTCAACAAGATAAAAACCAGTACGCCTACACGCTGGCGGGTTTCAGCCCGGACTGGATACCCACGAATGGCCCGCCGTTGGCGGCGTTTACAAATGTGCCGCCGGGTCGCTACACGCTCAAAATCCGGGGCAGCAACAGCGATGGTACCTGGAGCAACGAGCGGCATCTGGCGATTGTGATTCAGCCGGCCTACTGGCAAACGGCTTGGTTTAAAGCCCTACTGGCGCTGCTTTTCCTGGGTGGCGCGTACGCCCTCTACCGCTACCAATTGGCCCAAAAAACATTAAAAGCCCGCCTTAAAAGCGAAGAAGCGCTGCGCAAACAACAGGAAGCGGAGTTCAAACAATACCTGGCGCAGGCGGAAGTATCGGCCCTGCGGGCGCAGATGAATCCACACTTTATTTTCAATTGCCTCAATTCTATCCAGTATTTCACCGCGCACAACGAAGCCGAGAAGGCCAGCGACTACCTCACCAAATTTTCGCGGCTCATCCGGCTGGTGCTGGAAAACTCCCGCTCCGAAAAAGTGACGCTCGAGAACGAACTGGAAACCCTGCGGCTATACCTGGAAATGGAGATCATGCGGTTTGGCGGCAAAGTGGCCTACGAACTCGACGTGGCCGAAAACGTGTCCCTGGATTATTTGCAGATTCCGCCCTTACTCTTGCAGCCCTTCGTCGAAAACGCCATTTGGCACGGCCTGATGCACCGCGAGGAAGGCGGCACGGTGCGGGTGCGCGTAACCCAGCCCGACGAACAGTGGCTCCGCGTCGATATCACCGACGACGGCATTGGCCGCGCCAAAGCCGCCGAGTACAAGAGCAAGTCGGCCACACGGCACAAGTCGTTCGGGATGAAAGTGACCGCCGAACGCATCGAACTCATCAACCAACTGTACCAAACCAACACCCGCATCGAAATCAGTGACCTGACCACGCCCGACGGTCAGCCCAGCGGCACGCAGGTGACGGTACACATTCCCGTCTGAACTTATGAAAGCGGTCATCATCGACGACGAACCCAACGCGGTGGAGTTGCTTATCCTCCGCCTGGCGCAGTGCTGCCCGCAGGTAGAGGTAGCCGAAGGCTGCACCAGCAGCGTAAAAGGCGTGGCCGCCATCCGCCGCCACCAGCCCGACGTGGTGTTTCTGGACATCGAAATGCCCCAAATGAACGGGTTTCAGGTACTGGAAGCGGTGGAGGATTTGTCGTTCGCCCTCATTTTCGTGACCGCCTACGACCGCTTCGCCCTCAAAGCCTTCAAGTACAGCGCCATCGACTACCTGCTCAAGCCCATTGATACCCAAGAACTCAGACAGGCCGTGAAGCGCGTGGAAAAGCAACTCCCCACCCAAAAAGACCAAGTGCAGCATCTCAAAGCCCAAATGGGTCAGACGGGTAAGCCTCTTCCCGGCAAAATCGCCCTACCCTACCAAAACGGCGTGACTTTCGTGGAGCTGAAAGACGTCATTTACTGCGAGTCCGACAGCAGCTACACCACCTTCCACCTCACCGACGGCCAGCATTACCTCGTCACCAAGCCACTGCGCGAAATCCAGGAATTGCTCGAAGAGCGCGGTTTCCTTCGCATCCACCGGCAGTATATCATCAACCTCGACCACATCAAGAAATTTTTTAAAGGCGAAGGCAGCTACCTCATCCTGACCAACGGCCAGAGCATTCCCGTCTCGCGCCAGCACCGCGAGCGGCTCATCGAGCAGTTTGGGTGGCTGTGAGGGGAAGCCCTGATTATTGTTGATTCGGCTGCACGGACTTCAAGCGTACCAACTCGCGTAAGTCACGTAGTTCATCGCGGTGCGGTCGATATTGGCGGTCAATTCGGGCGTGATTTTCTTCAAAAACTTCGCCGGATTCCCGGCATAAATGCTCCCCGGTTCCACTCGGGTGTTCTGGGTGACGATGGCCCCGGCGGCAATGATAGAACCCATGCCGATGACTGCTCCATCCATCACGATGGCCCCCATGCCGATCAGGACATGATCCTCGATGGTGCAACCGTGGACGATGGCATTGTGCGCGATGGAAACGTAGCTGCCGATGGTGGTCGCGAAACGCTGGTAGGTACAGTGAATCACCGAGCCGTCCTGTACGTTGGAGAAATCGCCGATGCGGATGCTGTTGACATCGCCCCGCACCACGGCGTTGAACCAAACGGTGCAGTTTTGGCCCATTACTACGTCGCCCACCACGGTGGCGTTGTCGGCGAGCCAGCAGCTATCGCCAAAAGTGGGCGAAATGTCACGAACGGATTTGATAAGCGGCATAGTAAGGGGAGAAGTAATGGCGAAACGAAGCTCGTAATATTGGTGGATTTTCCTTTGATTTACAAAGGTCGTTAATTTGTCGTGCCCAATCCGGGTTTCAGCCATCCGCCAACCGCCAAAAAATCCACCCCCTGAATGCTGAAAAACGCCCTGCAACTTTTCCAGAACATGGGCTTACGGTACGTGATGCATCGGCTTTGGCATGAAGTGTCGATTCGTACGTTTTTTTTGAAAAGACGCTTCCCAGCCCAGCCCGCTTTTCGAGAATTTAGCTCAAAAGAGGATTGGCAAAACTTAACCGTTCGATTTCCCAACCTTGATCTTGGCCACGACATAACCGAGATTGAAGGCGACAGCCTAAGAAAGCGCGTGGTAGCCTTCAAGGCAGGGCGTCTGTCGTTTTTTGGTGGCCAAAAATACCAGGTAAATGACTGGCTCACTAACCCGCTCACGGGCTACCGCTACGACGCTACCCGGCACTGGACACAAATCCCCGATTTTTCAGCCGAGGCGGGCGACATCAAGTACGTCTGGGAAAAATCACGCTTCACTTTTCTGTATGACCTCATTCGTTACGACCAGTATTTTCGGGAAGATCAGTCCGAACTAGTTTTTGGGGAAATGGAAAGCTGGATTGCAGCCAATCCGATCAACCAAGGCCCCAACTGGCGTTGCAGCCAGGAAATCTCGCTGCGGGTGCTGAACTGGACGTTCGCCCTAAATTTTTACAAAAACTCCCCTAACCTTACCTCCGAACGCTTCGCCCAAATCATCAACAGCATTTACTGGCAAATGCGGCACGTGGCAGCTCACATTAAATTTTCCAGATTCGTGGTGCGCAACAACCATGCCCTCACGGAAACGCTGGCGCTGTACGCGGTGGGGCTGCTCTATCCCTTTTTTCCGGAAAGCGCGCGTTGGAAGAAAGATGGCCAGCGCTGGTTTGAAGAGGAAATCGCTTATCAGATTTATCAGGACGGCACCTTCTTGCAATTTTCGATGAACTACCATCGCGTGGCGGTGCAGTTGCTGACTTTGGCTCTCGCACTCGCGCACCAAAACGGCGAACGCTGGGCGGAAGTCGTCTATGACCGCGCCCACAAGTCGCTGCACTTTCTTCGCGCTTGCCAGGATGAGGTTACGGGCTGGCTGCCCAACTACGGCAATAACGACGGAGCGCTTTTTTTTCCACTCACCGAAAGCCATTTTCGGGATTTTCGGCCGCAGTTGGCGGCGCTGGAGAAGGCGGTGTCTTCGGCTACGCTCAGACTGACAGGGGGGAGGGCGTCTGTCA
>Ga0335395_10002058_pt1 | contig 12451 bp, 12 predicted proteins | sample MAT02_FD_205744 | JGI IMG/M metagenome (GOLD analysis project Ga0335395, IMG submission 205744) | Freshwater microbial communities from Lake Fryxell liftoff mats and glacier meltwater in Antarctica - MAT-02 (spades assembly) (version 2) ...
ATTTGTTGCCGTTCAGCACATAGCGGTCGTTGCGTTTTTCGGCGCGCATCCGCATCGACACGACATCGGAGCCGGAGCCCGTTTCCGACATGGCGAGCGAGCCGACATGCTCTCCCGAGATCAGATTGGGCAGATATTTCGCCTTTTGTACAGCGGTGCCCCAGCGCGCGATCTGGTTGATGCAGAGGTTGGAATGCGCGCCATAGGAAAGCCCGATGGAGGCCGAGGCGCGGGAGATTTCCTCGATCGCGATGGTGTGCGCAAGATAGCCGAGGCCGGCGCCGCCATCGGCTTGGGGCACGGTGATGCCGTGCAGGCCGAGTGCGCCGAGCTTGGGCCAGAGGTCGCGCGGGAACTGGTTCTCGCGGTCGATTTCATCTGCGCGCGGGGCGATTTCGGCTGCGGAAAAGGCGCGCACGCTGTCGCGCAGCATCTCGATGGTTTCACCATGGGCAAAGCGGAGCATGGGCAGGCTCATGTGGCGTCCTTTTTCTGCAGTTCGATCAGGACCATGCCTTCGGAGACCTGGGCACCAACGGCGACAGCGACCGCGTCGACCGTGCCATCGAAGGGTGCGGTCAGTCGGTGCTCCATCTTCATTGCTTCCAGCACCAGCAGCCTGTCGCCGGCCTTCACCTGATCGCCCGGTTTCACGAACAGGCCGATCACCTTGCCCGGCATGGGGGCGGTTATGCTGCCATCGGCGGGGCCAGCCGTGCTGTGCCCGGACCAGGCCGGGCTTTCCAGGTCGAAGCGCCATGCCTGGCCTTTGCGCCGGGCTTCAAGCCCTGCGCCGGTGGTGACGAGGATGGTCTGCGGATCAGCTTGAACAGGGCCGTCGCCGTTCAGGAACAATCCGTCTGCGCGCGCTTCGACCTGGTGCTCGGTGCCATCGGCGGACCACAGCGCGAAGTGGCTGGCGGCTGGCAGGTTCAGGCGGAAGACGCTGCCGAAGCCCGCGCCCTGTGGCCAGCCGGCCATCAGATGCCCGGCGGCGGCCGCGATCACGCCGGGCGGCGGAGGCAGGGTTTCGAACAGGGAGGCTTCGTGGCGGCCGAGGAAGCCGGTATCGATCTGTTCGTCGATGAAGGCGGGGTGCGCGGCCAGCCGCGCGAGAAAGGCGCGGTTGGTGGAAACGCCTTCCACCTGTGTCGCATCGAGCGCGGCGACGAGCTTTTCCAGCGCCTCGGTCCGGGTGGCAGCGTGTGTGATGATCTTGGCGATCATCGGATCATAGTGGACGGTGACTTCGCTGCCCTGTTCGACGCCGGTGTCGATCCGTGCGTCTGCCGGGAAGGAAAGGCGGCTGAGGGTGCCGGTGGAGGGAAGGAAGCCCTTGTCCGGATTTTCGGCATAAAGCCGTGCTTCGACGGAATGGCCGCGCGCCACCAGCGCTTCTTGCATCAGCGGCAGGATTTCGCCCCGCGCGATGCGGATCTGCCATTCGACAAGGTCCTGCCCGGTGATCGCTTCGGTTACGGGGTGTTCGACCTGGAGGCGGGTGTTCATTTCCATGAAGTAGAATTTCGGGTCGCCGGCTTCGTCGAGATCGTCCATGTCGAGGATGAATTCGACCGTGCCGGCGTTTTCATAGCCGATGGCGTGGCCCGCGGTTGCAGCAGCGATGCCGAGCACATGGCGCAGCGTATCCGAAAGGCCGGGCGCGGGGGCTTCCTCGATCACTTTCTGGTGGCGGCGCTGGAGGGAGCAGTCACGCTCGAACAGGTGGACGACGTTGCCGTGGCTGTCGCCGAAGATCTGCACTTCCACGTGGCGCGGGCGGCCGATGAGCTTTTCCAGCATCACGCTATCGTTGCCGAAGGCGGCGGTGGCTTCGCGCTTGGCCCCCAGCAGGGCTTCAGTGAAGCCGGCCTTTTCGGCGACAGGGCGCATGCCCTTGCCGCCGCCGCCGGCGACCGCCTTGATGAGAAGCGGGTAGCCGACAAGTTCGGCCATGCGTTCCAGCCGGGCCAGCGACTGGTCCTCGCCCATGTAGCCGGGCGTGACGGGGACACCGGCGGCCTTCATCCTGGTTTTGGCCGAATCCTTCAGGCCCATCACGCGGATCGCCTGATCGGACGGGCCGACGAAGATGAGGCCGGCCTTGCGGACGGCTTCGGCAAAATCGGCGTTCTCGCTCAGGAAGCCGTAGCCGGGGTGGATCGCATCTGCGCCGGTGGATTTCGCGGCTTCGAGGATGCGGTCTGCCAGCAGATAGCTTTCCCGTGCGGGGGCAGGGCCGATGTGCACGGCTTCGTCTGCGGCGCGGACATGGGGGGCGTGGGCGTCGGCATCGGAATAGATGGCGACCGTTGCGATACCCATGCGCCGCGCGGTGCGCATGATGCGGCAGGCGATTTCGCCCCGGTTGGCGATGAGGAGCTTCTTCACAGATCTGCCTTCATTGGGGGGCCCATCCTGGCTTGCGGCGTTCGGTGAAGGCCTTGAGGCCTTCCTGGCCCTCGGCGCTGGCGCGCCTGTCTGCAATGCGGTCTGCGGTGCGGGCGCGCAAGGTTGCATTGATGGGGCGGCCGGTCACGTCGCGCACAAGGGCCTTGGCATCGGCCAGGGCACCGGGTGCGCCCTGGGACAGGGCTTCCATCCAGGCATCGACCTGATCGTCCGCATCGTCGGTATGGACATGGGCGAGGCCCATGCGCACGGCCTCTTCGGCGGTGAAATCCTCGGCTGTCAGGAAATAGCGGCGTGCAGCGGATGCGCCGATCTTGCCGACGACGAAGGGGGAGATTGTGGCCGGGGAAAGCCCCAGCCGCACTTCGGACAGCCGGAACCGTGCGGACGACCGCGCGATGACGAGATCGGCGCACGCGACAAGCCCGACCCCGCCGCCGAAAACGAAGCCGTGCGCAATTGCCATGACGGGCCTGGGGCAGCGGTCGATCGCCCACAGCATATCGGACAGGCGGAGGGCATCGGCGCGGTTCGCCGTGAGCGACAGCGTGGCCGATTCGCGCATCCACGAAGCGTCTGCCCCGGCACAGAAGCTGGGGCCGTTGCCCGAAAGCAGGATGGCGCGGACGGCTGTGTCGCGCCCAAGGTTGGTGAACGCGGCAGTCAGTTCGGCGATCACATCCGCATTGAAGGCGTTGTGCTTTTCAGGGCGGTTCAATACGACGCGGGCGAGGCCGCGGGCATCGGTTGCGATATCCAGCATGGTCACATCCGGAACAGCCCGAAGCGCGTTTCGGCGATGGGGGCGTTAAGGGCTGCAGCGAGGCTCAGCGCGACGACGCGGCGGGTGTCTTCCGGGGCAATGATGCCATCATCCCACAAGCGGGCGCTGGCGTAATAGGGGTTGCCCTGCCGTTCATACTGGTCGCGGATGGGGGCCTTGAAGGCCTCTTCCTCGGCGGCATTCGGGAAGCCGCCGGTTTTCACGGTGGCGAGCACGCTGGCGGCCTGTTCGCCGCCCATCACGCTGATGCGGGCGTTGGGCCACATCCACAGGAAGCGCGGGGAATAGGCGCGGCCACACATGCCGTAATTGCCGGCGCCGAAGCTGCCGCCGATGACGACGGTTATCTTCGGGACGCCCGCTGTCGCCACGGCCGTGACGAGCTTGGCGCCGTGCTTGGCGATGCCTTCGTTTTCATACGCCTTGCCCACCATGAAGCCGGATACGTTCTGCAGGAACAGCAGCGGAATCCTGCGCTGGCAACACAGCTCGATGAAATGCGCGCCCTTCTGGGCCGATTGCGAAAACAGGATGCCGTTGTTGGCGATGATTCCGACTTGCAGGCCCTCGATGTGGGCAAAGCCCGTCACCAGCGTTGCGCCGTAGAGCGGCTTGAACTCGTCGAAGCGGCTGCCGTCGACGATGCGCGCGATGATCTCATGCACGTCTGTCGGGTGGCGGGTATCGACCGGGACCAGCGCGTGGAGATCGGTTGCGGGGAATTTCGGCGGGTCTGCGGCGGCACGCGCCGGCGTTTCGCCGTGCGGCACGGTGGAAAGCGCAGCGCGGAGTAGCGCAAGGGCGTGCGCGTCATCTTCGGCGAGGTGATCGACGACACCCGAAAGGCGCGCGTGCACGTCGCCGCCGCCGAGGTCTTCGGCGGTCACATCCTCGCCGGTTGCGGCCTTCACGAGCGGCGGACCACCGAGGAAGATGGTGCCCTGGTTCTTCACGATGATGGACTGGTCTGCCATGGCCGGGACATAGGCCCCGCCCGCCGTGCAGCTTCCCATCACGGCGGCAATCTGGGCTATGCCCTTGGCCGACATGTTGGCCTGGTTGAAGAAGATGCGGCCGAAATGATCGCGGTCTGGAAAGACTTCATCCTGGCGGGGGAGGAACGCTCCGCCCGAATCGACGAGATAGATGCACGGGAGGCGGTTTTCGGCAGCGATCTCCTGCGCGCGCAGATGCTTCTTTACCGACAGCGGATAATAGGTGCCGCCCTTCACGGTCGGATCGTTGGCGACAATCATGGCCAGCCGGCCCGAAACCTGGCCGATGCCAGCGATCAGGCCAGCGGCCGGAACGTCCTCGCCATAGACATCGTGGGCTGCGAACTGGCCGATTTCGAGGAAGGCAGTCCCAGGATCCAGCAAGCGCTCCACCCTGTGCCGGGGCAGCAGCTTGCCCCGTGCGACATGGCGATCGCGCGATCCCTGCGGGCCGCCCTGCGCGACTTTGGCGGCGCGTTCGCGCAGCTCTGCGACTAGGGCGCCCATGGCTGCGCGGTTGGCCCGCGCGTCCGTGTCGTCCGGGATTCCTGTTCCGATAAGGGGCATGAATGCTGTCCTAGTTGGCTTTGCTCTGATTGGGAAGGCAAGTCATCGCGGAAGTCTCCCGTATCGCCTTTTCCTGCCTTCGTCTTGCATTTGCGGGCCGCTGAGTTGCCTTTCCGTGCCCGTGTCGGTATGGGGCCACCCTTTCCAGGGCTGGTCGGAACCAGCCGCATCCACAGGAACACGCACCATGGCCAAGGCAGGCATTCACCCCGAATATCACACCATCAAGGTGCAGATGACCGACGGCACCATTTTCGAGACCCGCTCCACTTGGGGCAAGGAAGGCGACACGATGGCGCTGGACATCGACCCCAAGAGCCACCCGGCCTGGACCGGCGGCGCTGCAAAATTGCAGGATGGCGGCCGCGTCGCCAAGTTCAACAAGCGCTTCGCCGGCGTTGCGGGCATCGGCAAGAAATAGGGCGCGGGCATCGGCAAGAAATAGCCTCTACGGCGTTGCTGCGACCAGCCTTCCGCTGGCCAGCGCGATCACATCGATTTCGATCATGAGGTCCGGGAGCGCGAGCGCCCGGACCTCCACAATCGTGTCTGCCGGCCAAGGTGGCTGAAAATAGCGCCCCCGGAGATCCACGATCCTGGGGAAATAGGCCATGTCGGTGAGGTAGATGGTCACCTTCACGACCTGCGACAGGCTGGAGTGCGCCGCTTCCAGAAGCACCTTGATGTTGGCGAAGGTCTGCTCGGCCTGGGTATCGAAATCGCCCGGTCCCACGACAGCGCCGGTTTCAGACAGCGCTGCCTGACCGGACAGAAAGATCAGGTCCCCGACGCGATAGCCCTGCGCGATCCGGAAGGGCGCATAAGGGTCGGGTACGGTGCGGATCTGGTGCGCATCGGTCATGCCGCGCCTCTGGCTTCAAGCCATGCGATAACGGTGGCGACCGGCTCGACGTCGGCGTATTTCAGCACCAGGTCGGTGAGGTTGGCGAAGTGGTAGCTGGCGTGTTTGTCGGCGCAGGTTTCCAGGGGGACGATGGTGCGGAAGCCGTGGCTGAGCCCATCGACGGCGGTGGCGCGCACGCAGCCCGATGTGGAGCCGCCGGTGACGACGATGGTATCGACGCCGTTCCATTGCAACCACGACCTGAGCGGGGTTTCGAAGAAGGCCGATGGCATGCGCTTGGTGAACTCCAGGTCTTCCGCTTGCACGTCGCAGCGCGGATCGAACTTGTGGCGTTCTGAACCGATGGCGATGTTCTGCAGGCTGTCGGGCGTGTTGGTGCGGGTGCCCCAGACGCCCGCGTCCTGTCCGTCGGCTCGGTAGCCAACTCGCGACCAGATAACGGGCATTCCGGCCGCGCGCGCGGCCGCGGACAGGCGGTTCACATGGCCGATCTGGTCCGGGTCTGTTTCGTAGGCGGTCTTGTAGCTGTGGATGTCGGTGTAGGCGCACTGGAAATCGACATTGACGACCGCGAGCCTGCTGCCGAAGCCGAATTTGGCGCGCCCGGGGTTCGCCAGCACGTCTTCGAAGATCTGCCGGGCGGTGCGGCCGTCCTCGATCATCCGGGTTCCAACAAGGTCGCGCATGGGCCACTCCTCCTGCGCCGAGCGTTACCGCCATGATAAAGGGCTTGTCGAGCGGCAATTGTCCGGACAAATTGGCGGCGTGAGCAGCGAATCCCCCTTCGATACGCCGGGCCGCATTCTGTGCGGAACGGTGGTCACGCCCGACTTTGCGGCCAGCCTTGCCGATTACACCGGCCAGTTGGGCCTTGCCGTGGTGGAGGAAGGCCGCGTTCCGCCCGATCTTGCGCGAAGCTGGGGCGCGCCGGCGCAGGTCGCCCGGCCCTATGCCCTGTTGGCAGCACCGGGCGGGGCAGGCTGTTTCGTGCGATTGGTGGAAGGGGCGCCGGTCCCGTCGTTCAGCGCGCTACGGCATTTCGGCTGGGCGGCGTTCGAGATGTCGGTCGTCGATGCCTTCGCGCTGCACAAGCGGATCGACCAATCGGCATTTCGGGTGATCGGGGAGCCCAGGCTGGTGCCCGGCTTCGATAATTTTATCCCCTTCCAGGTGGCGGGTCGGGCCGGTGAGGTGCTCTATCTCAACACCGTTCTGAAGGCCGGGATGACCGATCTTGACCTCCCGCATGCAAAGGCCGGGGTGGACGCGATCTTCATCGCGGTGCTTGCAGCGCGCGATCGGGCCGAAACGGTGGCGTTTCATGTGCAGGCGCTTGGGTTCGAGGAGGGCCAGACCTGGGTGATCCCCTATTCGATGATCAACCAGAGTTTCGGCCTGCCCGACGACCATCAGACGGCGATGACGATGACGAAGACCGGGCGGCTTCCGGCATCCGAGATCGACCAGTATCCACCTGGCGCGACCGATCGCCCCCGCGCAACCGGCGAGCTTCCGCCGGGCAATGCGATTGCAAGCTTTGCGGTCGCCAGCCTCGATGCAGTGGCGGCACCGTTCATCGAGCCGCCTGTGCCGCGCGATGGCGCGCTGTATCGCGGGCGGCGGGTCGGCACCGTGCGGGGGCCGTCATCGGAACTGTTGGAACTGGTCGAACTGGTGGAACCGTGATCACGCGCCATTTCATCGATGTCGGCAGCAAACGCTCGGCAAGGCGGGTTCATTACCGACGCGCCGGGTCCGGGCCGCCGCTTGTGATGGTGCACCAATCCCCGCGCTCGTCGGCGGAATATATCCCGCTGATCGAGCGGTGGGCGGAGCATTTCACGATTTTCGCGCCCGATACGCCGGGCTTCGGGGATTCGCAGCCGCTGTCGCATCCGAAGCCGGAGTGCGAGGATTATGCCGACGCTGTGATCGCCTTTCTCGATGCGCTCGGGTTTGGGCAGGTGGCGGCCTATGGCTTCCATTCGGGCGCGATCATTCTGGTGACGGCGGCGCGGCGGGCGCCCGAACGGTTCAGCGCGATTGCCTGTGGCGGCTATGCCATCTGGACCGAGGCGGAAAAGGCCGATTTCGGCGCGCACTACACGCCGCCGTTCGTGCCCAGGCCCTATGGCGATCATCTGGCCTGGCTCTGGGGAAGGATCCTGGAGCAGAGCTGGTTTTTCCCCTGGTATCGCGCCGAGCCGGGTAGCCGGCTGGGGGTTGCCCATGCCGACCCGCAGCGCGTGCAACCGATCGTGATGGAGTGTTTGTCTGCCGGGGACAGTTTTTCCAAGGGCTATGCCGCCGTTCTTCGCGCCAACCGGGACATTCCGGACGCCGGAGCGCCGACCCCGCCGGTGCTGATTTCCGCCTATGACGGAGACCCGCTGAAGGCGCACATGGCGCGGCTGGGGGCGGTTCCGCCGAGCTGGCGCATCGCACCGGTGGAAACCCCGGCAGAGCTGGAGGCCGAGGCGCTGGCGTGGTTGCTGGCGCACCCGGCACGCGCGGTGGACGCGTGCGGGCCCTTGGTGGACGAAGGGTTCCTGCCGGTGATTGCGGCGGGCTTCGACGGGCTGCTGCACTGGAAGGGCGTGGGGGATCTGTTCGTGCATGCGCCGGGTTCGGCGGGTTCGGCTGCACCGGCCGACATGCTGGCATTCGATCTTCCCGGCCACGGCCTTTCGGACCCGTGGCCCGAAGCGCCCGGGGGGTTCGGCGCGATCACGGACTGGGCCACGGTCATCCTCGAGGCCCTGATGGTGCTCGACGCGCGACCATCACGGGTGATGGGGGAAGGCTGGGGCGATGCGCTTGCAGCCGATGTCGCGCGCGGGCTTGGGGCCGTGCATTGCCCCGCCACCCGGCCAGCCGGCCGGATGGCAGACTGGCGCGCCCATGGCCTTCCCGATCTGACGCCCGATCAGGCTGGAACGCATTTGCTGAAAGCCTGGCGGATGGTGCGGGCGGACACTTGTTTTGACCCGTGGTTCGCGCCCTGTGCCGCCCATGCGCGCCCGTTCGATCCGGCCGATCTTGCGCCCGAAGCGCTCGCCGTGCGCCATCTGGCCCTGATGCGGGCGACGGCAGCGCAACCTTATCTTGCCGCCTGTCTTGCAGCATCGCTTGACTGTGCGGCCTGACCCACCCGAAACCGCCCACCAGGAGACCATCATGGGAATCAAGGACGACATGCCGCTGCTCGCGCGCCACGAAGGCGTTTGGGAGGGGACCTACCGCTATTACAATGCCGATGGCGCGCTGATCGACGAGCACAAATCGAAATTGCTGTGCCGGTTTCCCGATGACGGCCCGCATGCATACCACCAGACCAACCATTATATCTGGGCCGACGGCCGCACGGAGGTTCGGGATTTCCCCGCCGATTACCACGACAAGCGCGTCTGGTGGGACAATGACCTGATCCAGGGCTGGGCATCGGAGCTTGGGCTCGACGAGAAGAAGCGCACTGTCGTGCTATACTGGCAGCGCACCGGGGACCCCGAGCTTTATCTTTACGAGATGATCCAGATTGCGGACGACGGGATGAAGCGGTGCCGCACCTGGCACTGGATTCGCAGTGGCGCCCTGGAAACCCGGACCGCCATCGAGGAAGTGCTTGTGACCCGCGACTGGCGCGCCGAAGATGCGGCGATGAAACAGGCTGCCTGATGCCCTGTGCCGAACCGCTGCTGACGGCTGCCGCCATGCGCGCGGCGGAGGCAGCGTGGTTCGCGGCCGGGCATGACAGCTTTGCCCTGATGGACGTGGCGGCGCGCGCGGTTCGAGACCGAGCGGCCGCCATCGTGCCCCCGCCCGGGCGCATTCTGGTTCTGGCGGGGCCCGGCAACAACGGCGGGGACGGATATGTCGCGGCGCGCCTGCTGGACGAGCAGGGCTTCGATGTGCGGGTGCAGGCGCTGGTTCCCCGGCCAGCACTGAAGGGCGATGCGCAGCACGCCGCGGCCCAATGGCAGGGCGTGGTCTTGCAGCCCGGTGAAGCCGATCCGGCGGGGTTCGACCTGGTGATCGATGCGCTTTTCGGGATCGGCCTTGCGCGGCCGCTGGAGGGTGCGGTGGCCGGGCTGGTGGAGCAGGTGAATGCATGCGCCACGCCGGTGCTGGCGGTGGACATCGCTTCGGGCCTGGATGCCGACACCGGAGAGATTCTGGGGGTTGCGATCCACGCGACCGAGACGGTGACCTTTCACACTGCCAAACCCGGGCACCTGCTGCTGACCGGCCGCCTGCATACGGGCGCGCTGACGGTTGCCGATATTGGCCTGCCCGCACCGGTTGCGCCGGGCTTGTGGGTGAACGGACCTGGTTTGTGGCAGCTTCCGCGCCCGGCTGCGAATACGCACAAATATGCGCGCGGCGCCGCCATCGTCTGGTCTGGCCCGGCGCTGGCGACCGGGGCTTCGCGCCTGGCAGCGCAAGCCGCCCTGCGGGTGGGGGCAGGGGCCGTGACGCTTGCGGGCGCCCGTGATGCCCTGATGGTGCACGCGGCCCATCTGACGGCGGTGATGCTGGCCGAGGCCGATGCGCAGGGTTTTGCGCGGCTGCTTACCAGCCCGAAGCTGCGGGCGGCCTGCGTTGGCCCGGGCGCCGGGCCAGCTGCGCGCTGCGTGGCTGGCGCTGCGCTGCAATCGGGCAAGCCGCTGGTGCTGGATGCCGATGCGCTGACCGGCTTTGCCGACGATCCCGGCCATCTGGCCCGGCTGGTGCGCCGCCATGATCGCCCGGTGGTGCTGACCCCGCATGAGGGCGAGTTTGCCCGGCTGTTTCCGGTGCTGGCGGGAACGAAGCTGGATCGGGCACGCGCAGCTGCTGCCGGGACCGGCGCTGTGGTGGTATTGAAGGGAACCGACGGCGTGATTGCCGCGCCCGATGGCCGCGCCGCCATCAACGCCAATGCGCCGCCCTGGCTGGCAACGGCCGGGTCCGGCGATGTGCTGGCCGGGTTCATCACCGGCCTTCTGGCGCAGGGAATGGCCGGGTTCGAGGCGGCGGCGGCCGCATGCCATCTGCATGGGGCCCTGGGGCAGGCGATGGGGCCGGGGTTGATTGCCGAGGATCTGGTGGGGCCGGAGGTTCGCGCGGTGTTGTCCGGGCTGTTTCAGGCGCGGTTGCCCATCAGGTGATTGTCTGCGGCCTGCATCGCGCTTTCGAGGTCTGCCGCGCCGATGGAAACGCCGGTCCGCGCACCGACCCTGACGGAGGCCGGCCCGCCGCTGGCTGAAAGATCATAGGCGATCACCTTGGCGTTGCCGATCAGGGCCTGTTGCGCTTCGACCCGATCGGCCGGAATCAGGGCCACGAATTCATCGCCGCCCCAGCGCGCGACCATGCCGGGCGGCGTGATGGCAGAGGCCAGCCGCAAGGCCACCTGCTTCAGAAGTGCATCGCCGACAATATGGCCGTGGCTGTCGTTCACCGCCTTGAATCCCTCGAGATCGATCAGGATCAGGGCCTTTTCCCCCGGCAGCGCATCCCACTTTGCTTGCAGCCCGCGCCGGTTCGGAAGGCCTGTGAGCGGATCGTGCCGGGCTTCGATATCGAGCCGCTGCGCGCGGCGATAGTACCGGAGCGAGACGATGCCCAGCCCGATCAGCGCCAGCGCGAGGACCGGCGACAGTGTCGCCAGCAGAAGGATGGCGAGGGGCGTCATCGGGCCGGAATGGCAGCGTCAGCCGATGGTTTCTTGCGGATAGGTTCCAAAGCCATGTTCGCGCAGCATATAGCCGCTTCGCCCATCGCCCTCTACCCGGCACCAGCGGTCCGCGCACATGGTCACGCGCATTACAACGCCCGGTTCGGCGCGCAGCACGATGGGCGAGCCGACATCCGGGCGGGCACGAAGCTCACGCGGTTGCCGGATGATCTGGACGGTGCGGTCGGTGGACAGCATGGCGCGGTCCATCCAGCCCTCGGTGCCGTCTGCATCGCGCACGCGGCGCCACACGTTCCACTCCGCCGTCACTTCCAGCGGGGTGCCGGTGCGGATGAACACCCAGGTGACGGGATATTCCTTGCCCGGCCCGGCGCGCATGAAGGCGCGCTTGGCCCGCAGCGAGGCAAAGCGCGGGGTGGGAAGGCCGGAGCGGTACTTCACGGCATCCTTGTTGCTGGGTTCCGGTTTGCCGGTTTCAGCGGTGCGCGATGCGTCTGCAGGGGCTGATTGCGGGGCCTGCGGAGCCTGTGCGGCGAGCGGGGCGGCGAGCGCCATCAGAAGGAAGGGGGTTGCGCGGTGCATGACAGCTTCCCTGCCAAGCATGGGCGGTGCTGGCAAGTGCAGGCCTGTTGGCAAGTGCGGGGCATGGGCGATGGTGTCGGTGCGGCCTTTCTTGTTGGCAGGGTTGCGCCGGTGGGGCGCCGCCGCCTACCATGCGGCCATGCCCGCTCCCCGCTTCGCCAAATATGATCGCAAGCTCCGCGTGATCGTGACCCGCCGCCTGCCCCAGGCCGTGGAAACGCGCATGGCCGAGTTGTTCGATGTGGACCTGAATTTCGCCGATGCGGCCTTCACCGGCGCGCAGATGGCGGCGGCGCTTGCGACGGCCGATGTGCTGGTGCCCACCGTGACCGACGAGATCGATGCGAGCCTTTTGGGTGGCGCGGGCCCGGCGCTGAAGCTGATCGCGAATTTCGGTACCGGGGTCGATCATATCGATCTCGCCGCCGCCCGGGCCAGCGGAATCACCGTGACGAACACGCCCGGCGTGTTGACGGACGATACGGCCGACCTGGTCATGGCGCTGATCCTTTCGGTTCCGCGCCGGCTTTCGGAAGGGGAAAAGCTGGTGCGGGCCGGGCAATGGGCCG
>Ga0335395_10002060_pt1 | contig 12448 bp, 12 predicted proteins | sample MAT02_FD_205744 | JGI IMG/M metagenome (GOLD analysis project Ga0335395, IMG submission 205744) | Freshwater microbial communities from Lake Fryxell liftoff mats and glacier meltwater in Antarctica - MAT-02 (spades assembly) (version 2) ...
CCGCTGGCTTACTACGCCATGCAATTCTGGCTGGCCGATTTCCCGTACAGCGTCGGCGTGGCATGGTGGGTGATGGCCGCAGCGGGCGCGGCGGCGTTGGTCATTGCTTTTGCCACCGTAAGCATCCACGCTGTTAGAGCCGCGCGGCGCAATCCAGTGGAGTTGCTGCGGAGCGAGTAAAGCAATTTTACCTAAAAATGTCCGCCAAACTCAGCTCGATGCCGGTGGCTGGGTCTTGGAAAGTGCCTTCCGTAAAGTGTTTGACGGATTCGCCTGGTAGAAATAACTGAACGGTCTTTACCGAAGGCAGAATGATCCATACCGACTGAACACCAGACGGAAAGTAGTTGTCATAGACTTTGTCCGTCAAATCGTTGTAGGCTTGTCGGGGCGAAAGTATTTCGATAGCCGTAACGGGCGGTTCTTTCCAGCGAACCGTATCCCGAATCCAATCAATCGGGATTTTATGACAAATGGAAATATCGGGCTTGGCCCGATCAACGCTTAGCTCAAATTCTAGTTCGGGCATGATGTCGTACTGCTGCTCATAAGGTATAAGTACCTTGACCAAATTATAGGCTAAGCGAGCGTGATTCACGGACATAATGTCTTCCGATTGAAATTCATCAAGTTCTACGATGGGTGTTTCCATAGCATCCAGTTGTTTTTTTCAAAGATAACGAATTAAAAGGAGGAGGAGGGAGGAAAGGATAAAAGGACAGGGCCGTCCGCGCGGTTCGAAGAATACCCCCTCCTTTCCTCCCCTCCTCCCTTCCTCCTCAAAACGAAGGTACCCGAATAATCTCCCCGCCCCGCATCGCCGACTCGTGCGCCAGAATCCCGACGCTCGTCCAGTTGGCCGACTGCGCGGCGTTGGGGAACGGGTCGCGATCCTCGACCAAGGCCGAAACGAACTCGTGGACCAAGTGCGGGTGCGAGCCGCCGTGGCCGCCGCCTTGTACAAAAGACAGATGAGCTTTTTCGCCCGCGTTGTACACGCCTCGTCCCGTAAAAGATTGAATTTCTTCGGGTAAAAGGTGGGCATAATCGGGCGTTTCTACGCGCTCGGGAATTTCCGGTTCGGGCTTCTTGGCGGTGTGAATCACCGGATGTTCGCCCTCGATGAGCGGCCATTCGAAGGATTTTTTGCTACCGTACACCTCGAAACTCTCGCGGTATTGCCGCGCCGTGTCGAACAGCGAGCGATAGACGGAGGCCGACAAATCGCTGTCGCGGAACTTGATGTGCGCCGACTCGACGGCGAAGGGCGAGTTGTGAATTTTGGCCAAATCCTCGCTAATCGTCCCTGAGCCGAAGCAGGAAACGTACTCGGCTTCCAGCCGCAGCAGTCCCGCCACCGGGCCCACGCAGTGTGTGGCGTAGTGCATCGGCGGCAGTCCCGGCCAATAATCGGGCCAGCCTTCCATTTCCTGCTGGTGGCTGGCTTTAAGGAACTGAATTTTTCCCAGTTCGCCTTTCTCATACAGCTCTTTGACAAACAGAAATTCGCGGGCGTACACCACCGTTTCCATCATCATGTATTTCCGGCCCGTCTCGCGGCAAACTTTGACGATTTCGGCGCAGTCGTCCACCGAAGTGGCCATGGGTACAGTGCAGGCCACGTGCTTGCCCGCCCGCAGGGCTTTTAAGGTTTGCTCGGCGTGGTTAGGGATGGGCGAATTGAGGTGTACGGCATCCACTTCGGGATCAGCCAGCAAATCATCATAGCTGGTGTAGCGCTTCTCGACGCCGAACTCATCGCCCACGGCGTCGAGTTTGGACTGGGTGCGCTGACAAATGGCATACATATTGGCGGCGGGATGCCGCTGGTAAATGGGGATAAACTCGGCCCCGAAACCCAGGCCGACGATGGCGACGTTGATTTTCATTTTAGGTATTAGGTTGTTAGGTATTGGGTTGTTAGGTTTCTATTGCTTTCAATTTCTCAAACGTCCTTGTTTTTTTGAAAAGAAGATTTGATGTCCCACGTTTTACTCTGATAGCGAACCAAAACTCAAAAAGGGCGATTCCCGATAAGGAATTGCCCTTTTGTGATCAGGCGAACAAGCACCTAATGCCTAACAACCTAATGCCTAACAACCTAATACTTAACAACCTACTTAGAAGAAGGCTTCGAAGCCGCGCCTTTTACTACCACCTCACCTTTCAGGAAAAGCGTCAGGCTGGGTGACTCGGCATTGCTGAACACTGTAATTGATTTATTGAAAGTACCCATTGCGGCGGCATTGTAGGTGGCCTTGACGGTTCCAGTCTGCTTGGGCAATACCGGAGTCTTAGTCCAATCGGGCGTGGTGCATCCGCAAGAAACACTCACGTTGGAAATGACAATCGGCTCGGTGCCTGTGTTGGTGAAGACAAACTCCTGCGTTACGGGCTTGCCCTGGTCGATCTTACCGAAGTTGCGGGTTTCTTCCTTGAACTTCATGACGCCCTTTTGGGCAAAGCTCGCGGATGAAATGGTTAACAAGACTACGACGACTGAAAAAAACTTTTTCATGATAGAGTGAAAATTTTGATTATTGAGAATTGGTTTGATGCGTAAGTTACGGATTCAGAAGCAAAAGCTTTGCCAAATAATTCCTCTGGCGGGACTTTTTCAACAAAGTAGCGGGGAAAATCGTTTTTTTGAAAGGATGTTTTTAATTTTAATTTTGACCCAATTCGGTAAAAACGTATCTTAACCCCACGATCTGCGTTATCACCCCCTTTTGAAATGCCCATGCTCCTAAACGAAACCCTGTCCGAAAATAGTCTATTCACCGTCGAGAAAGTGCTGACGGACTATCGCTTGGCTTGCGAAAGCCGGGCGGTGAGCCTGTTGGGCCGCAAGGACGCGATGGGCGGGCGGGCCAAGTTCGGGATTTTCGGCGACGGCAAGGAGGTGGCGCAATTGGCCATGGCGGGCGCGTTCCGGCGCGGTGATTTCCGCTCGGGCTACTACCGTGACCAAACCGTGGAAGCTGCCCTCGGGAACCTGACTTGGCAGCAGTTTTTCGCCCAGCTCTACGCCCACCCCGACCTGAACCACGAGCCGCACACGGGCGGACGCTCCATGAACGGCCACTACGCCACCCGCTGGCTCGACGCCGAAGGACATTGGCTGGATCAAACCAAACTCTATAATTCGGTCTGCGACATCTCCCCCACCGCCGGGCAAATCCCGCGCGCCTTGGGACTGGCCTACGCCTCCAAGCTGTACCGATATAATAAGGATGTTCAGTACCTCGACACTTTTTCCCAGCACGGCAACGAGATCGTCTTCGCCACCATCGGCGACGCCTCCACCTCACAGGGGATGTTCTGGGAAACCATGAACGCCGCCGGGGTACTGCAAGTGCCGTTGCTGATGTCGGTTTGGGATGACGGCTACGGAATTTCGGTTCCCATTGAGTACCAAACTACCAAGCAAAGCATTTCCAAAGCCTTAGCCGGCTTTCAGCGCAATGAGCTCGAGGAAGGCATTGAAATCATGACCGTGAACGGCTGGGACTACCCGGCCCTAGTAGAAACTTATCAGAAAGCCGCCCACCTCTGCCGCCACGAGCAGGTACCCGTGCTGGTTCACGTGGAGGAACTCACGCAGCCGCAGGGCCACTCGACCTCCGGCTCACACGAGCGCTACAAGCCCGAAGCGCGGCTGACCTGGGAAGCCGAGCGCGACTGCAATGTGCATTTCCGGGAGTGGATTCTGGGAAATAGCTATGCCACCGTCGAGGCATTGGAAAAGATTGAAGCGGACGCCAAGGAAACCGCCCGCGTTGCCCGCGACCGTGCGTGGAAGGCGTATCGCAAATCCATTGAAACCGACCTCAAGGCGGCCCAGCAACTGTTGGAAACCGCCATTCAGGAAAGCAGCCACCACACCGACGAACTCAAGAACAGCATCGCCGACCTGCACAAGTCTCAGTTCCCCATTCGCCGCGACATCATGGGCGCGGTGCGCAAGGCCCTGCGGGCGTTGCGCTCCGAGTCAATTCCCTCCCGACCGCTGCTGAAAGAATGGTTGCAAACGGAGCAGAAACTAAACGAAGCCCGCTACAACGACCACCTCTACAGCGAGTCGGACGAGTCGCCGCTACTGGTAGCGCCCGTAGCCGCTACCTACGCCGACGACAGCCCGCTGGTCGATGGCCGCGAGGTGATTCGCGCCTATTTTGAAAGTCTCTTTGCCCGCGATCCACGCGTCGTGGCTTTGGGCGAGGACGTCGGCCAAATCGGCGACGTCAATCAGGGTATGGCGGGTTTACAAGAGAAATACGGCGAAATCCGCATCACTGACACGGGCATCCGCGAGACCACCATCATGGGTCAGGGCATTGGCCTGGCCATGCGCGGCCTGCGGCCCATTGTCGAAATCCAGTATTTCGACTACGTATTCTACTGCCTAGCGACGCTCACCGACGACCTGGCCACCTTGCGTTACCGCACGGCGGGCGGCCAGAAAGCCCCGCTCATCGTCCGCACGCGCGGCCACCGCTTGGAAGGCATCTGGCACAGCGGCTCACCGATGGGGGCCATGCTGGGTAGCTTGCGTGGCTTGCACATCGCGGTGCCACGTAACTTTACCCAAGCCGCCGGACTGTACAACACATTAATGCAAGGCGACGATCCCGCCTTGGTCGTGGAGCCGCTCAACGCCTACCGCCTAAAAGAAAAACTGCCCGACAACCTCGGCGACTACAACGTGCCGCTCGGCCAGCCCGAGGTTATCCGCGAAGGCACCGACCTCACCATCGTGACCTACGGCTCCATGTGCCGCATCGTGCTGGATGCCGCCGCCCAATTGGCCGAGGTCGGCATTGAGGCAGAAGTCATCGACGTGCAGACGCTGCTGCCCTTCGACCTGAATCACCAGATCGTTAAGTCCGTCCAGAAGACCAACCGGGTGATTTTCGCCGACGAGGACTATCCCGGCGGGGCCTCGGCCTTTATGATGCAGGAGGTTTTGGAGAAACAAAACGCCTACCGCTGGCTCGACTCGGCCCCGAAGACCATCACCGCCCAGCCCCACCGGGCGGCCTATAGCTCCGACGGTGATTATTTCTCCAAACCCAATACCGAGACCGTCTTCGAAGCTGCCTACGCCCTCATGCACGAAGCGGAACCGCAGCGGTTTCCGGCGTATTTGTAGCACGTTCCTGTGAAGCTCTACGCCCGCTTCGGTAAACGATTATTTGATATGGTCGCAGCTTTTGTGGGCCTCATCTTTCTTTCGCCCTTTTTACTAATTATTGCTCTATTTCTAGCCGCAGTCAACCAAGGAAGTCCGTTTTTCCGTCAGCCACGTCCGGGCCGAAACGGCAAGGTATTTGTTTTAACAAAATTCAAAACCATGAACGACCATCGCCATGCCACCGGACAACTCCTGCCCGATGCGGAGCGGCTGACCGGGCCGGGAGAAATTATCAGAAAAACCTCACTGGACGAATTGCCCCAACTCTGGAGTGTCCTGCGGGGCGACATGAGCCTCGTTGGGCCCCGACCGCTGTTGGTCGAGTATCTGCCGCTTTACAGCGAGGAACAAAGCAGACGCCACCACGTCCGTCCCGGCATTACGGGCTGGGCGCAAGTCAATGGCCGCAACGCATTGAGCTGGGAAGCAAAATTCAAGTATGATGTTTGGTACGTAGAAAATCTCTCCCTGTTTCTGGATCTGAAAATCCTGTGGCTGACGATTATCAAAGTTTTTGAAGGCACAGCAATTTCGTCGGGTACTTCGGTGACGATGGAGAAATTTGGAGGAGGAAACGCCACAACTGACTAAACGTCTCAACGACTAAACACCTCAACCACAAACCCATGCTTCTCCACGGTGCCAGCGGCCACGCCAAAGTGATCTCCTCCATCCTGCGGGCGGCGGGGCAGGAAGTGACGGCTATTTTTGACGATGATTTGGGCAAGAAAAACTTGGGGGATATTCCAGTCGTGGGTGTTTATGATTCTGACTTCCAGCCCGCTGCGCAGTTAATTATTTCCATTGGCTACAACGACATCCGCCGGAAAGTCGCCGGGCGCATCCACCACCGCTTCGGCACGGCCATTCATCCATCGGCTCTGGTGGACGAAACGGCGAGCATCGGCGAAGGAACCGTGATTATGCACGGCGCAATCGTCCAAGCCGACGCGCGGCTGGGCCGCCACGCAATCGTCAACACCGCCGCCACCGTGGATCACGACTGCGTTTTGGGGGATTTCGTTCACCTGGCACCGGGCGTGGTGCTTTGTGGCGGGGTGCGGGTGGGCGAAGGCACTTTGATTGGTGCGGGAAGCGTAGTGGCTCCAAATCTTACAATCGGCACTAACTGCATGATTGCCGCCGGGAGCGTGGTGACTACGCATATTCCCGACGGAGCCACCGCACGCGGAAATCCGGCGCGGGTAATGGATGATTTTGCATAAAATGAAAAAAATACTCCTCTCCTCCCCCCACCTCAGCGGCCGCGAACTGCCCTACGTACAACAGGCCTTCGACACCAACTGGATCGCACCTTTGGGCCCTAACGTCCACGGTTTCGAGCAAGAGCTTTGCGCGTATGTCGGCAGGGAACACGCCGCTGCCTTGTCGTCCGGCACGGCGGCCATTCATCTGGCACTTGTCATGCTGGGCGTTTCGGCGGGCAATGTGGTGCTGTGTCAGTCGTTCACCTTCGCCGCTTCGGCCAATCCGATTGTTTACCAAGGAGCTATCCCTGTTTTTATCGACAGCGAATCCGACACCTGGAACCTCTGCCCCGAAGCGCTGGAAAAATCTTTGAAACACTACGCCAAACTGGGCAAGCGGCCAAAGGCCGTCATTGGGGTTCACCTGTACGGAATGCCCGCCAAAATGCGGGAAATTCTGGCCCTGTGCGAAGCCTTCGGAGTGCCCTTTGTGGAGGACGCCGCCGAAGCGTTGGGATCGACGTATTTTGGGCAAAAGGCGGGTTCATTCGGAACGATGTCGGTGCTGTCGTTCAATGGCAACAAGATCATCACCACCTCGGGTGGCGGGGCCTTGCTTTCTGACAATGAAAATTTTATAAAAAAGGCTAAGTTCCTCGCCACCCAAGCCCGCGACGAGGCACCGCACTACCAGCACTCCGAGATCGGCTACAACTACCGGATGAGCAACGTGAGCGCGGGTATTGGGCGCGGCCAGCTAGAGGTAATCGACGAGCGCGTAGCGCAGCGGCGGGCCAATTTTGATTTTTACAAAAAAGCACTCGGGAAGCTGCCGAGCGTAACGTTCCAACTCGAGCCAGCAGGCCACTTCTCCAACCGCTGGCTCACCTGCCTCACCATCGACCCGCCGCAGTCGGGCGGCGTCAGGCGGCGCGAGACGGTTCGCCTCGCTTTGGCCGAAGCAAACATCGAATCCCGTCCGCTATGGAAGCCCATGCACCTCCAGCCGGTATTTAAGGACGCGCCTTACTTCGGCGGAAAAGTAGCCGAAAGCCTCTTTGACCGGGGTTTGTGTCTGCCCTCGGGTTCCAATCTGGAAAGCGCCGATCTGGAATACATCAGCTTAGAAATCAACAAGTTGTTTCACTAGAAAAGTAAAGACCCAGCCTCAAAAGGCTGGGTCTTTTACAAAATCACCATTTTCGATTCACGCTGAATGATGCACCGAGTACGTCGAACCAGAAATCAAATATTGTTCAACACGCTTTTCCCCAATTCAATCAACTGCTCTGCCGTCCGGTAGCCAACCGCTTTCCGAACGATTTTGCCGCTAGGCTCAATAAAAAACAAAGTAGGATACGCTTCTAAGGGAAACAACCTAGCTAACTGCGGCCCCTCGCCGCGTTCCATATCGACCTTGACGTTGATGAAGTTTTTGTTGAAAAGTTCACCGACATCCTGGCGGGTGAAAACATTCTTCTGCAACAGCTTGCACGGGCCGCACCAACTGGCGTAGGCGTCCAGAAAAATGATTTTGTTCTCAGTTTTAGCCCTTTTCACGATGGCCGCCCAGGCCTCGCCGGTAAACTGAATCCCCGTCTCAGCGGCTGACTTGGCCGCATCGCCCGGCCCGGCGGCCCACGCACTTGCGGTAGTCAACAGTACGAGTGCCCAAATCCAGCCTATTTTTTGAAAATCCCTCATGTCGTTTCGGTTGATTTTGATTCGCCTACTTAACGCACAGATGCAGCCGTTTCGTTTCGCGGCGGGTCTTTTTCCTTACCTTTGTTTTTTCAAATTATCGCCAAAGCCATGATTATCCAGCAAGCCGAATACCTCGTAAGCAACGTGGACTACCGGGAATGCCCCACTCCTGAGCTGCCGGAGTTCGCCTTCATCGGGCGTTCCAACGTCGGGAAGTCGTCGCTGATCAACATGATCACGCAAAGGAAGGCCCTCGCCAAAACCTCGGGAACGCCCGGAAAGACGCAGCTCATCAACCACTTCCTGATCAACGATGCCTGGTACTTGGTGGATTTGCCCGGCTATGGCTACGCCAAAATTGCGAGGGCGGAGCGCATGAAGTGGGAAGGCATGATCTACGACTACCTCCGCTACCGCCCCAACCTCGTCTGCACTTTCGTGCTGGTGGACAGCCGCCATGACCCGCAGAAAATCGACCTGGAATTCATGGAGCAACTGGGTGAGGAGGGCGTTCCGTTTCACATTGTTTTCACGAAAGCCGACAAGGTCAAAAAATCGGAACTCGATGGGCAGATCGACCGCTACAAGCAAAAGCTGCTCCAAAGCTGGGAAGAACTGCCGCTGTCGTTCGTAACCTCCGCCGAAAAGGGCGGTGGCCGCGAACCGCTGCTGGAAATAATACAGACGTACAGCGAAGCGTTTGGCAACTAAATAGTTTTTACCTTTGCGGCACTTTTGGTAAAGAACAATCAGTCTTTGTATTCAGAGCATAAAAATCCGAAATGGAAATATTAAAGGAAATAGCGAATGTATCGGGTAAGGGTGGCCTTTACCGGATTTTGAAACCCAGCCGCGCGGGCGTGATCGTCGAAAGTCTGGACGGTAAAGGTGAGAAGACCATGATCGGCGCGTCGGCGCGGGTGTCGGTGCTGAAGGACGTGTCGATTTTCACCGAAGGTGCCCAGGATTCGATTCCGCTGTCCGCCGTGTTCTTGAAAATAAGGAAAAAACACGGCGAGCAAGTGGACATCGACCTGAAGCAGGCTTCTGACAAGGACTTGGTGGAGTTTTTGGATGCCGTACTGTCCGAATTCGACCGCAGCCGCGTGTACGTGTCCGACATCAAGAAAATAATCCAGTGGTACAACACGCTTTCGGCGCACTTCCCGAACGATTTCGTCCCGTCTCCCCCCAGGAAGAAAACAATCGTGGTTTCCACGGAAGGCAAATCGGCTGAAAAGGGTGACGCAGCAGAAGATGGCGAGCTTTCCGAGGCCGGTCAGGTATCGGGGGAAAGCGAAAAGTCAGCGGTTTCTGAATAATCCGTCAAATATTTTTTCAAAAACAGGAACACCCCGCAACTTCTGTGGGGTTTCTTGATTTTGCCTCATGCAAGTCCGGCTTAAAGCTAATTCTGGTTTTTTATCTTAAATATTTGAACACAGAATTGTATTGTTTAAATATTTAATACTAGGCTTTATACGAAATATTTAACTTTCGGACTATTCCTGACACTCCCCTTTCTTGACCTCCACAAATCATGTATATCAACCGGATTAGCCATTACCTGCCGACCGAAGTGGTGGATAATGAATACTTCACCAAACTGAATGACCTTTCCAGCGAATGGATCGTGGAGCGGACGGGCATTCGGGAGCGCCGCAAGGCGGGGGAAGGCGAAAACACCAACACGATGGCCATTGCGGCCGTAGAAGCACTGCTGCAGAATGACCCTTACAGCAGTAAAAACGAAATCGACCTGATCGTTGGGGCTACTTACACGCCCTACGACACCATCGTGACGCTGGCCCACGCCGTGCAGCACTACTTGGACATCCCCGACATCCCGGTCGTTTCGGTGTCGTCGGCCTGCTCGTCGCTGCTCAACGCCATCGAGTTGGTGGAGGGTTATTTTGCCATGAATAAGGCTTCCCTTGCTTTGGTAGTGGTGTCGGATCATAATACCGCTTATAACAACGAGACAGACACCATGTCGGGCCACCTTTGGGGCGACGGTGCCTCGGCACTGCTGATTTCTAAGGAGCGCCAAACGGAGTCCGACCTCTTTATCCGTAAAATCATCACGGGCGGGGCCGCCACCAGCGGCAAAGCCGTGGAGGCGGTGGTGCTGCGGCCCAACGATCGCGGCGTGGTGATGCCCTATGGGCGCGATGTGTTCCAAAACGCCTGCACCTATATGCCCAAAGTCAGTCAGCAGGTGCTGGAGGCTTGCGGACTGGAAATAGCCGACATCGACTACCTCATCCCGCACCAGGCCAACCACCGCATTAGCCTGAACGTGATCAACACGATGGGGATTCCCGAGGAAAAACTGCTATCCAACATCCAGCGGCTGGGCAATACGGGCTGCGTGGGCTGCGCCATTGCGCTTTCCGAAAACATGGATCGCTTCAAGAAAGGTGACGTGCTGGTGGTGACGGTTTTCGGCGGGGGGTATTCTTACGGGGCGATGTTGATCGAGGTGTAATGAGCGTGGCCACACGCCCAACTGTCAACCAGGCTAAATCACCCGCGTCAAAACCAAAGTCGTAAAAATCAGCAATCCATTCCGGTTCACGACCAGGTTGATCGACTGTCCTTGCTTTCGCTGCAGGAGTTTGTAAATCTCGGTCATGTTGAGCTCCTTAGCCGACGAATTGTTGATGAACATCAGACGGTCGCCTTCCAGCAGTCCGGCACGGGAGGCGGGCGAGTCGTCCATGACTCGATCCACGTAGTATTCCCGAAAATCGACCCCCTTTGCCCGCAGATCCATACCGCTCATGTCGTGTTCGAAGGGTTCTTTCATGGCCCGCCTGACTGGCTTCATGGTCATGTAATTTTCGGGATAATTGATAATAATCCGAAAGCGCCGCAGCAGTTCACCCCCGATGTTGCCCTGCCGGTTCAGGAGTGGGTCTATCTTGCCGCCAAAGGAAGCGCTATCGGGAAAGGAAGTCACCACTTGTGACAGGTCATGGCTCCCGATTCTGAACTTATCCAGCCGACCTAGTTTGCCGCTGATTTTGCCCGACAACCCCATCCCGAGCTGAACCTCGATGGTCGTGTCCGGCAACGGAACATTGGTGGCGTAGGTATTGAGCATCACGGCATGGCCCGCCCCGGTGTCAAGCAGCAGCTTGACTATTTCCTTTTTACCCAGTTCACTAATCGCGATGTCATCGATGTAGGGTTTCTTATTGGTGATTTCGAGCGGAATTTTGGCACCCATGGCGCGGCGATACTTGAAATACTGGGGCAGCTGAATGAGCAGTTGGCGATGCTGGAAATCGACCGTAACCACGAAACGCTCGAAAAGGTCGTAGCCGATCAACCCATGAATGGGCGTTCCCACCAATTCCGATAGCTTGAGAACATCTTTTTTCAGCACGATCAGGTTGTGTTCGTCGATGCGGGCGTAGCCCACCCGTAGCGTGTTGCCGATGCTGACGGTCGCCTCCAGCGTGCTATCCGCCCCGACCCCATCGAGTCGAATCGTGCGGACGTAGTCCGACTTGAGGTAAGCGCTCACCGCAGTGTCGGTGATAATGGTGTTGCTCACGCCCGTGTCGAGGATAAAACGGAGCGTATCCGATTTGTTGATGATCGCCGGAATGATGATTAGGTTGGCGTGCAGCTCAAAGGGAATGCGCGCGCTGCGGCGTTTTTGGATAAGATGAAAGCCAAAAATACGGTTCTGCTGAGCTTCCGCCAGCAAGGGGCAACCAAAAAAAATGACTGTAAACGCAAGTAGTGAAATCAGTTTCATCCGCATGGCTCCCAAACTTCCCCAAGTTGTAAAAACTCCTTCAAAAATACTATTTGGATGAAAACAAAATGCCGGAAAACCAGCCTGAAAATAAATCCCAGCTTGTTTTCCGGCACTATAACCCCAAAAGTAAGACAAGCGTTTTGAGCGAGCAGGTAGTGAAGCAAAATACCCCCTGAAAAGCCGCTCAGCTACTCACAGGTATTCTTCATCGTTTTAATAAACACCAAAAGATCAGTTGGCTTCGGGTGCCGAGTAGCGCATCGGCTTCCAAGTATTGTTGGCGGGATTCATGTCCGGCAGCACGTTGTCGGGGTCGATACGCACCGAGCGCAGCGGCTGCTGGGTGTCCGCCTTGAAAGTCCAGCTACCGCCCCTCTGCCATACTTCGACCGGAAACTCCATGCGCGACTTCTTGCCCGTGACGTCTTCCAGTTCCACCGTGGCGGGCATGGCCCATTGGTCGAGGTTTTCGATGGTAATCAACGCGCCATTCTGGGCGTTTTGCTCGATGTAGGTGACATCCTTCACGCTTTGATCCAGCTTGTAGTTCTCAAAGAACCAGCCTTTCCA
>Ga0335395_10002061_pt1 | contig 12447 bp, 9 predicted proteins | sample MAT02_FD_205744 | JGI IMG/M metagenome (GOLD analysis project Ga0335395, IMG submission 205744) | Freshwater microbial communities from Lake Fryxell liftoff mats and glacier meltwater in Antarctica - MAT-02 (spades assembly) (version 2) ...
CCAGCCGCGCCACCCGCACGCCGACCGACAGCCGACGCTCGCCTTCATCCGGCGTGATCTCGCCGGACAGAATCCGCAGCAGGGTCGACTTGCCGGCGCCGTTGCGGCCGACGATGCAGATCCGCTCACCGGCCTCGATGGTGAGTTCGATGTGGTCCAGCAGCGGCGGGCCACCGACGCTGTGGCTTAGGTTGAGCAGTTGAAGTAAGGGCATGGGGGCTCGGGGATTTGAGATTGGGGATTGGGGATTGGGGATTGGAGATTGGAGGTTGGAGATTGGAGATTGGAGATTGGAGATTGGAGATTCGGGATTCGGCATTCGAAGCCGGCGCGGCAGAGGCGATCGCTGGATCGCACCCTCTCGCCAACCGCTCTCCCACCGGGAGCGGGGCTTCGAACAGCGCAGCCCGCTATTGTGAGGCAGCGCAGCGCCATCACGGTCGATCAAGGCCACGCTTCCGGTCCGTGTTGGCCAGTGCGCGTGTGTTTTGAGCGCCAGCCTTGGATCTGCGCCCTGGAGTTTTGCTCTGCGCTTTTGCTCTGCGGGTGCGGGCGCGGGTGCGGGCGCTTTTGCGGGCAGGGCGCCCGCGCGCTACCCGGGGCCCCTGGGGAGCGGCGGGAGACGTCCATCAGCCCGAAGGGTCGTCGGCGGGATGTCGGCGAGGTTTTGGACGGGCCAAGGATGGCCCGTCCAAAAAACCCCGACCGACTCACGCGAACCCTGAGCGCAGGGATGCGCGACGGGCGTGGAACGGGGGCGGCCTTTCTTCGGCCTACCTTTGTTTGGCCACACTAAAGAAACATAGGTCGGGCCGGCCGCAGGACGGATAGCTCTTGCTCTTCACCCAACGAGGCAAGACGTGCAGCTCAGCGCCCACCTACCCGAGAAAATCCGCAGCTCGTAGCTCATCGCGCGTAGCTGCTAGCGCGTAGCCCGTAGCCCGCTGCCCGCAGCCGCCGGCGCCGCTCAACTAGCTCAACAGCTCAAGCACATCCTTCTCAATCGACTCCGGCGTATCTGTCGGCGCATAGCGCCGCACCACCCGGCCGTCCCGATCGATCAGAAACTTGGTGAAGTTCCACTTGATTCCCTCGCTGCCGAGAATGCCCTTGGCCTCTTTCTTCAGGTACTGAAACAGCGGATGCGCGTCCTTGCCGTTGACTTCGACCTTCGAGAACAGCGGGAAGTTGACGTCGTAATTCAGGCTGCAGAAATTCTTGATCTCGGCCTCGTCGCCCGGCTCCTGGTGGCCGAACTGGTCGCAGGGGAAGCCCATCACCGTCAGCCCCTTGCCCTCGTACTTGCGGTGCAGGGCCTCAAGCCCCGCGTATTGCGGTGTGAAACCGCACTTGCTGGCGGTGTTGACGACCAACAGCACGCGCCCGGAATAGTCGCTCAAGGGCTGCGGCTGGCCGTCGATGTCCTGGACGCTGAAGTCGTAGAGGGTAGGCATGGGTGCGGCCTCGTAGGTAGGTGCGGGGGTGTGGGGGTGCGCAGTGTGGAGGCTTCTTGGAGAGTTGCGATTGAGGGGCGATTAAGGCGTGGGGATTCGGGATCTGCGATTCAGAGCGGCGCTTCGGCGCGCTCGGCGGGTCTTGACCCGCCGGTGCTTCCAGTCGATGGGCTCGGCGGATCTTGATGGTCCGCCTTCGCGTCTCGCCGAAGGGCGCGGCGGGTCAAGACCCGCCCTACGCGACCGCCAAGCTCGCCTGCCCTCGGCCATCCCGAATCTCCGAATCTCCCAATCTCCGAATCTCCCAATCTCCGAATCCGATTCCCCGCGTCACGAAATCCGAAATCCAAAAAACCGACCGCCGATCCAAGGCCCTGGAATCCCCGAATCACGACCGCCAAACGGCCATCACCCCGACTCGAGCTGATCCAGATAGTCGACCCCTCGGCGCAGGTGCGGGATCACGATTGACCCCCCCACCACCAGCGCCACCGAGAAGGTCTCGAAGAACTCGGCCCGGTTGACGCCGGCTTCCCTGCACTGGCCGATGTGATAGCTGATGCAGTCGTCGCAGCGCAGCACCATCGAGGCGACCAGGCCCAGCAGCTCCTTGGTCTTGTGGTCGAGCGCACCGTCTCGATAGGTCTGGGTGTCGAGCGCGAAGAAGCGCTTCACCACCTGGTTGTCCTCGGACAGAATCCGCTCGTTCAGACGCGTGCGGAAATCGGCGAACTCCTCGGCTCGGTCGCTCATGCGCCGGCCTCCAGCAGCGGCTTCAGGCCGCCTGCGCGGTCAAGCGCGACCATGTCATCAAACCCGCCGACGTGGGTGCCGTTGATGAAGATCTGCGGCACCGAGGTGCGGCCGGTCTGCTCAATGATGCGCTTGCGAACGGTCGGATCGAGGTCGACGCGAATTTCCTGATAGCTCTCGCCGCGCTGTTTGAGGAAGTTTTTGGCCGCCACGCAATAGGGGCAGACGGCGTTGGAGTAGATCTTGATATCGGCCACGCTGGGCTCCTTCAAAAGCGGATAGGTGGGCGCAGACGAGGGCGGCGATTCCGCTGTCAAAGCCGCGCTCAGGGGGGGCACCGTCACGCGACCGCTGCCAGGCCTGATCGGCGGCGGCCGCGACCGGCGCCATCTGAACGCAGGCACTCATGTCTGCAGCGCCCGCAGTGTAGTGGCAGGCGGCGCCTTTACCACCCGCCGGGTGGCGGCCAGCCCGGTCACCACAACCGCAGCGACGCCCAACACGAAACCGCCCAGCACATGCCCCCAGTCCGGCGCGAACGGCAGCTGAAACACCTGATCGGCGACCACCGCGGTCAGGCCAGTGGCCGCTAGCGCGGCGATGCCGGCGGCGATCACCCCGATGGCGAGAAACTCGCTGGCCTGAGCCAGCCGCAGCTGCAGCGTGCGCGCGCCGAGCACGCGCATCACGCCGCCCTCCAACAGCCGTTCGTCTTGGCTGCTGGAGACCGCCGCTATCAGCACCAGCAGGCCAGCGGCGAGGGTGAAATAGAAGACGTATTCGACCGCCAGCGTGGCCTGACGCGCGGTGCGCTGGACCTGATCGATGATCGCGTCGACATCGATCACCGACACGTTCGGGAAGCGCTCGACCAGGCTGCGGGTGAACTCGACGTCGCCGGAAGGCACCCTCAGCGCGGCGATGTAGCTGGCGGCCGAGGCCTGCAGCGCCGGGGCGTTGGCGATGACGAAGAAGTTCGGGCGGAAACTCTCCCACTGCACCTGGCGCAGGCTGCTGATCTCGGCCTCAAACACGCGTCCGGCCACGTCGAACGCAATGCGGTCACCGAGCTTCCAGCCCAGCGCTGCGGCGATGCCCTCCTCCACCGACACCTCGGGCGTGCTGGCGTCCGGATCCCAGGCGCGGCCCTCGACCAGAACATTCCCGTCTTCGCTCAGGTCCTTCGCCCAGCTCAGGTTGAACTCGCGTTCGGCCAGACGCTGGGCGCGCTCGCCGCGCTCGGCGTAGTCCTCGCCGCTGACCGCCTCGCCGTTCACCTGCACCAGCCGGCCGCGCACCATCGGCAGCAGCGCGGCGGGCTTCAGGGCCTGGGCATCCATCAGCGCCTGCGCGGCCTCGACTTGATCGGCCTGCACGCCGACCACAAAGCGGTTGGGCGCATCCGCCGGCAGCGCCTGCTGCCAGCGGTCGAGCAGCTGACCGCGCACCTGGCCCAGCATCAGCAGCACCATCAGGCCCAGGCCCAGCGCGGTGATCTGGGCAATGCTGACCCCGGCGCGCCGCGCCACATTGGCCAGGCCATAGCGCCAGACCCCGCGCAGACGGCCGCGCACGCGCTTCAGCACCACCACGAGACCGTAGGCCAGCAGCGCCAGCACCGCGAAGGTGCCGGCCAGGCCGCCGAGCAGGCTCAGGCCCAGCGTGGCCGAGCCCGCCTTCCACCACAGCAGCGCGCCGAGCGCACCCAGCCCGAGCCCGAGCACCGCCACAGCGCTGGCCTCGGTGCCGCCCAAATCACGCCTCAGCACCCGCAGCGCCGGCACTCGGCGCAGCGCCAGCACCGGCGGCGCGGCGAATGCAAACAGCACCACCAGGCCGACCGCCAGCCCCTGCAGCAGCGGCGTAAAACCCGCCGCCGGGACCGACAGCCCCAGCACGCTGGCCAGCCAGCCCGTAACCGCAGCCTGCAGCGCATAGCCGAGCAACGCACCGAGCACGCTGCCGATCAGGCCAAGGATCAGCAGCTCGCCGAGCTGGATCGCCACGATCGAGCGCTGGTCCGCGCCGAGGCAGCGCAGCACCGCGCAGGTGTCGAGGTGGCGGCTGCTGTGGCGGCGCGCAGCCATCGCCACGGCGATCGCCGACAGCACCACCGCAACCAGTGCGGCGATGCCGAGAAAGCGATCAGCGCGCTCCAGCGCGGAGCGAATTTCCGGACGCGCGTCCTGCACGGTTTCCAGACGCTGGCCGCGATCCAAGGTCTCGCGCTGGGCGCCAATCCAGCGCTGCACGGCCGCGGCGTCGCCGGCCACCGCCAGCCGATAGCTGATGCGGCTGCCGACCTGCACCAGGCCGGTCGAATCCAGATCGGCCAAGTTGATCGAAACCTTGGGCGCGACGTTGAAATAGTCGAGCGCGGCGTCGGGCTCCTGCGCGATCAGCGCGGACAGCGTGAGCTCGCGGCTGCCCACTTTCAGCGTGTCGCCGATGTCGACCTGCAGCGCCTGCGCGCCGGCACGGCTCATCCAGACCTCGCCGGCGGCGGGGATGCCCTCGGCCACGTACTCGCGGCCCTGGCTATCAAGCAGACGGAACTCGCCGCGCAGCGGATAGCCGTCAGAGAGCGCGCGGATGTCCGACAGCTTCAGCGCCTCGCCGGCGCGAACCATGCTGGGAAAACCCCGCACTTCGGCGAGCTTCAGGCCCAGCTGCGCGGCGAGCGCTCGCGGCGCCTCGCCGATCGGCTGGTCGCCGCGCAGCACGGCGTCGCCGCCCAGCAGACGATTGGCCTCCATCGCCAGCCCGCGCTCGGCGCGATCGGTGAGCGCCGACACCGCGGAAACGGCGGCGACCGCCAACATCAGCGCGGCCAGCAGCACCCGCACTTCGCCCGCAGCGAAATCGCGGCGGGTGAAGCGCCAGGCCAGCGCCATCAGGTTCGAACGCCCGGGGCTCATGCCTGCAGGCGCCCGGAGTCGATCCGCAGCACCCGCTGGCAGCGCTCGGCCAAGGCCGGGTCGTGGGTCACGAGAACAAGCGTGGTGCCGCTGCGGGCGTTGAGCTCGAACAGCAGCTCGATGACCGAGGCGCCGGTGCGGGTATCCAGATTGCCGGTGGGCTCATCGGCAAACAGCACCGCGGGTTTCGCCACGAAGGCACGCGCCAGCGCCACGCGCTGCTGTTCTCCGCCCGAAAGCTGGCGCGGGTAGTGGGTGAGCCGCTCGCTCAAGCCGACCTGGGCCAAAATCGCCCGGGCCTCGGTTTCGGCGTCGGTGCGCCCGGCCAGCTCCAGCGGCAGCATGACGTTTTCGAGCGCGGTGAGTGAAGGCAGCAGCTGGAAGGCCTGAAACACGAAGCCGACGTGCCTGCCGCGCACCGCGGCACGGCCGTCCTCATCCAGCTTGGAGAGCGTCTCGCCGGCCAGCACAACCTCGCCGCTGCTGGGCGTGTCCAGCCCGGCCAGCAGCGACAGCAGGGTCGATTTACCTGAACCGGAGGCGCCGACAATCGCAACGGTTTCACCCGCCTTGATCGAAAAACTGACGTCCTCAAGTATGGTCAGCGGCCCGGTCGGCAGCTGTACTCGCTTGCCCAGGCCCTGCGCCTGCAGCGCGATATCGCCAGCGGCCGTGCCGCCCGAAACACCCGTGCCCTGCGTTGTCTGTACCGAACCGTCCATACCTGCTTCACCACTTCAAAGGGTTAGTCGAATGTTGAAAACCGCCCGAGCTTGGACCACGAGCGCTGAACGTCTTGTCATCACGTTCGTGTGGGCGCTGGCCCTGCTGTTGCTGCTCCCCGCGGCCGCGCGGGCCGAAAACACGGTGCTGGTTCTGGGCGACTCGCTGTCCGCCGCCTATGGGCTCGCCAGCGGCGAAGGCTGGGTGCACCTGCTCGACGAGCGCCTGCAGGCGCAGCATCCGGGCTGGCGGGTGGTGAACGCCAGCATCAGCGGCGAGACCACCGCCGGCGGCGCGGCGCGTATCGACGGCGAACTGGCCACCCATGCCCCGCAGGTCGTGGTGATCGAACTTGGCGCCAATGACGGCCTGCGCGGGCTGCCGCTGGAAGCAGCGCGGGCCAATCTCACCCGCATGGTAGAAGCCTCGCAGGCCGCCGATGCGCGGGTGCTGGTGATCGGCATGCACATCCCGCCGAACTATGGCCCGGAGTACACCCAAGCCTTCCACGCCCTGTTCGGTGAGATTGCAAAAGCCCACGACACCGCCGTGCTGCCCTTCCTGCTGGAGCCCATCGCCACCGATCGCGAGGCCTTCCTGCCGGACAACCTGCACCCGAACGCGCAGGCCCAGCCGAAGCTGCTGGAACACGTCTGGCCGGCGCTGCAGCCGATGCTCGCGGCGGAGAAGTAAGGGTTGAGGGTTGAGGGATCGGGATCGGTGATCGGGGAATCGGGATTGGCGGTTGCGAGAGTTGACCGCAAGACCCGACCGGTCTTCGTAGGGCGTCGCGAAGCCAAAGGCACCGGCGCGGATCGCTTTGGAGCTGACGGTGGCAACTCCAGGCCCGGGGAGGCCGAGCGAAGCAGCGGCCGTCCCACTTTCGCAACAAGCTTCGAACCTCGCGGCAAGGGTGGAGCCCGCGGCGTTGGGCTTCGCTGCGCCCAGCGCCAACCTACAAAAGCCGTGCGGCGAGGCGCACCGAAGCGCATCGCTGCGTTGTGCGTCGAGGTGCGATGAGGTGCGATGAGGTGTGATGAGGTGCAGCGAGGTGCGACGAGGTGCGTCGTGCATCGAATCACGTGGGTTGGCGCTGAGCGTCGCGAAGCCCAACGCCGGCACCTCGGCACTCGCCGCACGATCGGAACTCCGCAGCGTTGGGCTTCGCTGCGCTCAGCGCCAACCTACCTGCTTCGATGAAGTGCACCCTGCGTCGCTGCTTCGCTATCCACGACCCACAGCCCGCAATTCGGAATCCGCAAACCGCAAATCGCAATCCCCAATCCCCAATCCCCAGCGATTACTATTCTTTGCCCCCTGCGCAAGACCCAGCCCCATGACTAAACCTCACGCCGAACTGCGGCGCGCGCTCGGCGGTTTCGCCACCGGCGTGACCATTGTTACCGCGCACGACCCCGGGACGCCGGGGGCGGCCGCGCTGCCGGCCACCGACGTGGGGCTCACCGTCAACAGCTTCAGCTCGGTGTCGCTTGAGCCGCCGCTGGTGCTGTGGTGCTTGGCGCGCCGCGCGGCATCCTTCGGCGCCTTCGAGCGCAGCAGCCACTATGCGGTGCACGTGTTGGGCGAGCAGCAGCAGGCGCTGTCGCAGCGCTTTGCCTCGCACGGTGTTGATCGTTTCGCGGGGATCGAGATTGAACGCGGTCCTGCAGGGCTGCCGCTGATCCCCGGCTGCGTCAGCCGCTTTGTGTGCCGGATCCGCGAGCGCCACGACGGCGGCGACCACGTGATCCTGCTCGCCGAAGTGGAGCAGTTCGAAACCGCGGACCAGGCGCCGCTGCTGTATCTGCGCGGCCGCTATCAGCGCGCGCTGCCGCTCGATCCCGGCTGAGCTTGAACACCGCGACGGCGCGCGCCGCGTATGTTGCGGTCGGGCTTGGCCTGCTGTCGGCGCTGTTCTTCACCGCCACCTACGTCCTTAACCGCGCCGCCGCCAGCTCAGGCGGCGACTGGCTTTGGACGGCCAGCCTGCGTTATCTGTTCACCCTCCCCCTGCTGCTGCCGCTGATGCGCTGGCAGGGCGGTATCGCGCCGGTGCTCGTCAGCCTGCGGCATCGACCCGGGCCCTGGCTGCTGTGGAGCGGAGTCGGCTTCGGCGTGTTCTATGTGTGCATGGCCTGGGCCGCTGCGACCGGGCCGAGTTGGCTCGTTGCCGGCAGCTTCCAGCTGACCGTGGTCGCCGGGATGCTGTGCGCCCCGCTGCTGTACCGCGATGAGCGTCGTCGCGTGCCGCGTACGGTGCTCGCCGTCGGCAGCCTGATGGTGGCGGGCGTGCTGCTGATGCAGTTCGATGCGGCCGACGGCGCGCTGCGCGGCGCCGATTGGCTGGCGCTGCTGGTGGTGGCGATCGCCGCGGTCGCCTATCCGTTGGGCAATCGCGGGCTACTGCTGCACTTGGAGCGCAGCGGCGAAAACCTCAACGCCAGCCAGCGCGTGTTCGGCATGACGCTGGCCAGCCAGCCGCTGTGGCTGCTGCTGGCGGCGGCCGGTTTCGCGCGCGGCGGCCTGCCCTCGGTCGAGCAGGCCGGGCTTGCTCTCGGTGTGGCGCTGTTCGCCGGCGTCATCGCGACGGTGCTGTTCTTCGAGGCAACCGGACGGGTCCGCCACCAGCCCGGCGCACTGGGCGCGGTCGAGGCGATGCAGGCGGCAGAGATCGTGTTCGCCGCCGGCTTCGGCGCGCTGCTGCTGCATGAGGCGCTGCCCGGCGGGCTCGGCATGCTGGGGGCAGCGGTCGTGATGGGCGGCATCGTCGTGCTGGGCCTGCTGGCCGGACGCGAAGCCGCCGGAGAGCAGCGACGTCTGGCCGCCCTGCGCAGCGAGCGCGGGGCCTGAAGGCGCGCTTACCGCACGCACTCTTCGCCGAACGGCGCAGCAACCGAAATCGCGAAGCTCTGACGCATCGGAGCGTGGAGCGCAATGGACCGCGCGCCGGCGGATCGGCCGCGTCAGCGGCTGACTTCGCCAGGGCAAGCCCGAGTTTCCTTCGTTCATGGCCCGAGCTGCCACAACCAGGATGGCTTAGTTAAGGCGATGCCTCGAGGCTGCCTGCACCCAGCGCTGCGAACTCGTTCAGCGCGTCGGCCCGCACCACCCGGTTCCTGCCGCCGCGCTTGGCCGCGTAGAGCGCGCTGTCGGCGTGTGACAGCAGAGCGTGGTGGTCGGCGAGGCCCGTATCGGCGCAGAGGCCAATGCTGACGGTGATGTTCAGTCCCAAAGCAAGTTCATCGAAGTTCTGCTCGGCAAACGCGAGCCGCAGCCGCTCGCAGACCCGCTCGGCGTCGTCGATACCTGTGTGCGGCAGCAGCAGGGCGAACTCCTCGCCGCCCCAACGACACAGCACATCCATTTCCCGGCACTGCTGCTCCATCAGCCGCGCCACTCTGCAAATGACGGTGTCGCCCGCGGAGTGGCTAAAGCTGTCGTTGACCCGCTTGAAGTGGTCGATGTCTAGCAGCGCCAGGCACAGCGGCGTTCGGGTGCGTCGGGCGCGGAGGAATTCGCGTGCAGTGATCTCGTCGAAGGCACGCCGATTGGCCAGGCCGGTCAGGGCGTCCTCGCGGGCCTGCCGCTCGAAGGCTTCTGCCTGCTGACGCAGCTGCACTAGCAGTCGACTTTTCTCGGCGTCGGCGCTCAGCAGTTGCTCGGCGGTTTGACGCAGCTCGGCGGTCTTGCGGGCCACCGCGCGCTCCAGACCGACCGCTCGCCGGCGCAGGGCAGACACTCGCAGCCGATACAGCAGCGCCACCGCCGCGCTCGCACAGAGCAGCAGAGCGATCTGCACCCAGGTGCGCTCCCAGGGGTGCGGAAGGATCACAAACTCGAAGCTCGCTTCCTCGGATGTCCAGGGGCTGCCCATATAAGCGGCTTGAGCGCGCAGGCGATACGCCCCCGCCGCCAGGTTGGTGTACTCGACGACATGCAGCCGACCGCGCTCGACCCAGTCGCTGTCAAAACCCTCCAGCCGATAGCGGTAGTGCACCCGCTCCGGCATCACGAAGCCAAGGCCGGCTACGCTGAACTCGATGCGTGCAGTGCCCGCTGGCAGCTCGGCAGCACGATCCAGCGGCAGTGCCTGACCCTCGGCGGTCACGTCCTCAAGCGACGTCGGCAGAGTTTGCGTGGATTGCACGCCGAGGCGCTTAGCCGGGATCGTGGCAATGCCCGCCGAGGTGGCGATCCACAGCGCGCCTTCCGGCCCCAACGCCGACGCGGGAAAGCCCGTATTGCACTGCGCACTCGCCATACCGTGGCCTTCGTCGAAGACGTCCGCCTGCAGCCTTGCCATCTGCCCACGCAGCACGGCGCGCGCCTCGTCGCGGCGAATCCGGATCGCGCCGCGGTTGCTCGATAGCCACAGGTGGCCGGCGCCATCATCCTGCGCAAAAAACACTTTTTCAATCGGCAGACCCTGGGCCGGCCCGATCAGCCCGACCTTGCCGGTATCGATCTGCAGGTGCAGCAGGCCGCGATCGCTGGACAGCCAAAGCGCCGTGCCGGCTTCGTCGGGACGCACTGCGAACAGCGAGCGCGCTCCGCCGGGCAGCTCGGCGCCAGCTTCGATGACGGCGCCGGCCTCAGGCCGCAGCCGATCCAGCCCCTGCGGCGTGCCAATCCACAGTGAACCTTTGGCGTCCTCGCCAAGCCCAATCACGAACCCGCCTGCCGGGCCGGGCGGCAGCGCTTGGGCCGCCTTGTCGCCGGGGGCGAGGCGCGCCAGCCCGCCGATCGTGCCAATCCACAGCCGGCCGCGACTGTCGCTCAGCAGCGAGCGCACCTGGTTAGCCGGCAGCCCGCGGCTGCTATCGATCTGGTCAATGATCGCTCCATCGCGAACGCGCAGAACGCCTCGATCGAAAGTGCCGACCAGCAGATCGCCCCGGCTGTCCTCCGCCAAGCTCAGTACCGACAGCCGGGCCAGCGGGTCGTCTTGTGATTTGGGGCGCAGCGCGCCTTGGCGCCATAGGTTCAAGCCGCGGCCGGTGCCAACCCAGACATCCCCGTTGCTGACCGGCAGTACTGCACGCACGAAGTTGTCGCTGAGGCCCTGTGCAGTCGACAGATTGGAAAACGCGGCCGGGCCCATCCGCATCAGCCCACCGTTGGTCGCCGTCCACAGAGCGCCCTCAGCATCCAGCAGGATTGAAAGCACGCGCGCGCTGGGCAGCCCCTCGTCGGTACTGAAGCGCTCCAGCTGACCGCCCTGCAGACGCGCCAGACCGTTGATGGAGAGGCCGATCCAAAGGGTGCCGGCGGCGTCTTCCAGAATCCGATAGACAATCTCACGCGCAAGCTCGGGGTGGACCAGATCGAAGCCGTCCTCACCGCGCAGCGAGCGCGCGCGGAACGCGCCCCTGTCGGCGGCCAGCAGCAGGCGGCCGGATCGATCCAGCGAAACGCCGAGCACCGCGGGCTCGCGAGTGCCCTCCTTCAGCAACTGTGAGACCACACGATCGCCCATTACCCGTCCGAGTCCACCGGAGGTGCCGACCCAAATCTCGCCGTCGGCGTCCTGCGCCAGCGCGAACACGCTGTCGCCCGCAAGGCCCTGTTGGCGCCCATAAATCGTGCGTTGACCGTCGGGGTCGATGCGCATCAGGCCGAGGCTTTCCTGGCCAACCCAGAGCCGCCCCTGGCGGTCATGCAGGAGCGCATTGACGAACCCCCCGACCGAATCCAGGCGCGTCCACTCGCCGCGGTCGTAGCGCAGCACGTCGCCGCGCACTCCGCCCACCCACAGCACTCCGGCTTCATCGATGTGCAGGGTGCGCATCGCCACGTCATCCAGCTCCGGAACGGTCTCGCGACCGAACACCCGGAACTCGCGGCCGTTGTAGCGCGCCACACCTTCCCAGGTTGCCAACCAAAGGTGACCATCGGGGGTCTGCGCCAGATCGTTGACAGAGTTGTGCGGCAGCCGTTCACGCGTCGTCAAAACGCGCTGGGTGAGGTCCTCGAAGCGGCCCAGCGGGTCCGCGGGCTGGGCCTCCGCGGCAAACAAGAGGCCCACGTACAGCAGCGCGCCTGCCGACAGGCGGAGCAGCAACGAGACGAGGCTATAAGGACGGAATGGGGCGATCGGCATGTCTCGAGTCGCGTGCAGGAACTGGACCACGCGCTGCCGGGTGCGACAAGAGACGCCGTAGGGGCGGGTCAGCCGCTGCGGCTGAACACGTAGACGGTGGCCGGCGGAACGTTCCAGAGGGCGATGCCCGCGCGCTGCGCCTTGAGCCCGAGCTCGCGCAGCACCTCGCGCGGGACCGGGCAGGTCGGGCCGTAGGTGAACTGGATGAAGCGCCCCCCGGGCGGCATGCACTCGAAGGCCGCGCCGACAATGGCCTGCTGGGTGCTGCGGTTCATCGACAGCAGGCCGAGGCCGGAGACGATCGCATCGGCCTTGCCGCCCGCACCGAAACCGCAGCGCTCGGCCAGCGCGGCCAGTTCGCGCGCGTCGCCACAGGCCACGTGCGCGTGCGGAAACCGGCGCAGCAGGTGCTGGTGCAGTTCCTCGTTGAGCTCGACGACCATCAGGTCGTCGTCGCCAATACCGTGCTTCTGCAGCGCCGCGGTGAAGACACCGGTGC
>Ga0335395_10002062_pt1 | contig 12444 bp, 7 predicted proteins | sample MAT02_FD_205744 | JGI IMG/M metagenome (GOLD analysis project Ga0335395, IMG submission 205744) | Freshwater microbial communities from Lake Fryxell liftoff mats and glacier meltwater in Antarctica - MAT-02 (spades assembly) (version 2) ...
GAAACCCGTGCCTTCTGGCAACTCTTCCAACAGCACCGAGACTACCTGTTTCGTTGCTGCGTCAAGTGGATAGGTGGAAACCCAACGGATGCTGAAGATGCGCTCAGTCGGGCAATGCTGAAAGCTTTGGAGAAGGTGCAAAAGTATGCGGGAGAAATTACTAATTTTAAGGCTTGGCTGACGACGCTAACTCATAATCTTTGCGTGGATATTTATCGAGAACGCAGTCGGGGCGCGAATAGGGTTGAGGATATAGAAGTATATGCCTCTAGTGACGAGCAAGGGCTGGTTGTCCAGAATGAGACACCTGAAAGTGTTTTGGATATGGACGAGAAAAAGATTGTAATTCGCCGCGCTATTGATGAGTTACCGACCAAGATGCGCGAGACGTTTATCCTGCATTTTTATGAAGAACTGTCTCATCAAGGGATAGCAGAAAGGCAAGATATTACCTACCATAATGTCTGCAAGCGTATCTCCCAGGCGCGGGAATTTCTAGTTAAGCAATTGCGGGGATATTTTATCGGGGAGGATGTGACTGAACCGGATATAGCCAAGGTTGCAGCCACACCAGCTAAGTCTAAGAAGGCTGCTCAGAAGGCTGCTCAAGTTGAACCGATTCTGTCTGAGACTGTGACTTTATCGAAACAGTTAGAGGAAGAGGAAAAGACCAAAACGGAATTGGCTGCGACACCTCCGGTAACGGAGCCAGCAATTGAGGAAATGTCTGAGGGGAATGGGGGAGTTGAACCGGGATGTAGGGGCGAAGCATTCGGGCGAAGAATCTATGACTCAAAAGCAGAGATTTACAATCCGAATGCTTCGCCCTCACACTGGAAGCTGCTCAACCGGGATGCCCTCGTTGAACCGATTTTGGGGGTGCCGATGACGTTATCTGTTGCGATGATCGCGGAATTGGAGGATGTTGTGGGTGAGGAATTGCCTTTTGTAGCGGTATCTGAGCAGCAGTCTGAGTCGGATTCTGTTGTGGGGAATTCTGAAGGGAGGTTATACGAATTTAATGCGATCGGGAAGCAAATAGTAGGGGCGGTCTCTCCGTGGCTGCAATGTTTTAGAGGTTCACAACTGTTTCATGGTCTAAGAAAATTGATGTTAAAAGTAAGGGGTGAGTGGTGCCAGTGGGGTGAGGTGGGGTTTTGTGAAAGGGAGCCGGTGGTATGGGGGCGACAATGGGTGCCGGTGGGGAAAGTAGCGAAAGAATATGTGTTTGTGCGATCGTCCCGATATCCTCCTTGGTATCATCTTTTCTATTTCCAATCTCTTTTCAAGAGTATATGGCGGATGATAGTGAGGGTTGGTCTAGCTGTAGCCCGCGATGAAATGCGATCTCCCCTATTTCTCATTTAGCTGTAGCCCGCGATGAAATGCGATCGTCCCTATTTTTCATTTGATGGCAGCGCGATTATTTGAATAATTCACAAGTTTTCTTCTAGAATCGTCTATCTCATAGATGAGTTGATGATTGAGCCAAAAATGAGAAATTTATAAAATTTTAATTTAGTCTCAACTCGTGCTTTAATCAATTTTCAGCCGATGCGGGAATGCTTAGAATGAAGTCTGTTGCCATTCCTGCAATTAAACCTAAAGTGCTCCACATCAGGAGGATGTCTTAACCATGAATAAATCCTTAGAAATGTTTAACTCTCCAGCCCATCAAGCTGAAAAAGATTTTGCCAATGACCCTAATGGGTTACAAAAATTCCGAGAATCTTGGAATAGCTATCTAAAGCGATGGACTGAACAATCCATATTTGGTAGCCCTGGAGCAGTGCTGTACGATCAAGATCGCTATTATTACTTTAATCCGTTAGAAACGCCAATACCTGATGATGCACCGATTCAACCCATTACCTGGCTTCCGTTTCCTAACAGATTATTCATTTTCTTTCAAGATCCCCAAGCTCCAATTAAGTTAGATATAAAACAAATATTTGAGCTGTGCGACAAGGGAGAAATTAAGATTTCTGACAAGCTAACTAAAATCAATGAGTTCCAAATTCCCAAAAAGCTTTGCCCGGATACAGATTGGACAGGCGAAAAAAAGGGTTATGATCCATCAGGTCCCCGTGGTTGGTTAGATGAATACTGTGAATGGAGTATTACTTATGACAATAAAAGAAAGCTCAGAAAAGTAGTATTTACTTGCGAGAATCCTGGTTACTGGTTTGCTCTATGGCATCAAGACCCCGATTTAGTCATACAATTGTATCAACAGTATGTTAACGAGAATGTGAAGCGAGAGGATCTTTACTTGCGGGATAAAGAAGGTAATCCAGTAATTGATCCACTAACAGGTGATTATGCTTATGACCCTACCAACAAATGGAACAGTGGCACTGAAAGCTTATCCGATAGCGGTGGTGCAATTCATTTAACTAGCCCACCCAATACACTTAGCGCAGAAATTACTCTGGCAGCAGCCGCAACCATAATTCGCCAGTCTGGTAACGATGAACAAACGCTAATCTGCTGTAGTCAATACGGTCGTCCCCGTCGCAATAGCGATCCTCATATTGGACAGTTAGCTAACCAGTTAGCGAGTGAGTTGTGTATTACGTTAGCTGATCCAGTAGGGCTTTATATCCAAACGCCGAATTTTACTCAATGGTCAGTTAAGGATCAACCTCATTACGATGTCAAACAATTCTGGTCAATTGAGCGTGGAGAGGTAGCACCACCAAATAGTGATGAGGGCTTCGATTCAATTCTTCGTGCTGTATTTACAGTACCTGATGAACTCGAACCAGAGGACATTCTGATCACACGTCCCAATGGAGAGGTATTACCACTAAAATGGGCTGGTCAAATTACTGAAACTTTCAAGATTGCGCTACGAGCAGCTGCAATTGATCCTCAAACCCTGAACATGGATCGCCCTGTACCGCAAAATCCCCTTCCTTGTAGACAGTATGTTGGTAAAGATGACCCTAATTTGCAACCTGTCCCTTCTTCCTTTTTGTCATTAGCACTTAATCAAGCAGAGAGCGCCATTGATTTGTCTCCTAATGTCAAGCAGGGGACAACAGTAACAATGGCTTTAGTTGTTTCTGGTGGCTTAGAAAAGGCTGAGATTAGCTTTTTTCCGGCCGATGGCATTGAACCTATAACTATTAAGCAATTTATTGATGGTCGAGGATCAACTCAATCTTTTGCCAATGCCAGTCAAACATATATTTTTGATTTGAGGGTTTCTCCAGATGCTCCTTTGGGCGATCGCAAAATTCAGATTAGAAACTTGGAAAGACAAGAACCGCAAGCAGGAATGCCTCTTTTTCCAGGATTTCTCAGAATCGTTTCCGCCTAATTCAACAATCTGTAACCAACTAATAGTCAAAATATGATTGTAATGCTTACTTGCTTTGCATTTGGCTTGGCAATAGTAAGCATTACTTCAATTAAATTTCTGATCAGAAAACCATGCAATTACCATCTCGTCTTATCCAATTTATCAGTATTGGGTTCATGATTCTTTGCCTTTCAATGGCTAATATCTATTCATCAAGCGCCTCGGCTCTTTCCTCTGAGACCACAGTCCAAACTAGCAGGAGAAACCCATCTCTTTCTTCCACTCCTTCCGCTCCATGTATAATTGATAAACCAACAGTTATTTCTGTATTGCCAAATGACAAAAAGTTAAGTAGTGATGACGGCGTGAACTGTTTTGCTTGGCAGTCTTTTATTGCCCTAAATTGGCCAGCTTCTCCTACTGAAAGAGGGCAGCCAGATACCAGTAAACTGGCACAAGATTTTGGCAAATCAGACGATCTTTCTCCTACTGTTTGGCAAACATATAAATTAGCCGAGAGTGTTTTTCTTCCTGGAGCCAAGCAACCTAGCGATTGGAATAGTGACGATCCTATACCAGAAAAAGCGAAACCAATTTTTAAAAAAGTACAATTGGCACGAGCAGAGCAGACGGACTATTTGCCTGTGTTCACAATGGTTTCTAAGGTTGACTCCCTATTACCTGGACAAGTAGTACCAGACAGTACACAGGCTACTGGTAATATTTTGATAGACCAAATCAGTAATCTTATACATTACGAGAAAAGAATCAATCAAACAGAGTTTGATTACATTGTAAACAAGAAACTCTATAATGCTAACAAACAAGGAGAGCTAGTAAAGACTGAAGGGATTATTCTACCTACAGGATCGATTGAAATCAAGTCTGCTTGGCGGGTACTTGAAGAACAGACTGAAGATATTCAAAACCGCTATAAAAAAGTCAAGGCTCTGCTTTACGATCCGAGTAATCACACTTATAGTCAACCTACTTTGGTGGGCTTAGTTGGCTTACATATTATTCGGAAAACCCCTACGATGTCAGGATTTTTATGGTCTACCTTTGAACAAGTTGACAATGTAAATGATAACAGTATTAGCCACACTTCATCTATTCCTTACTCATTCTATAATCCAGAATGTCCACAGGAAACTTGTCCGCAGAACCAAGCTCCAAAAGACAATAATCCTCCATATCAACCTGTTCAGGTAACTCGTGAATTACAAATTCCCCAGAATGTAGACCAGCTAAATCAATATGTTCAACAGGAAATTCGGAATAAAAATCAAGATTCTGTGTGGCAGTTCTACAAATTAGTCAATGTTAGATGGCCTAAAAACTCTAGGCCAGATCCTGCCGGACCAAATGTGACAATAAAGGATTTCATGAATGGGCTTAACAAGCTTCAGTATTCTTCTAGTAACAGTCAGGAAACGAGCAATGTTACTATGGAGACTTATGTTCAGAAAACAGATTGCCTCCTGTGTCACCAAAAAACACCAATTGCTGCTAACCAAACATTTGGTTGTATTCCTGCCTTTGACGATCTGAAACTACTCGTCGAATATCCAGCATCTAATTTTAGTTTTTTGTTAGAAAAAGCTGACACCCCCGACCACTATGCTGCTAATAATTGCAAAAATGTTCTTAACGGTTTACGCACAAACTTTTTACAACAATTAGCAGCACCACTAAATTAAGGGTTTTAAACTTGTATTTGAGGGCGACTTTCTCGCTGAAAAGTAGAGTTACAGTTGCTTTCAAATCAACATAGTTGCACCCTATTTGTTATATAAAGTCCGGTTATTTTCTCATAATTAAAACTTTTCTGTCCTGACCGCGCAGGCGGTCATCCATCTTCTGACGAGCATCTGATTTATGAGTGTTTTTCTTGACTTAGATATTAGATATTTTCCCAAGCATCCACTTAGCCAGTCCTCACTTTCAGGTATTTAGCTAGCAAAAAGTTTGAAGAGATATCCTTGTTTTCAACAAACATCAATTAAGGAACTTCTGAGGTTTTCATAGCATGAACGTTACACGACATACATCAGGTTCCGTGAGTAACTCAGAAAAAGAACCGATCGCTATTATCGGTATGGGTTGCCGCTTTCCAGGCGGGGCAAACAGTCCACAAACCTTCTGGAAACTGCTGCGAGATCGCTTAGATGCCATCACCGAGGTGCCCTCCGACCGCTGGAACGTGGACGCTTTCTATGACCCGGACGGGGCAAAACCTGCTGACAAAATCCGAACCCGCTGGCGCGGCTTTGTAGATGAAATAGACGAATTTGATGCAGATTTTTTGGGGATTTCACCGCGAGAGGCATCGAGCATAGACCCGCAGCACCGGCTGCTGTTGGAGTTAGCATGGGAGGCACTAGAAAATGGGGGCAGGTGCCGGAAAAACTTGCAGGTTCAAAAACAGGAGTATTTATTGGCATATCGAGCAGCGATTCCCACGACATTCAATTAAGTGTGAGCGATCGCGACTCAATTAACGCTTACACAAATTTAGGGGGCGCTCACTCTGTCACAGCCAATTGCATCTCCTATATATTGAACCTCATGGGGCCGAGTATGGCCGTTGACACCGCCTGCTCCTCCGCGCTGGTTGCTGTCCATCTGGCAATTCAAAGTATCTGGAATGGAGAGTCGGTGCTGGCAATAGCAGGCGGCGTAAATGCCATGCTCAGGCCAGAAGCAACGATAGGATTCTCGAAGGCATCTATGCTCTCTCCCGATGGACGTTGCAAAACCTTTGACGAACGAGCCAACGGTTATGTCCGCGCCGAGGGAGCCGGTGTCGTTGTCTTGAAGCCTTTATCCCAAGCCATCGCCGACGGAGATCCGATTTATGCGGTGATCCGAGGCAGTGCAGTCAACCAGGACGGTCAAACCAATGGCATTTCGGTGCCCAACGGACTGGCTCAAGAGGCTGCTATCCGGGATGCCTGCAAGCTGGCTGGCATTTTACCAGAGCAAATACAGTATATCGAGGCTCACGGCACCGGCACGCCCGTAGGCGATCCGATTGAAGCCAACGCGCTGGGAAACGCGATCGGGAAAAATCGGCCTGCTGGAGACTACTGCACTATCGGTTCGGTAAAGGGCAACATAGGACATTTGGAATCAGCGTCAGGTGTTGCTGGATTAATCAAACTAGCCCTAGCTCTAAAGCACCGGCAGATTCCGCCCTCTCTGCATTTTGAGACACCAAATCCCAAAATTCCATTTGAAGAATTGCGGTTGCGCGTGCCGACAGCCCTAGAACCTTGGTCCAACGGCAAAGGGCCGCGCCTTGCTGGCATCAATTCCTTCGGATTTGGCGGCACTAATGCCCACGTAGCGATCGCAGAAGCCCCTGAAAATGCTAGAGTAGGCAGGGAAAAATTTACTTTGAATCAGTATCGCCCTAAGAGCGCGTGAAGCGTTGGCGGAGCGTCCGTCCACCGTACCGGAGAAATCGGACTAGCTATCGGGCTTTTTAATCGACTGCATAATTCACAAATTGCCTGACACAACCGTCTAACTAATAGCAGGGTACAGCACCGACTATAGCTCCGGCTGTAGCAGAGAGGGGCGTTTATCGTATGCCAGCCAATTGACCGCAGAAGTCATCTTATTGCAGGGATTATGGCCGTGACTAACTTTAACGAAAGCATCTATCTGCAAGACAACCCAGACAAAGAACAGCAACTCTTACAACGCCTTGCTGCAGGCGAAACCCGTGCCTTCTGGCAACTCTTCCAACAGCACCGAGACTACCTGTTTCGTTGCTGCGTCAAGTGGATAGGTGGAAACCCAACGGATGCTGAAGATGCGCTCAGTCGGGCAATGCTGAAAGCTTTGGAGAAGGTGCAAAAGTATGCGGGAGAAATTACTAATTTTAAGGCTTGGCTGACGACGCTAACTCATAATCTTTGCGTGGATATTTATCGAGAACGCAGTCGGGGCGCGAATAGGGTTGAGGATATAGAAGTATATGCCTCTAGTGACGAGCAAGGGCTGGTTGTCCAGAATGAGACACCTGAAAGTGTTTTGGATATGGACGAGAAAAAGATTGTAATTCGCCGCGCTATTGATGAGTTACCGACCAAGATGCGCGAGACGTTTATCCTGCATTTTTATGAAGAACTGTCTCATCAAGGGATAGCAGAAAGGCAAGATATTACCTACCATAATGTCTGCAAGCGTATCTCCCAGGCGCGGGCAATTCTGGTAAAGCAGTTGCGGGGATATTTTATCGGGGAGGAGGGGACGGATACGGAAGTGTCAGTGACACAGGCGGCAACGGAGTCGGTAATTGAGGAAATGCCTGAGAGGAATGCGGGAGTTGAAGCCAGTGCAGATGAGACGGTGACGAGAGAGGTTGCAGTGGCGGAATTGGAGGATGTTGGGGGTGAGGAATCGCCGGAGGTAGCGGTATCTGAGCAGCACTCTGAGTCGGTTGCTGTTGCGGCGACTGCTGAGGGGAGGTTATCCCAAATTAATTTAATCGGGAAACAGATAGTAGGGGCAGTCTCATCGTGGCTGCACCGTTTTAGAGGTTCACAACTGTTTCAGGGTCTAAGAAAATTGGTTTTAGAGGTAAGGGGTGAGTGGTGCCGGTGGGTTGATCTGGTGCTGTGTGAAAGGGAGCCAGTGTTGTGGAGGCAACAACCGCATCAGGTGGGGAAAGTTGCGGGAGAATTTGTGCTTGTGCGATCGTCCCGCTCTCTTCCTTTGTTTAATATTTTGGTGTGAGCCGCTAGTGCTAGAGATAGTACCGAAAATATCGCCAAAACTATATTTCCCGTTTGAATCGTTTAGGAATACCACGATATCAGGAGCAACCGGCGATGCCGATAATAACAAGCTAATCGCCCATTTGGATCTCAAGGATTTCAAAAAAATCAGCAAGTGCTTCCTAAAAGCGTCTTCTAAATAGAGACAGAGTACAAGCTGAAAGAGGAATTAACAATCAGGAAAATGATTTATCAGTAGATGTGCCTGAATCGAATATCAAAGAATTGTAGTCTTCAGAAGATAGTGAAGAATTTTAGCGTAACGTACCTTCTCAAGTATCAGTGCGAGCGCTCGCACTCCACCTGTCAAAAAATCACTTTCCTCAACTGAAAAACTAAGGAGTATAAACATGAAAGACAACAATATTTTAGATGTGGCAGTTGTAGGAGGCGGAATATCCGGAGTATATTCTGCCTGGAGATTGTTAACCGACGGAGGCAAAAAGTCAGTTACGGTTTATGAAGCTGACAACCATATTGGGGGTCGTCTTCTCTCCGTCAAGCCACCAAAAATCGATAAGATGGTCGCTGAATTAGGGGGAATGCGTATTTTACCTGAAAAGATTCAACCCTTAGTTAACACGCTCATTTGTAAGTTAAATAAAATTGCTGAAGATCCCCATTCTGGCATTCCTCCTCTTGATTTATACAATTTTCCTGTGAACGGCCAATACACTCCTGATAAATCAACTTCTGACAATATTGTCTTCACGCGAGGAACCTCATTCCGTTGGTTAGATATTACTAACCATCCTGATAAAGTTCCTTACAAGCTAAAGGAGGCAGAACGGGGGGAATCGCTGGGAAACATCATTCTAAAAGCTATAAAAGCAATTATCCCAGGCATTATCGAAACAGACTCTCCAGAAGTAAATCGTCGAAAAGCTCAGCAAGCAACTTATAAAGGTCTACCTCTCTATCAACAAGGATTTTGGGATATATTGACGCAAGTAATAAGTTATGAAGCCTATAAATTTGAGATGGACGCTGGTGGGTATTCTACAACTCTGAGCAACTGGAATGCTGCAGACGCTATTCCGTGGTTTTTAGCAGATTTCAGTCCTAGCGCAACTTACCGTGGCTTTGCCCAAGGCTATCGACAAGTAGTGGTGAATATGGCTCAGTTGTTGACCAACGCTGGTGGTAATGTTGTCTGCGGTCAAAAATTAGCTAGTTTCGACTGGGACGGGAAGATTTTTACGCTCAAATTTTCTAACGGCAATACCGTCGCGGCTAAAGCACTTATCCTGGCCATGCCTCGACGCTCGTTAGAACTCATCTCGTGTGGCAATAAATATTTGAGCGATGAGTCCACTAGCAAGCTGATTAAGAGCGTAACACCGCAGCCGGCGTTTAAGATATTTTCTACTTATCAAAAACCTTGGTGGAAAGATTTAAAATTGACTTTAGGTCGTAGCCTAACGGATCTGCCCATTCGTCAAACTTATTATTGGGCTAATAGTCAGGGCGAACCAATAAAAGATGGGCCAGCAATGCTCATGGCTAGTTATGATGATGGCAACAACCCGGATTTTTGGAGCGGCTACCGCGATTGGGAAGGCGCAAAATTTAAATTAATGGGAGGTCAAAAAAATAACCTGAAATGGACGGATAATGCGCCAAAATGGGAAAATTACGAACCCAAGCAGGAACGAATGAAAGCTGAAATGACACGGCAACTGTCAGAGATGCACGGAGTTGCTGAAGGCGAGATTCAGCCAACAAGTATTTGTTATAAAAACTGGGCTGAAGATCCGTTTGGTGGGGGGTGGAACTTCTGGAACATAGGAGTTCAAAGTCAAAAATACATGCAAGATATCATTCAGCCACATTCCAATTCAGGCTTACCGCTCTATATTTGCGGGGATGCTTATTCTAACTGGCAAGGATGGGTGGAAGGGGCTTTAGAAACTGCTAATATGATGTTGGCTAATTTCGAGGTTAAGCCCCTCTGAAATAATTTCAATAATTCCTACTGCTCCAATCAATAAAACGACAAATAAGATGATGCAAGAGCAACAGCGTTGGACTCGCGACTACGTTTTCGACGTTCTGAGAGAACTTGGGATTCACTACATCTTTGGGGTTCCCGGTACGAACGAAATCCCCATCATTGATGGCACTTCGTATCCAGAAAACGAAGTCCAATACATCGAATGTCTGCACGAAAACATCGCCATCGGTGCAGCGATGGGTTCCGCACGCATGAGCGGCAAGCCAGGGGTACTGGTTGTCCATGTCACACCCGGTATCGCTCATAGCATTGGCAATCTCTTTAACGCATGGCGATCGCATATACCTCTGGTAATCCTCTGTTGCCAGCAGCAAAATGAGTTAGTGACGCAGGAGCCACTACTCGCTTCCAACTTAGTCGATCTGGCGCGGCAATACACGAAGTGGGCGCACGAGGTACGGACACCAGAAGAGATACCCCTCGTTCTGCAGCGTGCCTTCAAAGAAGCAATGGCACCGCCAAACGGCCCAGTGTTTGTCTCTATCCCTTGGGAATTTACCATGCGTAGCATTGGAGCTAACGATCGCATCCCAGGCATCACGCAGATATCGCCTCATTTCACTGGCGATCCTCATGCGATCGAACAGGCGGCATCCCTGCTCGCACAAGCGAAAAACCCAATTATCATTGCTGGCGACGCAGTTGGTTACGCTGATGCGTGGTTGGAGTTGCAGGAGCTTGCCGAATTTCTTGGTGCGCCAGTGCTACTCCAAACTTTCAGCAGCCTAGCAAATTTCCCGAACAATGACTTCCACTGGCAGGGAGAACTCCCCGGCGACCAAAAAAAGATTCAGAAAGTATTTGAGAATCACGATGTCGCGTTTCTCTGTGGCTTTGGAGTCCAAGCTCAAGTCACAGTCTTTAAGTATTCTGATGGCCCTCTAATTCCTCCCACCGTCCGGCAGGTTTACCTGACGAACAACACCTGGGATATCGGCAAGAACTTTTATGGCGAATTGGCGATTTTTGGCGATATAAAGGCGACACTCCCGTTCATCAACAAGCTTGTTCGCCAAAATCCACCCGCCGAAGCAGCAGAGCGCAATGAACACCTGCGGCGGCTCGACGCCGAGCGACGCAAAAAGTGGCATGACTACCTGGAAGACGCGCTGAAACAAGATGAGATATGGGCTGTCGTCATTGCCGAAGCTCTCCGAGAGGCAATTCAGGAGCGCGGCTTAGAGAAGCAGTTCGTCTATGTGCATGAAGCCGTCTCCGATCCGGCACCATTTCAGTATTTTCTGCCGCTCGGCACCGATGGGGCTGCACCAATTAGCTACTACTGCGTAGCTGGCGGCTCACTCGGGTGGTCAATGCCTGCGTCACTCGGCATTAAACTCGAAAGTTCTGGCTGGCAGGGCATTGAAACGCGCCTAGTCGTTAACGCTGTCGGCGACGGCTCATCGCTGTTTTACCCCCAGACTTGGTGGACTGCGGCACACCGCCAACTCGGCATACTTTATATCATTACAAACAATCACGAATACCACACACTGCAACTCGGACTACAGCAGGTTGTTGCTGCATATAGCTTGGAACAGGGCTATGGTTGGAAGCCGAAGACTCAAGACCCCGAGTATCTCCGACTTGAGAAGCCAAATGTTGACTTCGTGGCTCTTGCGAAAGCATTCGGCGGTCAAGATGGCGAGATTGTGGAGAGTCCCCTGGATGTTAGAACTGCCGTGCAGCGCGGCATCGACTATGTATTAACAACCAAGAAGTCGTACATTCTCGATATGCGGACGGCGAAAGACACGCCTCCACTCCCATCCACCGAGGCGAAAATTCAGCAGATGCTCGCCCGCTATGTCGCTCAACCGCCACTTAACTTTTTTCACCGCCAGAATGAAAAATCTTTGCAGACGAGTGTTCTTGGCTTACCAGTGAACGTTCCGCTTATTTCTTAAACCAAAAACTTCCCCAACTTTGCCGTGATATCGGGTACTGGTGTTAAAGTCTGGGCAGCTAGGGTGCGATCGCCCCTCTATCTTTCTTGAAATTGACCCAACTTTGAAGAAGTAGAGAGCGCGATCGCCCCCTAGTTACATATCAAAATCCCGGCGGCTAGAAAGCGATCGCACACCCATCTTGAATCAAAGCCATTTTAACCGGAGCGCGATCGCTATCTCAAACAGGCAAAGTAGCTTAATTGTAGCTGTTTCCCCAATTATGCGATCGCCCTAGCTCACGAAAAAGTGGCGATCGCGAATTGGGAAATCCGCTATCTTTAGCCTTGAGCAAAGCCGAATTTATTGGTTGCCTACTGAATCCTTTACTTATCAATCCTATTCAAGAAGATAGAGACATGGGAAAAAAAAATTAATATTTTGAAAAAT
>Ga0335395_10002064_pt1 | contig 12442 bp, 12 predicted proteins | sample MAT02_FD_205744 | JGI IMG/M metagenome (GOLD analysis project Ga0335395, IMG submission 205744) | Freshwater microbial communities from Lake Fryxell liftoff mats and glacier meltwater in Antarctica - MAT-02 (spades assembly) (version 2) ...
AAGCTACGCGTTCAGTGCCTCTCGCTCGGACTGCAAGGCGATGTGCTTAACTTCGTAGAGACTGCCCGCAACTACATCCGCCGTACCGGGGTTACTGTGCTGCAGGCAACCAGCATAGCCAGCAAACTCAACGACATCCTAAAAGCTGAAGAATCAAGGACAGTCACAACGACTTCCGATGAGTTGGCCGTGGCCAACCATAAGGAACGCGAGCACGCGCATGGGCAAACGGACCTGCGTTTCAAGAACAAAATGACCGCCTCAGACGGACAAAATGACCGGCACAAAGAGACTCCAAAATCATATACAAAAAAAACCTTCCCAAGCTCCATTTCAGAAATCTGGGCTTCCCTCACTGCAATTCCAGCTTTCTATCCAGACCACCCCAAGTCAGAGCATGGTCTCCTACAACTGCTTTTTGAATTTGGAAGAATGCTGAGAATAGACAGCGTGATGTTGGGTAGGGCCGTCTCTGTTCTTGGCATTGCAGCGGCCATACAGGTCACAGATCAGATTGCGAGTAAAATCGACCAAGTAAAGTGCCCTGATAGCTACTTCGCTAAGATCCTAACGAGCCGCCGCAATCAAAAGGTTGGCCATGGCCAACTTTGCATCGGCGCTTAACAGCATGAGCTGAGGCAGGCCGTTTCGATGAGACGATACTGCGCAGGAGAGTTTGAGAAGGGTTGGTTTGAGGGGTGACGGGACGTGAGACCGGGAGAGTGGCTTCCGGCGCCCGTTGTGGAGAATGTCTGATGGCTCAAGCTGTCCAGAAAATCACCCTGTCACCCTCGCGGGACATCCCGTTCGACAAGCTCGTGCTGAGCCAGTCCAACGTGCGGCGTATCAAGGCGGGCGTTTCGGTCGAGGAACTGGCTGAAGACATCGCGCGGCGCGGCTTGCTGCAAGGCTTGAATGTCCGGTCAGTCCTGGATGCCGATGGTGTTGAGACCGGCATGTTCGAAATCCCGGCCGGTGGGCGTCGCTTCCAGGCGTTGACGCTGCTGGTGAAGCAGAAGCGTCTGGCAAAGATCGCACCGATCCCTTGCATTGTGCGGGATGCTGCGTCTGAGATCCTCGCCGAGGATGACTCGCTGGCGGAAAACATGCAGCGCGTGGCCCTGCACCCGCTCGACCAGTTCCGCGCCTTCGCGGCCCTCCGTGAGAAGGGTCAGGGCGAGGAAGCAATCGCTGCGGCCTTCTTCGTCACGCCGCAGATCGTCAAGCAGCGCCTCAAACTCGCCTCCGTGGCCCCTGCCCTGCTCGAGGTCTATGCCGAAGATGGCATGACACTGGAGCAACTGATGGCCTTCACGGTGAGCGCAGATCATGCGCGTCAGGTGCAGGTCTGGGAGGCTGTGAAAAACTCGTGGAACAAGGAACCCTATTCCATCCGGCGCATGCTGACGGAGACTTCCGTGCGGGCCTCGGATCGCCGCGCTGTCTTTGTTGGCGTTGATGCTTATGAGGCCGCGGGCGGTACTGTCTCGCGGGATCTTTTTCAGGGCGATGATGGCGGTTGGCTCGAAGACCCTGCCCTGCTTGACCGCCTCGTCGCTCAAAAGTTTCAGGCTGAAGCTGAGGCCATCGCCACAGAAGGCTGGAAGTGGATCGAGGTGGCGACCGACCTACCCTATGGCTACAGCCACGGCCTGCGGCGTCTGGCCGGTGATCCGGCTCCCGTGACCGACGAGGAAAGCGCGGCCCACGCGGCGCTGCTCGCCGAGTATCGTGCGTTGGAGGAGGAATACTCCGGTCAGGACGAATACCCCGAGGAGATCGATGCGCGGATCGGTCAGCTTGAGGTCGCGATGGAAGCATTCGAGCAGCGGCCATTGATCTTCGACCCGGCCGAGGTCGTGCGCGCGGGCGTCTTCGTGACACTGGATCGGGATGGCAGTCTTGCCGTCTGTCGCGGCTATGTCCGGCCCGAGGACGAACCGCGCGAGGCCGCCGAGGTCCAGGATGCCGATAGCGCGGATGGCATGGGGCAGGGGGGTGAGGTCGGTCGTTCTGGCTGGCAGTCCTCGGCGACCTCCGTGGGCGGCACCGTCATCACATCGGGTGGTCAGCCGATCGGTGCGGACCCGTCCGAGGAGGAAGACGACGGCGCGCTGAAGCCGCTTCCCGATCGGCTGGTCATGGAACTGACGGCCCACCGGACCGTGGCGCTCCGCGAGGCCATCGGGCGTTCGCCCGACGTGGCGCTGACGCTCCTGCTCCTGAAGCTGGTGACGGACACCTTCCGCACCTCTTCAGCCACGGGCAGCTGTCTCGAGGCTTCGGTGCGTCACGTCACCATGTCGGCGCAGGCGCCCGATCTGAAGGAGAGCGTGGTCGCCAAGTTGGTCGATGAGCGTCACGCGGCCTGGGAGGCCGATCTGCCCCTCGGCGACGATGCGGCGCTCTGGGACTATCTGACGGTGCTCGATCAGGGCAGCCGTCTCGCGCTGCTGGCGCATTGCCTCAGCTTCGGGATCAACGCGCTGCATGAGAAGGTGAACCCCTATGGCGCGGGCATCACTTCGGGAGGTCTGACTCGGCGCATGTCGCAGGCTGATCTCGTGTCGCAGGCCGTCGATCTCGACATGGTTGAGGCGGGCTGGGAGCCGACGGTCGATGGCTACCTCAACCGCGTTCCCAAGGCCCGGATCCTCGAGGCCGTGCGCGAGGCGAAGGGCGAAGGCACCGCTCAGCTTCTTGATCACCTGAAGAAGGGCGAAATGGCCATCGAGGCCGAACGCCTCCTCAAGGGCAGCGGATGGTTGCCCGAGGTCCTGCGCCGCGCCGATCTGGCGGCACTCGACGGTGAATCGATCGCAGAAGGGCAGGGGGAGGACGCAGCAGAGCCCGAGGAAGTCGATCTCCCGGCTTTTCTGACTGCCGATCTGCCTGAGAGCGTCGCGTCGATGATGGCAGCGGAGTGATCTGAGCCATCCGGGGGCGGGGAAACCCGCCCTCAATTCACATATAACACAACAATATCAATATGATGAATGCGAAAGTTCGCATTCGAAGTGAGGAATAATGTCTGCAACAAACATCATCGACACCGCGCCCTTGGGCGCGCTTATTCGCTACACAGACGGCAGCCCCAAACCGCCCGCACGATTCACAAAGAAGCTGGCAGCATGGGAACGCTCCAACGGCGTCGGCCGTCTTGTCAAGAAGGAACCACCCCGGTCCTATCCAACCTGGACGGCACCGGCATCCTTCACGCTGCATGAGGGGAACTTCTCCTCGGACGGGGTCATTCTTGTCACCATCATGCGCAGCCATTCCGCCGATAGCGCGCTTGTCTTCGAAGTGGCGGAAGAACCGCAAGCCGGGCAGGTGCGTGTTCTGCTGGATTTCGGCGGCAACACAGAGTTGCTGCATCTGGCAGAGTCCATCACCGCGGCTGAACTTTGGATTGCGCGGGAGGGCTATCGCAACGCCAGGCTGGAAATCATCGGTTCAGACGTCAGCGAAAGCAGGGCAGGGGAGGCGTACATCGCCGCCTGAGCCTTCGCAAAACTCGAGGGGCCCGCTGCTGGCGGGTCTCTCCCTCAACATGACCTCGTCCCGCGATGCGCGGGGCACCAAAAGCTCCATCTCCAAGGAAGATGCCCTCAACCAAAAGCATGTCCGAGGCGCGGGTGGGGTGAGCATCAGCGGGACAGTTCGGCACCTGTCGTCAAAGCACCAACCCCCGCTTGCCAGTCCCTTCCTTGGCCCAAATCCAGTCTTCGAGATCAAGCCACAAGAGCTCGGACTACGGGCAAGCCCGTGCCGCCGGCCGGATTCGGCCCCGATTTAAGTGATCTGGCCCGAACGCACCCGGTGATGTCAGCCTGTCTTTGGGCCTGCGGGTTCCTGTCAGCGCGGGGGATGGTCCCTCGCCTCCCAGCAGGAGCCAAAACAAATGTCCCGCAAAGATGCACACGCCTTCGCCGCCTCCCTCGCCGCCACGCTTATGGTTTCCATTGTCGTCTTCCAGGCAGGGGATGGATCGTTCGGTGCCGTCCGCGCCGATGAAATCGACGATGACGAGGTCGAAATTATTGCCGAGCACGACCCCTGGGCCGCCTAAGCCCATGGTTTTGGAGAAGGCCCGGGCATGGCCAATACGCGCCGACCCGGGTCTTTCGCCATTCGGCCTTTACGGCCGCCCGGACAACGCGCCAACGATGGTCGCACCCCCGCAGAAAAACAAGAAAGGAGCTCAAGCATGTCCATGACATGTTTCCCCTACGGCTTCCCCACGGGCTATGCCCGCTCACCCCGCGGCAGCTCACGGATTTGGCCGCGTTGCACGAACGCCGAGCCCGGCAGCTACGGCCACGAATGTGGTGAACCGGCGGGCTTTATCGGCTCAAGGGCGGATGGAGGTCAGTCTTGTTTCTGTTCCGCCTGCAAGGCGCATGGGTCTGAGGCGCGCCGCTATGCCCATTGGCAGGCATTGACAACGATGGGGCAGGGGGACAGCGTCGCCAAGGCCACCATGGTGCGCGCCTTCATCGTGACGCTTCCGGGCGCCGCTGGCTCAGACTGGACCGTCCGCACTTGGGCCAGCACGGCTGAACAAGCCGCCCGACAGGTGTGCGACTGGCAAGGCATTCCGACGCATTTTGCGCGCGCTGTCAGGCCAGACGCATGATCCGGCCTTCCCGCGCTGAAACCAAACTCAGATTCAGTTGATTGCCAGATCCTCAGGCGTTCTGCCCGCATCCAAGGCTGCCACAAACCACAGCGGTTTACGCCCACGACCGGACCAGGTCAGGCTCGGGTTTTCTGGATGGCGGTATTTCGCGGCGGCCGGTGCACGGCTGGGTTTCACCTCGGTGCCGATCAGGTCGGCCAAGGAATAGCCCATCTCTTTGGCGATCGCATCCAGCTTTGCGCGGGCTTCGGCCTTGTGACGGTCCTCATAGGTGGAAATCGCCTTGGCGAGCTCCTTTTGCAATTGCCGCAGTTCCTTGAGCGACAGTGCCTCGAGATTGAAATCAGCCATGCGTGCCTCGTGTCCAAAATGATCGATCCGGGATAGCCGTCTGGTCAACGCATCGCAACTGCCTTCGGGAATGGGCTGCGTGGTAGGGCAGGGGGAGCAGGGTGATCAACCGCTAGGCTGCTTTGCGGATCTGTGGCTTCAGCCCTGTTGCCCCAGCAAGGAAGGTCGTTGTTCTGCAAGGGCCCCAGGTCGCTCCTATCCCCGGTGTCCTCCCTTCGACTGACAATCCCCTAAGCCTGTTCGGGCTCTGGCGCGCAACCCCGCTCAGGGCCGGGCCGTGTTGTCCGCGTGCCGCGTCCTGCCCGCACCACCCCGGCCCCTCGGGGGTTTCCGGTGGCCAAGCGCCACCGTGCACGCCTCACCCGACAGGCTTCATTCGGGTCTTGTCGAAGGGACGGTCCCAGAGACAGGAAACAGGAGCTAACCATGCAAAACATCGTCATCCTCGCCGGCAACATCGGTCAAAAGCCTGAGGTCCGCGCCACCCAAAGCGGCACCAAGATCAGCAACTTCACCCTTGCCACCTCGCGCCCCCGCCTGTCCGAAGGCCGGGTGCTGCGTGACGAGAACGGCTACCGGGTCATGGACACTGAATGGCACCGCATCACCTGCTTCAACGGTCTCGGCAAATCAGTCGCTGAACATTGCGAAAAGGGCATGAAGGTCCTCGTCCACGGCCGCATCCACTACACCAAGTGGACCGACGCGACCGGCACCGACCGCTACGGCTGCGAGATCATCGCCGAGAAGGTCGATTTCCTCAGCCGCCCGAAATCGGCTGAAACTGAAAACCCTGAGTTGGTCGACCGCGACGACGAGATCCCGTTCTGAAAAGAACGGGGCCTCCCCAAGGCCCGGCGGGGAAACCCGCCGGGTTCGGCTCTTTCGGCCCAAAGCGGCCTTTGGACACTGAAGAACCGCATGGCGATGGATCAGTTGCAGCGGTCGTTCAGAGTTCCACGACCGTCGAAGAGATACAACTAAGTTGCGATCATTCAAAAAGATCAATCTCTTCATTTATTTCGTCGATCACCGCCAACCGTTGACGGGCCGCGGCCCCGGCCTGACCGATAAAGGCAATCGACAGCAGCCGGATCATCGACGCCATCGTGGCATGGCTGGGCAGGCGGCCAAAGGTCGCGACATGGCAGCCGATCACCAGCTTTGAAAACCGTTGGGCGGTAGCCAGAAACCGATGGTCCGTCAACGTGATCACGTTCATCCGGGAGGTGCGGGCATAGGATGTCAGCGCCGCCTGAAACTTTGGCCGTGGCTCCAGCGTTAGCAGGATCAGCACATCACGCGGGCCGGTCATCGACAGATCTTCGGCCCAGGCCCCCGCATGGGCGGCCAGAATATGCACATCCGGGCGCAGGCGAGCAAAGGTCAGCCGGGCCAGTTGCGCCAGCCCTTCCTCGGCACCAAAGCCCATGCACCAGACGCGCGGCGCGTCCTGAATCAGGCGGGCGGCCTCGGTTAAGAGGTCGGGGCGGATTTCCTCGAAGGTGCGGGTCAGGTTTAATAGCTCCAGTTCCAGATGCGCGCCGATTGACCGGCCCAGCACCGCCTTTTCCGGCTGGCCTTGTGAATAGGCATAGGGTTGGGTCCGGTTACGTTCCTCGCGCGCCTGAGTGCGCGCCTCGTCAAAATCCGTATAGCCAAGATTGCGGAAAAACCGCGCGGTCGTCGCCTTAGATACGCCGGCAAGCGTGGAGAGTTCGGTCGCGGAATGGGTTTCAATCAATGCCTGATTCTCAAGCATCACTGCTGCAAGTTTTTGCTCGGCCTTGGTCAGCCTGGAAATTCTTTCCTGAAGTCTTAGGGTTAGCCGTGTTGCCATTCTTGTTGCCTGATCCTGTCAATGCCCTTGCGTTAATGAAACATTCGTTTCATCTTTATGAAACAGTGAAACAACGCCGGAGCCGATCATGTCCAAATCCAAGATCATACGCCAGCAGATTTGGGGACGCCTTCAGGATGTGGCAAAACCTGACACCCGGTTTCACCTGAACTTTTCCGAAGTCATCCCCGACTTCGAAGGCTCCGAAGCGGCGACCGAAAAGGTGGTGGCGATGCCGGAATATGCCGCCAGCACCTTTGCATTCATCACGCCCGACAACTGCCTTGTCGATCTGCGGCGAGAGATGATTGCGGCGGGCAAATCTTTTGTGATGTCCACCTATGGCATCTATCGCGGCTTTTTGTTGATGGAGGCCGGTATGGTGCCGCCGGGGGCAGAGCTGTACGCCTCTTGGCTGGACGGCATGGAGCATTTCGCGCGGCCCATCAGTCTTGCTGAAATTGCCAGCCGAGGGCGGTTTGATTTCATGGCGACAGGGGCTTCGGCGGTGTCGGTGGATGGCGTGCGCTTTGGCAAGGGGCATGGGTTTTTCGATCTGGAATGGGGCATGTTCACCGATCTGGGGTTGGTCGATGAAACCACGCCGGTCGTGGCCGTGGTGCATGACGTTCAGGTGGTCGAGGAAAAGCTGACGCCGTCTGAAACCGATATCTTGGTTGATCACATCGCCACCCCCACCCGGATGCATCACGTGACGCGCCGCGCCAAGCGGCCGCGTGGGGTCAAGTGGAACCTGTTGGAGCCAAAACAGATCGCCGACACGCCGCCGTTGCAGGAATTGCAGCGTATTCAAGGAATAGCCTAACGCCTCCTTCTCCCTCAAACCACAGGACCGCACCAATGAAAATTGCCCTGAACCGCCGCACCTTTCTGACAGCCTCGGCCGCTGCAGCTGGTCTGCCGCTGATGCCCCGTATGGCCCATGCCGCCACGCCACTGGCCATGCAGGCCGCATGGATCAATGACGCTGAATTCGCCGGCTATTTTCTGGCGATGGATCAGGGCTATTACACCGCCGAAGGGCTGGATCTGACCTATCTGTCTGGCGGGCCGGATGTGATCCCCGAAGGCACAATCGTGGCAGGCCGCGCTGATCTGGCGCTGACCACGCCCGACACCACGATCAAGGCGATTGTCGAACAGGGCGCCAAGTTCAAGATCATCGGCGCGCAGTATCAAAAGAACCCGATTGGCATCGTCAGCCTTGCCAAGAACCCGATCATGACGCCCGCCGACATGGTCGGCAAGACCATCGCCGTGCCGCCCGTGAACACCATCAGCGTCGAGGCGTTGCTCGCGATGAACGGCATCGACAAGGCTTCGGTCAACATCGTGCCCTATGCCTATGACCCGACCCCCCTGATCAAGGGTGAGATCGACGCAAGCCTCGATTTCACCACCAACGTGCCCTACACGATCAAGACGATGGGGGAAGAGGCGTCGTCGTTCCTGCTGTATGATTTCGGCTATACCATCTACAATGACACCGTGGTGGTGACCGAAGAAACCCTTGCCACCAAACGCAAGGAACTGGTCGCCTGGCTGCGCGCCAGCCGCAAGGGCTGGGACGAGAACAACGCCGACACCACCCTTTGGCCGCCAAAATGGGAAACCACGCATTTCGCAGGCACAGGGCGCAGCATCGACAACGAGATGTTTTTCAACACAGCACAACTGCCGCTGATCGCCAACCCCGCTGGGGTCTTCGCAATGACCGAAGAAGGCATCGCCGGCAATATCGAGGCGCTGTCCAAGGTCGGCATCATCGGCACGCGCGAGATGTTTGACACCACGCTGCTTGAGGAAATCTGATGACGGCTCCCGCAGGGATTTCCCTAGACCGCCTGTCCAGAACCTTTGCCGGTTCCGGACAGGCGGTCGAGGCCCTGCGGGATGTGTCGCTCGATTGCCCGCCCGGCAGCTTTACCGCGCTGATCGGGCCGTCGGGCTGTGGCAAATCCACGATCCTGCGGGCGGCCCTTGGGCTAGAGCCGCTGGACAGCGGCACCGTGCAGATCGGTGGGCAACCGCCGCAGGTGGCCACGCGGGACGGCGTTACCGGGGTGGCGTTTCAGGACCCGGCGCTGCTGCCATGGCGCACAGTGGCGCAGAATGTGGCGCTGCCGCTCGAGGTGCTGGGTCGCACCATTGGCCCGGCGCAAGGCCGCATCCGTGACCTGATCGCACTGGTGGGATTGAAGGGGCGCGAAAGCGCTTTGCCGGGTGAGTTGTCGGGCGGCATGCGTCAGCGCGTGGCCATCGCGCGGGCCTTGGTCACTGAACCACGTGTGCTGTTTCTGGATGAACCCTTTGGTGCGCTGGACCAGATTTTGCGCCGTCAGATGAATGTGGAATTGCAGCGGATCTGGCTGGAAACCGGGGTGACGACCTTGCTGGTCACCCATGGCATTGACGAGGCGGTGTTTCTGGCCGACCGCATCGCCATCATGCAATCCGGGCCGGGCCGCATTGTCGAGGTGCTGGACAGCCCCTTTGCCCGCCCGCGCCTGCCATCGCTGTTTTCAGACCCGGCGTTTCACCACCTGTGCGACCATATCGCCGGGGTGCTGCATGGGGCCTAGGGCGCGACGCGCGTTGCCGTTTGTGGCGATTCTGATCCTGTGGGAGGTGGCGGGGCGGCTGGATTGGGTGGCGGGCGGTGCCTTGCCTGCGATCTCGGAAATCCTCGCCCGGTTCTGGCTGGACCGGGCCGATTATCCGCGCCATGTGGCAGCCACCTTGCAGGCATCGGGTGCGGGCTTTGTCATCGGCAATGCGGTGGCGGTGCTGGCGGGGTTGCTGTTTGTTTTGTTTCCCATCACCGGCCGCATGGCGCGGGGATTGAACATCGCGATCTTTGCCGTGCCGCCCATCGCCATCGCCCCCATCCTTGCCCTGACGCTGGAGGGGATGACCCCGCGGATCGTGCTGGCGGCCCTTGGGGTTTACTTCGTCACCATGCAGGCCACCGTCACCGGTCTGTCGCAATACGACACCCGCGCCGCTGACCTCGTGCGCGCCTATGGCGGTGGCGTGCGCGCCGTGATGCGGTTTGTGCAGGTGCGCGGCGCCATTCCGGCCATCCTGTCGGGCTTTCGGGTCGCAGCCCCGAATGCCGTGCTGGGGGCCATTTTGGCCGAGTTTGGCGGGGGTGGTCGCTGGGGGCTTGGCGCCTATCTCCTCGGCTCGCTGGGGCGCGGGGAACCGGCGCGGCTGTGGGGCATCGGGTTGACCGCCACGCTGATTGCCGGGCTGTCTTATGCGCTGTTTGCCGCAATCTCGGGCCGGATGCTGGGCGCGTCGCGTGCGGTCACGCTGAACCCCGCAGCGCCGCCTGCGCCAGTAGCGGGCGGCAGGCTTTGGGTGGCAATGGTATCATTCTCCCTGCCTTTTGCGCTGTGGTGGGGGGTGCTGCTGGCGTTGCAGGTGCCGGGCATGATCGGGAAAACCCCGTGGGATGTGTTTTCCTATCTGTTCCTTTCGGACGGCGCGCCACAGGCGCAGGCGCGGCTTTTGGCAGCGCTGGCCGAAACCCTGCCGATCACCGCGCTTGGTATGATGGCGGGGCTGGCCTTTGCCTTTGGCCTCGCGGTCACCTCGCAACTGGTGCCATCGTTTACCCGCGCGTTTCTGCCCGTGGCGCTGGTGACGCAGACCATGCCGCTGGTGGCACTGACCCCGCTGTTGGTGCTGATGCTGGGCCGGGGGTCGGCGGTGACGCTGGCCATCACCATATCCGTCACCTTTTTTCCGGCCTATGTGATGATCACCCAAGGCCTGTCGCAGGTGCCCCGGTCGGTGCTGGAACTGCCGCGCGCCTATGGCGCCTCGGCGTGGAAGGAGTTGCGGCTGGTAGCCATCCCGGCATCCCTGCCATGGGTCTTTGCCGCCATCCGCACCACAGTTCCGCGTGCCCTGCTGGGGGTGATGATCGCTGAATGGCTGGCCACCGGGCGCGGCCTTGGTAATCTGATGAACCAGTCGCGCGGCTATATGGATTTCAGCATGATCTGGACCGTTGCGGTGGTCAGCGTGCTGCTGTCTGTTGCCTTCTACCAACTGGCCCAGAGTGTCGAGGACCGCTTAACCCTTCAACGTCGGCGCTGATCAGCGTCGACGTTGATTGCCAAAGGTCATGCTTTCCGTCGGCGCTTGCTTTGCCGTGTGATCAAGGGCTGCTCTCAAAGCAACTGAATGGCCGCTTCAAGCAGATATCGCGCGCGCGAAACCCGATGCATCAACGACCGCTTTCCGCCCTTTACGTCGATGAGAGTGAAAGGCGTGCCGGTTTTCCGGTGACGGGTTGAGGGCTGGGAGAGTGGCTTCCAGCGCCTGTCACGGAGGAATACCGATGGGTGTTGTGGAAGTTTTGGAACCGGTGCGGCCGGCGCGTGCTGGTGGCTGGAAGGTGGATGTCAGCCGGGGCGAGCGGAACGGGCGGGTGTCGTCCGAATGGTTCAACCGGCCCGATGATGAGCGGTATCTGTCGCTGGATGATCTCTGGGCATCGGTGAAGGGCAGGTCCGAGCGCAGCCGCAGTCGCGTGGTTCAGACGGCTGATATTCGGGTCGAGGCATCGCGCGACAATGGCGAGCGGCTGCACCTTATGCTGCCCAAAGCGCAAGAGCCGGTGGTCCCCACGCACTGGGCCTTCGGCCAGCTTGCCAGCATCGTCGGCGCCCCGGCGTCATACCTGCGGCAGCTGCCCGCGCCGCTGGCGGGGATCAACCTGCAATACGGGCTGACCAATCACCGCGCCGAGCAGGTGAAAACCTTCGAGACCGAGGATGGCCGCACGGAACTGCGGGCTGTAACAGGGGCTCAATTCGGCAGGATTTTTGATCATGAATTGGTCGAGGCGGTGCAGCGTATCGCGGGCAACGGCACGGGTGACACGCGCTGGAAGGTGCCCGGCGTGCTCGAATGGTCGACCGGGGTCTACAACCCGGATGTCGAGATCAGCCGCGACACCACCACGCTTTATGCCTCGGATCGCGACGTCTTCCTGTTCCTGGTCGACGATCAAAACCCAATCGAGGCAGGAAAATTGCCGGATGGCTCTCCGGATCTCTATTTCCGGGGGTTCTACTGTTGGAATTCGGAGGTCGGTGCAAAGACCCTTGGCATGGCGAGCTTTTACCTGCGGGCGGTGTGCCAGAACCGCAATCTCTGGGGCGTTGAGGATTTTCAGGAAATCAGCATCCGCCACTCGAAATACGCGGCCTCCCGCTTTGCCCACGAGGCTGCCCCTGCACTGACGCGTTTTGCCAATTCCTCGCCGCAGGGCTTTGTGAATGGCATCAAGGCGGCACGCCAACAAATCGTAGCACGGACGGATGACGACCGTGATGATTTCCTGCGCAAGCGCGGCTTCTCCAAGGCAGAGACCAGCAAGATCATCGAGAATGTGCTGATAGACGAGGGCCACCCGCCGTCGAGCATCTTTGATTTTGTCCAAGGAATAACGCGTCTGGCACGCGACAAGCCACAGCAGGATGCCCGCCTGGACATGGAAGGCCGGGCCAAGAAGCTCCTCGATCAAGTCGGGTGATGGGTGGGCCGGAGGCGCAAAGTTGTGCGCCTCCGGC
>Ga0335395_10002065_pt1 | contig 12441 bp, 12 predicted proteins | sample MAT02_FD_205744 | JGI IMG/M metagenome (GOLD analysis project Ga0335395, IMG submission 205744) | Freshwater microbial communities from Lake Fryxell liftoff mats and glacier meltwater in Antarctica - MAT-02 (spades assembly) (version 2) ...
AGTCGCCAGTGGTCACGCGCTTCATGGCGGTGAGCATCCGGTCTGAAATATGCTGGAGTGGGATATCGACGTATTTGGCGACTTTATCACACTCGGCGATGGTTTGGATGAGCTCGTCCGACCAATGCGCGGGGTGGGTGTAGAGCAGCCGGACCCAGAAATCGCCTTCGATTTTGTTAATTTCCCGCAGCAAAGTAGTGAGTGACTCGCCACGGCTGGAATCGACGGGTGAGCTGGGGGTGGGGCGCTTGCCTTGCCATTGGTCCATCCCGAAGTAGGTGGTGTCTTGGGAAATGAGGTTAATTTCCTTCACTCCGGATGCGACGAGAGCGGCCACTTCTCTGACGACGGAGTCTTGGGTGCGGGAGCGGTGCTGGCCGCGGATGGTGGGGATGATGCAGAAGGTGCAGGTGTGGTTGCAGCCCTCGGCGATCTTGACGTAGGCGAAATGATCCGGCGTGAGGCGCATGCGGGGCGTGGAGTAGTCCGGCACGTATTGCGGCTTGAGGGTGACGAAGTCCCGGGGATCGTCGGTGGCAGATGGGCCTTCGGTTTTCTGGACCTCGGCGTGGTTGTTTTTGCCTAACAGATTTTGAATGATCGGGGCGACCTTGGTGATTTGATCGAGGCCGATGAAGGCATCCACCTCGGGCATGATGCCGGGAAGGTCTTTGGCAAAGCGTTGGGAAAGGCAGCCTGCGACGATGATTTTCTGGCGGGCGCGGTTCGGATCTGCGGTGCGGTCTTGGACAGCGCCGAAGATGGCATCAATGGATTCCTGTTTTGCCATATCGATGAACGAGCAGGTATTGATGATGAGAACGTCTGCCAGCTCGGGATCGGGCGTGAGGGACATTCCGGCTTGGGCGAGGTGGCCGATCATGACTTCTGAGTCGATGAGATTCTTGGCGCAACCGAGTGAGATGAGGCCTACTGTGGTGGACATGGGGAAAGAAGTTTGAGATTTGAAATTTGAGATCTCAGATTTAATACTGCGGAGGTAGGATCAGCTCGTCGCCGACTTGGGGTTGGACGGGGCCGCCGAAGCCGGACTGGGGATTGGCGATGGCACCATCTGCTGCGACCTCCGAGACTATTAGTTTGCCGAGGATGCCGGTTTTGCGGCGGATGGCGAGGATGGTGCCGGGCTGGACTTGATCGGGCATGAGCACATCCAAGGTGACGAAGCCGCCGAATTCGGAATCTGCCACGTATTCACGGATGCGTCCGATGAGCAGGGCCTCGCTGATCATGCGGGCGCGGCGGAGTTCGCCATCGGTCTGCTCGAGGTTGCGTTGATCAAGCAAGAGTTCTTCGCTATCGGCGAGTTTGGCATCGCGCTGGGTTGTATCGGCTTCGATTTTGGCGATGGCAGCTTTGCTTTCCTCGAGTTGGACTCTCATTGCCTCAACTTCTGCGGCGCTGGATGCGGGGGCGATGGCGGGCGCAGAGCGGAGGCGTTGGGTTTCGCGCTCGATGGCGAGCTTGTCCTGCTCGAGGCGGAGTTCTTTGATTTGCTTCTCGAGGCGGGCGAGTTCATCGCTCGAAGTATTTCTCACGCCGGTCTTCATGCCTTGCCATGAGACGGCGATCGCGGCGAGCAGCAGGGCTACCGTCATGCCGAGGAGTAATTTCATTGTGTCCATGGGCGGCACCGTGGATGGAGGCGAGGCAACTGTCAACGCAGGTAAATGAGCGACGATTACTTCCTATTCAGGCGCTCGGTCATTTCTTGCTGGATGGCGGGCGGGAGGTTGTTGGAATTTATCCATGCTTGGGCGGCAGGAGCGTCGCGATCAATCCATGTCCTCAGGCCACGGCGATACATCCGGTCCCTTTGACCCTGATCCGTGATGCGGGAAATTTGTGAAATGGATGCGGAAGTGTCTTTTTCAAACGAATGCCAGATGAATTGCTGCACCACGCGGTCGTTTACATCGGATGGGTAGCGATCCATGAGCTGCACGGCTGCTGTGGGGTTTTCCGAAGCTTGAGCGGTGATGATTCCTCTGAGGGCATTGCTGCGATCACGGCCAGCGGGCATGGATTGGAAGCTCCCGAGGGCGGCTTGCGGGTTATTGCGGGCGTAAATATTGAAGACATTATCGATCCGGCGGTAGGCTTGCTCACCAGGATTGGTGGCGAGCCATGCGATGGTTCCTTCTGGATCAAGCTCGGCTAGTGGCTCGGCGGCCCGCTCCACGGCACCGCCTTTAAGCGCATCATCCTTGAGACTGGCGATCCAGGTATAGGCGGCGTCATTTCCCTTGCGGATGAGATGGGGTAAAAAGGCATCCAGTCCCTTCGCCCGCTCCGCACTGCGGGGCATGCTGGTGAGTAGGGCGGTGGCGCGCGTAGGATCCGTTTCCGCGATGCCGCGAATGACTCCGGCGAGGTAGGGGTTCGCGCCGCCGCCGCTGAAATTTGAATTGGCCCAGCGGATGGCAGCCTCTGGATCTACGGTGGACCATGTGCTCAGAATCGTGTCTGTGGCGAAGTCTCCAGTGGTTTTTTCCTTGGTGTAGGCGAGGGCGGTGAGTGGATCCACTTCAGCCCAAGCGGTGAGCATGAGTGCGTATTCTCCCATCCGTTCTTGCGTCAGACCGAGGCTGCGGAAGTGGGCCACTGCGGCCTCGAAATCGCCGGGTGCGAGTTGATCGATGAACGCGAGCAGGGCGCGATTCCGATCCAGTGCATTCTCGCCGCGGACGATGGATTCGAGACGAGTAAGGCGATTTTCGGGCGTCAGCGCGGCTGCCCGTGGAGCGCGGCGGGTGCGGTCTTCCCGGGCGGTGGCGTCGGTACTGGGACTACGGGATACGCGGGTTTGCGAAGGGGCAGTTTGCTCGGTGGTCGTAATGGCTTGCGGGCTGGAGGAAATTTTCCCAACGAAGAATGCCGCGGCTCCGACGACGAGCAGCGCACTAAGCAGGCTAAGGTGATTCAGTTTCATAACAAAGAAGACTTATTACAATGCAAGCGCTCAGAATCCGCGCAACTGTTGAAAAATTTCCTGGTCGCTCAACCTGCGAAGGCATTTGCAGGCATACCCATCACTCCGAGGCCACGGATGACGAACAAGCGCCCGGCATGCTCTTCCTTGATGGAGCTGTGGACGCCGGTGGTGACGTATAAATCCGCAAGATCCGGCCCGCCGAAGGTGCATGAAGTGGTCTCCAAGCAGGGCAGCTCGATGCGGCGAAGCTCCTCGCCGCTCTCCGGGCTGAAGCAGGCAACACAGCCGCCATGGCAAAATGCGATCCAGAGATTTCCTGCGGTATCGATGGTCATTCCATCTGGCGAGGAGTCTAGGTGGGCGGTGGAGATCACGCTGCGGAGATTGCGCAGAAGACCGTCGTTTTCATAATCGAAGGCGAGCACCTCTTTGCGTGGAGTATCGATGTAATAGACGGTATTGCCGTCTCTGGACCACGCGATTCCATTGGAATTGGTCACCGGCCCGAAGGCTTCGTGGAGGGAGAGGTCTGGATCGAGGCGATAGAGTTTCGCGCTGCCGGTTTTTTTGGTCAAACTGATGGTCCCGGCGAAGAAGCGGCCATCTGGCGAGCATTTACCATCGTTAAAGCGATTGTCTGGCATGTCTTGCTCGGGATCGACAAGGTGGGTGAGGGCAGCGGTGGCTTGATCTAGAAAATAAAACCCATGATCGCCTGCGATCACCAAGCCGCCGCTCTCCCGCGGCACCACGGTGCCCACGCGCTGGCCGACTTCCCAAGAGCGCTCGCTGCCGGTCTCCGGGTCATAGCGATGCACGCGGTGGCCTTCAATATCTACGTAATAGAGGGCTTCGTGCCACCAAACCGGGCCCTCGCCCCATTTGCTTTGTGTATTTCCGACGGGTTCGACTGTGATCATTGGAATGAATCTATCCTCATCGGATTGAATTGACAAGCCTGCCGAAAATCCACTCGTTGTTCTGAAGTAATCTGATGCTCGCAATCGATCGACAACGCCGTATTTTAGAAATTCTCCACTGCGCAGGCTCGTTGCGCACCACCGAGACTGCAGCCGAGCTGGGTGTGACAGATGAGACAGTGCGCAAAGACTTTGAGATTTTGGAGAAACGCGGTGAGCTCATCCGCACTCATGGCGGTGTCAGCCGTCCTCAACGGATTCTTGTAGATCGGCCATTCGCGCAGCGCCAAGCTATCCACCGCGAGGAGAAGCGTGCCATCGCTCGCCTCGCCGCCAGCCGCATCCAAGCAAATGAAACGTTGTTTCTCGATGCCAGCTCCACCGTCCTCACCCTCACGGAGTTTCTGCCAGACCTGCCGCTCACGATCCTCACCAACGCGCTGAATATTTTCACGGCGTTATCGGATCGACCGAACCTTGATTTAATCTGCACCGGCGGTTTGTTCGATTCCAAATCTCGCTCCTTCATTGGGCTTACTGCTGAGAAATCCCTGCAACGTTATAACATACACCGGATGTTTTTTTCCGGAAATGGTCTCCAGCTCGAGCGCGGCGTGAGTGAGAGCAACGCCCGCCAAGCGGCATTTAAAGAGCGCGTCATCGCCCACGCCGAGGATGTGGTCTTCCTCGCAGATCACTCGAAACTGGGGGAGAAAGCAGCTTTCTTTTTTGCGGAGTTGAAGGACATCCATTGCCTCATCACAGACAAGGCAGCGGATGTTGAATTTACCGCGAAGCTTGAGGCGCATGGCATCGAGGTTTTGTATGGCGGCTGAGTTAATATGATCTGCTGCCGCTTCACTTTTGTTGACGGTCCGGTCACGTAGATGTCCCATGCGGGCAAGTCGTTTGACAGCAGGTGAGCAGCTAGTTATCATTGATCTATGAGCACATCGGAATTACAAGAAATCGTAGCGGATCTAGCTCGATCCACAAAGGAGCTGAGGTTATCCCAATCTGAAACGGATCGTCAATTGAAGGAAACGGATCGTCAATTGAAGGAGCTAGGTAAGCAAGTGGGGAACATCGGCAACAAGTTCGGGAGTTTTACAGAGGGCATGGCATCGAAGTCGGTGGGGAAAATTCTCAGGGATCAATTTGGGATGGAAACAGTCGGCTATGTGAAGATCGCCAAACAAGGAAGGCATGAGGAATATGATTTGCTAGGCTATAGTAACGGTAGTGTGAACAAGGGAATCGTCGTCGAAATTAAGAGTAAACTCGATACCAATGTCCTTGAGCAAATGGAACGAAAGATGCGGGAAGTCTTCGACTGGTTGCCCGAACACCGAGGCAAGACCTTCGAGGGCATGATTGCGTATGTGCACGCGGAGCGGGCCTACGAGGATGAGCTGCGGGAAAAAATTATTGAAAAGGGCTGGCACCTCGTGAGCATGGGTGAAGAGACTTTTCAAGCAGAGGATCCGAAAGGATTCGTCCCCACGCAATATCGCTACCAAGAGGCATCAACACGATAAGAAGCAGGGACTTTATTGTCCCTTTCTTCGCATTGATCAAAAGCCGACGGAAGAAGATGAAGAAGTGGACAATGAGGTCCACTCTCCTTAACGGTGAGTCAGCTCTCGAAGTAGGTATAACCGGCGAGGCCTTCGCGGAAGAGATCGAGAATCTCGCGGCGCTCTTTCGGCGAGATGCGGCCCTCGGTCACTGCCTTTTCGGCAAAGGTGCGGAAGCGGGTGACGAGTTCTTTGGGATCGAATTCCACGTAGGTGAGCACATCCGCTACGGTATCTCCCTCCACCTCGTGGGTATAAACGGGTTTGCCTTTTTCCAGATGCACACCGACGACGTTGGTATCGCCTAACAGATTGTGAAGATCACCGAGGGTTTCCTGATAGGCTCCGACGAGGAAAACGGCCAAGTAATAGGGCTCACCTTGTTTGAACTTATGGAGAGGGAGTACTTTGGCGACGTCTTCTTTGTCGATGAAGCGATCAATCTTGCCATCGCAATCGCAAGTGATGTCTGCCAGCACGGCGCGGTGGCGGGGCTTCTCATCGAGCCGGTGGATGGGCATGACGGGGAAGACTTGGTCGATGGCCCATGAGTCCGGCAAGGATTGGAAGAGCGAGAAATTCCCGTAATAATAATCCACGAGGGTGGACGAAAGCTCGCGGAGGTCTTCCGGGATATCGTCCAGCTCGGCGATGAGGTTGGAAATTCTTGTGAGAATATGCCAGAACCATGCTTCTGCTAGGCCACGCTCGCGGAGGGTGGCGGCACCGTAGAAGAACTGAGCGCGCATTTGATCCCGGTAATACATGGCATCGTTGAAGCACTCTTGGAGGTTCTTCTTGTTGATGACCTTGTTGACCTCAATGATATTGATGAGGTTTTGCGGAGCTTTTTCCGGGATCGGTGGGGCTTCCTCGCTAGTCTGGGCGCTGGTGACGTCTAGGATATTGAAGACCAGCACCGAGTAGTAAGCGACGACGGCACGGCCAGACTCGGAGATGAGATTCGGATGGGCCACGCCGGCTTTATCGCAAATTTGTGAAATCACCTCGACGATGTCGGTGCAGTATTCGGTAACGGAGTAGTTACAAGACGAGTGGAAATTCGTATGGGAGCCATCATAGTCCACCGCCATGCCGCCGCCGATGTCCAGCACGCCCATGGGGGCACCTTCCTTGACGAGATCGCAATACATTCTGACAGCCTCGGTGGCACCCTCACGGATGGCGGCAATGTTCGGAATTTGTGAGCCTTGGTGATAATGGAGCATTTTCAAGCAGCCGATGTAGCCGGATGCCTTGAGTTGATCGACCACGGCAATGACTTGTGAGGCATTGAGGCCGAACACGGATTTGTCTCCAGCGCTTTCCTGCCAATGGCCGGAGCCCTTGGTGGAGAGACGGACGCGAACACCAAGATTTGGAAGAACGCCAATTTTCCGCGAGCGCTCGAGGATGAGCTCGAGTTCGCTGGGCATTTCCAAGACCAGCATCACCCGCAGGCCCATTTTTTGGGCATGCAGCGCGAGATCGATAAATTCCTCGTCCTTGTAGCCATTGCAAACGAGGTAGGCCTCGGGATCGTGCATGTGGGCAAGTGCGGCGATGAGCTCAGGCTTGGAGCCAGCTTCGAGGCCGTAGTGGTATCTTTTGCCAAATTCTGCGATTTCCTCGATGACTTGGCGCTGTTGATTCACCTTGATCGGATAAACGCCGCGGTATTCGCCACGGTATTTGGAATCCGTGATGGCCTTGCGGAAGGATTCATTAATTTCAGTGATGCGGGAATGCAGCAGATCGCGGAAACGTAGCAGCACGGGCAGGTGAGTGCCGCGGTCGCGAAGACCATCGATCACATCATAGAGAGAGACTTCCGCTTGGGCTTCATCATCTGCGAGGCGCACCGTGACGTGGCCCTTCTTGTTCACGCTGAAGAAGGAATGGCCCCAGGTATCTACGCCGTAGAGTTCGGAAGATTTCTCGGTGGACCAAGCGCTATCGGACTTCCGCTTGGAGGCGGATTTTTCAGGCTTATCAAGAGTGGCGGAGGACGGCGGAACCATGGGACGGAAGCTGAACACCGATTTAAGAAAATTCAATCCCGAACATTGGTAAATCCAGCATCTGCTTCTGCGAGACCTTCCAAATACTCTAACACCTGCGCCAGCGCGCGGGCGCGATGGCTGAGTGAATTCTTAATCGCATCGCCAAGTTGCGCGAATGTCTGCTGGTGGCCCTCTGGAATAAACAGTGGATCATAGCCGAATCCGCGATCGCCTTCACACGTATCGATGATCCGGCCTTCCACCGTTCCAGAAAAATTCGCCTGCTCCACGCCAGCCAGTGCGAGCACCATGGTGCATCGGAAGCGTGCTTGGCGATTCGCCACTCCTGCCATTTCCGCTAGCAGTCGCGCGTTGTTCTTCGCGTGATTTCCCTCCTCGCCGCCGTAGCTGGAGGACCAAACGCCGGGTGCGCCGCCGAGCGCATCCACTTCCAATCCGGAATCGTCCGAAAGCACCCAGCCCTCGATTTTACTGCTGATTCCCAAGGCTTTGAGCCGCGCATTTTCGAGAAACGTAATGCCAGTTTCCTCAATCTCGGGAAATTCTGGAAATTCCGTGGCATCACAAACCTCGAATTTTCCTCCCACTAGCGCGCGGATCTCCGCGGTTTTGTGGGCATTACGAGTCGCGACGATGAGACGGGGCAGGGGATTCATGGTGGGAATCTTCACCCATCACTTCTCCGTATTCTAGAGGATTCCACCCGGATTACGAAAATTCTTGATAGTGAGAGCGCGGGTTGTTCGTATCTGAAAGCACTAAATTACGATCTGATTGAGTAAGCCCCATGATCAATAACCTAATGACTTTCCGCCCTGCTCTGCTGCTACTCTTCGTTTCCACGCCCGTTCTTCACGGCCAAGCTTTCTATGGCGACCCTCCGGACGCAACTCATCCATGGGCCGTCCATGATATGAACCGCCCTCAGCCGCCCTTGGTCACACCGGGCACTCCCAGCACTCAAGATAAACCAGGCACTCCGCCCTCGGATGCGATCGTGCTTTTCGATGGCACAGAGGCTTCGTTGAAAAATTGGGAAGCGGATAAAGATCCTGCCGAGCCTAGCCAATGGATCGTGAAAGACGGAATCCTGCAATGCGCCCCCGGCAGCGGCTACATCCGCACCAAAGAGCAATTTGGGGATTGCCAACTTCATGTCGAGTGGGCGGCCCCTGAGAAGGTGGAGGGCTCCGGCCAAGGGCGCGGCAATAGCGGCGTCTTCTTGATGGGTAAAGTGGAAGTCCAAATCCTCGATAATTATGAGAATCCCACTTACCCGGATGGATTTGCCTCGTCGGTCTATGGGGTCAATCCACCGATGGCCAATGCCCTTCATGCCCCGGGACAGTGGCAAACGTATGACATCATTTTCCGCCGCCCCGTCTTTGATGGAAACGGCACTGAGCTCGATCCCGGCCGCCTCACCGTTACTGTGAATGGCGTGGTTACCCAAGACAGCACGGTGCTTGAAGGTGGCGGTGGTCATAGGAAACGTTCTGTATCGGTTGCTTGGCCGGAAGTCGGACCATTGAAGCTCCAAGATCATGGGAATCCGGTGAGATATAGAAATATTTGGTATCGGCCACTCGCCAAGCGCGCGGTAGAAGGCGGGACTGATGGCCGCCTCAGCACCGAGGCCACCACCGCCAAGCGCCAGCAAATCGCTGTGAAAATCCGCGAGGACGCTGCCACGAAATCAGGCTTCGACGCTACATTGCGTCTGATGGAATCGCTCTATTACATGGTAGATGCAGAAACTCTCGCGCAGACTCAAAAAACCGCTGCTGAATTTTTCACCGCCATTTCCGGCTTCTCCGGTGCAGAGCTCGATGCGAAAAAAGATCAAATCAAAGGCCTCCACAACGCGATGAATTACCTCAGCAAGCATCAAGTCATCACCACTCCATACGCAGAGGAAGCGGGTCTTAAGAAAATTATCGAGGACAAAGGTTGGGACAAATAAGCGCCCTAAGGAGCGGCGGATTGCATCCGCCGTGTCCATGGATCGCCAATGAAAAAAGCTTTGGCGCATCTCATTGTCACCTCATGGGCATGGGCGAACATGTTTCGCCCCTCCTTGGAGCAGACGCACTCGCCAGCCACACCCCAAGGAGCGGCGGAACGTGTCCGCCGTGTCCATGGATCGCCAATGAAAAGAGCTTTGGCGCATCTCATTGTCACCTCATGGGCATGGGCGAACACGTTTCGCCCCTCCTTGGAGCAGATGCACTCGCCAGCCACACCCCAAGAGGAGCGGCGGATTGCATCCGCCGTGTCCATGGATCGCCAATGAAAAGAGCATTGGCGCATCTCATTGTCACCTCATGGGCATGGGCGAACATGTTTCGCCCCCCAGTTTTTAACACTCTTTTCGTTTAAGCAGGCGCCTTGTCCAAATCGAACGCGTTGTGCACGGCGCGGGCAGCATCTTCGATCTGCGGCTCGTCCACGGTGACGGCGATTTTGATCTCCGAGGTGGAAATCATGCCGATATTGATACCCGCATCGCCGAGCGCTTTGAACATGGTAGCGGCCACACCGGAATGCGAGCGCATGCCGATGCCCACGGCGGAAAGCTTGGCAATTCCAGACTCGGTCTCGATCTTCGAGTTCGGGGCGAGGTCTGCGAGCACGGGCTTGAGTGCGGCTTGGGCTTTACCAAGATCGCTGGAATGCATGGTGAACGAATGCCGGGCAAAGCCATCGTGGGCGATGTTTGAGACAATCATGTCCAGATTGATTTCCGCCTCGGCGAGGGCTCCGAGAATCATGCCGGACATGCCGGGCGCATCCGGGATGCCGGTGATGGTGACGCGCGCTTGGGAGCGCTCGATCGAGATGCCGCGAATGACGACGTGTTCCATATTGGGATGTTCTTCTAGCACTAGGGTTCCAGGATTATCGTTGAGAGAGGAGCGGACTTCGAAGACGACGCCGAATTTTTTCGCAAACTCCACGGAGCGCGACTGCATCACCTTCGAGCCAGATGATGCCATTTCAAGCATTTCGTCATAGGAAATTTCAGGCAGCTTGCGGGCGTTTTTGACCACCCGGGGATCGCAGGTGTAAACGCCGTCCACATCAGTGAGGATTTGGCAAACATCCGCCTTGAGAGACGCCGCCACGGCAATCGCGGTGAGGTCCGATCCCCCGCGGCCGAGGGTGTGGATCATGCCTTCCGGGGTCACGCCTTGGAAACCGGCGACGACGAGGGACTTCCCCGCACTGAGGAAATTTTTCATCAAGGTCGGATCCATGTCGAGGATGCGCCCACGGGTGTGGGAGCCGGTGGTATGGATGCCGGCTTGGCCACCCGTGATGGAGGCCGCTTCTACGCCGAGGTCTTGCAATGCCATGGCAACGAGGGCGATGGATTGTTGCTCGCCGGTGGAAAGCAGCACATCGAGCTCGCGTTCACTTGGGTTTTCCGCGAGATCCTTGGCCATTTTAATCAGGCTATCGGTCACGCCGGACATGGCGGACACCACGGCTACGACTTGGTTTCCCTCGTCACGGGTGCGTTTCATTCGTGCAGCGACGTTGCGGATACGATCGAGCGAGCCGACGGAAGTGCCGCCGTATTTTTGAACAATAAGTGCCATGGGATGAGCGGCCCGCAGTGAAGGGGAAGTTGGCAAACTTGGCAAGAAATTGAATGAAGCCTTCGCAAATGGAAACTTTGCACCATTAAAGCCGAGCAAGACGGTTGGACGGGAATGCCTTGGAACATCAGTTTTGCACGGTGGCGCAATGGGTGGATGAGTCTCTAAGGTCTGACCATCACATATTCTAGCAACAGCCCTTGGATATCGGTGTAAAACATGGAGCGGAGAAACGCAGCGCGGCTCTCCACGGGCAGAGATTTCAGCTTGATCGATTCACTGGGGCCGAAATGGAATTGATCTTCCAAAGCAAGCCGAGCTTGGTTGAGCGCGCTATACCATGGATATGCGTCATCGGGCGTGATCCAGAGTGCGCCAACTTCATTTCCTGCATGATAAGCGGCAGACTCGATGGCGGCGGCCACTTGATTGAGTTCGTCATTGAAGGATTCGCGCAAATCCGGGACGACGAATTCTTGCCAATCTTCTGCCCCGGCGTCCTCGGTGATGAGTCCGCCAAGGCGGCTGGCGAGATCGGGTCCTACGGGCTGGGCGTCTGTGATGATGGATCGGAGAAATTCCCAATCACGGGCATTTTCCGCATCGATCCGGAGGCCGCCTTCAAGCGTGGGCATGGCTTTCATTCGGCTTTTTCCAAGGTGGTTTTCAATTGATGCGCTTGGAGTTGTTGGACGTAAAATTCTGCCTTCTCCCGCTGGCCGGTCCAGACGATGGATTTTCCAAGTTTATGGACCTGCATCATCAAGACGGCGGCTTTCTTCTCATCGTAACCGAAAATTTTCATTAAAATCAATGTGACATAGCCCATCAGATTCACGGGATCATCGTGGACGATGACGTTCCACGGGAGATCAATAGCGGTCGCTTCTTCGGTATAGGTGAGGGTATCGGTATCTGCCATGGGTAGGGAAATTTAAACTGAAGCGGTGGCGGGAATGGGGGCATCGATCCATTTACCATGCTCACGGATCAGATCAGTGAGGCGGGCAACGGCTTCTGCTTCGGGAATATTAAATTTCACGGCGGTCTTGCCAACGTAAAGATTGATTTTGCCAGGCGCCCCGCCGACGTAGCCAAAGTCTGCATCCGCCATCTCGCCCGGACCGTTGACGATGCATCCCATCACCGCGATCCGCACGCCCTTGAGATGGCCGGTGGCTTCGCGGATTTTCTGGGTGGTATGCTGGAGGTTGAAGAGGGTGCGGCCACAGCTGGGGCAGGCTACGTAATCCGTCTTGAAGATCCGGGTGCCAGCGGCTTGCAAAATGTTATAGGCCAGTCGCAAGGATTGGCCGGGCGCGTTTTCGCCACGGATGAGAATCGCATCGCCGATGCCATCGC
>Ga0335395_10002066_pt1 | contig 12438 bp, 12 predicted proteins | sample MAT02_FD_205744 | JGI IMG/M metagenome (GOLD analysis project Ga0335395, IMG submission 205744) | Freshwater microbial communities from Lake Fryxell liftoff mats and glacier meltwater in Antarctica - MAT-02 (spades assembly) (version 2) ...
TTCTCAAGAATCGAGAGCAGCGTATTGATAAAGCCGTAGAGCGCGGAGGTGTTAACGCCCTTGGAGTTTCTGATGGGAGCTTGGATAAAGGCAAAGTGTGCCCGGTAAATCAGGGCCATGCCATCGAGCAGGAAGAGGCGATTCATTGCGCTAGCTTGGCCATTTATTCCCGGCGAGTCCAGCAGAGTGCGCTGAGTTTTTCCATTAGCTTGGCTTGATATCCAGCATCAGGGAAATGTGCATCGCGGTGAGCTCACCCATCGAGTGGCAATCGCCGAAGCCACTGGTGGCATGCATCCGGTCCAGCTCACGGGCGAGCGTGATGACGTGCTCGCGTGGGGCGATGTCCTCACGCCGCATGATGCCAAGCAAGGCCCGCAGCCGGCCGCTTTCCACCTTGGCGCGGCGGGCCATCTGTGCGTGCTCCTCGGCCACGTATTGATCGATGCTTTTGCGGTTGAGCACGTGGAACGCGAGCTTGGTTATTTTTCTGTTGGAGCTGAAGCGGAAGGCGAGATAGACGTTGCCATTGCCTTCATAGGATTGCTGATCGAAGTCGATGGCGCGGACGCGGTACTGGACTTCCTCGAAATCCGGAGTGATATCCACCACGTAGTTCACACTGCGCATATCTCCAAGCAGGCGGATGAAACTGCGCTCGGTAAATTTGGTAAACTCCTTGGCGATGCGGACTCTATTGAGTCCCGGCTGATTGAGGTAATCCCGCAGAAAAGCATCGCCCGGGACGCCGGCAACGTGTTCTTCGATCAAGGTGTTGCCATTGATCAGATAGTTGATGCGGTTGGGTGAAAGGATATGCTCCAACTCAAGGCCGTAGATGCGTGAGGCATCTGCTTGTTTTACGTAATAATAGTCTGAGTTATCATTAAACAAATTGGTAATTCTGATGCGGAAAGGCTTGGAATTTCCAAAGTCCCCGAAGTCGATGCGATCAACGCGGAGGTGATCGTGTTGCTCGGCATCCCGGCCGAGTTTGAGCTCGGTGTAGATGCTGGTGAGGCGCGGCAGGAGTTCTTTAAAGACCTCCGGTGGATACATCACGCTGAGCCATAGGGTCTCCCGGCCAGAAGGCTCCTCGTAGGGGACGGCACCGGTGAAGCGGCAAAGCTCGTCATAGACCTTGGGGATCTCGCGCTGACGATCATAATGATAGAGATACTGCCGCAAAGGGGGAGAAACCGGATACCTGATTTTTTGGTGGGCGATCACGAGTGTGACTTCAGAGGAAGTGCGAGTGCCACCAGGATGGCTTTCTGCGCGTGAAGGCGGTTTTCCGCTTGTTGGAAAACGGTGCCGGCGTGTTGCTCCAGCACCTCCTCGCTGATTTCCTTGCCACGATAAGCTGGCAGGCAGTGCAGCACGATGTGACCCGGCGCAGCGGAGGCAAGTAGTGTGGAGTTGACCTGGAATCCGCTGAATTCCAGTTCCTTCTCCTTCTGGCCTTCTTGGCCCATGGAGAGCCAGACATCGGTGTTGATCACATCCGCGTCTGTGGCAGCTTCTACTGGATTTGTAGTAAATGAGATATTTGGCGCGGCGAGTCTGGTGAGAAATTCCGCTGGTGCCTGGCACGCGGGCGGCGAGGCGATGCATAACTCAAAGCCGAGGTGCTTGGCGGCCCACATCCAAGAGATGGTCATGTTGGAAAATCCATCACCGATGAAGGCGATCTTTTTACCCGCCCAAGTTCCGAGTTTTTCCTGGATGGTGAGGAGATCTGCGAGAATTTGGCATGGATGCTCACGGTCGGTGAGCGCATTGATTGTGGGGATGCCGGAGTAGTGGGCGAAGTCCACCACATCCTGCTGGGCGAAGGTGCGGATGATGGTGCCATGGACCATCCGGCCGAGGACGCGGGCGGTGTCTTTGATCGGCTCGCCCCTCCCGAGCTGGATATCATTTCCTGATAGAAACAAGGGATTGCCACCCAGCTCACGGATGCCGACTTCAAACGAGACGCGGGTGCGGGTGGAGGATTTGGTGAAAATAAGTGCCCACGTTTGGCCAGCGAGTTGTGTGCCTTCGTTGCCACGTTGGAGTTTCAACCGCGCGGCGGATTTCAGCAGATCCGTGATTTGCTTGGCGCTGAGTTCTTCGATTGAGAGAAGATGTTTCATGGTGAAATTAGATTGCCGAGGACTTTGTGGATGATGGCAAGCGCTTCATCGATCTCCGCCTCGGTCACATTGAGCGGAGGTAGCAAGCGGAAGGTACTGGGTCCGGCGGGTGGAACGATGAGGCCGTGCTCTAACAACTTTTTAACAACCACGAGTGCGGGTGTTTCTCCTTCCACAGCAGGGATGAGACCGGGATCGAGGGCGATGCCCAACAGAAGCCCGTTTCCACGGACCTCGGTGATGATGGGGAGCTTCCATGATTTGATGGTTTCGCGGATGCGGACTTCCATCAGGATTGCATTCATGGCGAGGTCTTTCTCGCGAATTTCCTGGAGCACGGCCAGCGAGGCGGCGCAGACGAGCGGGTTCCCGCCGTATGTGGAGCCATGGGAACCGGGGCCCATCAGCGAGGAAAGGGCGGTGCCATCCGGGTCCACCGCACGGTCGCTCAACCAGAATGAGCCGATGGGTACGCCGCCGCCCATGCCCTTGGCCCATGAAATGCCGTCGGGTTTGATTTCCGGGGCGATCATCCGCCATGCCATGGCATCGCCACAGCGGCCGAAGCCGGCCTGGACCTCGTCAAAGAGAAGCAGGAGATCGTTTTCTTTACAAAGATCCGCCACCGCCCGGAGGAATTCGGGCGTGGCAGGATGGACTCCGCCTTCGCCTTGGATCGGCTCCAACAGAATGGCTGCGGTCTCGGGGCGGACGGCATTTTCCAGTGCACCGATGTCATTGAAGGGCAGGTAGCGGAATCCTGGCAGCAATGGATCGAAGCCATCATGAATCTTCGCCTGGCCGGTGGCAGACATGGCGCCGAGGGTGCGGCCGTGGAAAGATTGCAGGAAAGTAATCACTTCGTAGCGCTGTGTGCCATCGGCCTGCGGGCGCTTGCGGCCGAAGCGGCGGGCGGATTTGATTAGACCATCATTGGCCTCTGCGCCGGAGTTGGAAAAGAAGACCTTGCCGGGAATGCGGACGTGGTGGAGGTTGATTTCCTCGGCGAGGTCCGCTTGAAGGGGAATCTGATAAAGGTTGGAAACATGGATCAGCTCGCTCGCCTGGGCACGGAGGGCCGCAACCAAACGCGGGTGACAGTGGCCCAGTGAGCATACGGCGATGCCCATGCAGAAATCGAGATAGCCATTCCCATCGGCATCCCACAGGCGGCAGCCTTGGCCACGCACCGGCACCAGCGGAAACCGCCCGTAGGTGGGAAGAACGTGGTGGGCAAACTTTTCTGCGGTGGTCATAGAGAGGTGGTGAAGGGGCGGATGCTAGCTCGATTTCATGGAATGGCAAACCAAGAATCGCGGGCCTGGAGATGGGGTGGGTTCCCGTTGATTAGTTAGAGAAAGACAGATCAATGCCTTTGCGGCTCCATGCTTGGGTGATGTCTTTTTGGAGTTGCTCGAAGGAGCGCCCATCAAGCAATAGATCGAGTGATTGTTCTGCATCTTTGCCATCGAGCAGTGCTGCGAGATAGGTCTTCATGCGCTTGGCATCGCCCTCACCATCCATCGCGAGGAAGTAGGTGGTGATGAGTAGCGCGACACCATAATTCACCTGACCGTTTTCCAAGAAACTCGCATAATCTAGTAGCATGAATTTTTTAAGCGGAGCTATTGAAATAGCTTCACCCAATGCCCGCCCGCCCAGCCCCTTGATACCGTAGCCCGTGGCATACGCGATGATATCATTCATATTACCACGGACGTTGTAGGATCCGGAGCGGTAGGGAGTGGTCGCGACGTATTCTGCAATGCCTTCACTGAACCAGCCGAGCGCTCCTTTTCCAAAATAAACCGCCGGGGTGAGCTGATGGGTGAGTTCGTGAGGGATGGTTTTGCTACTTTTATCGCGATCCAACATATAGCCATTGCCCACAGGCCGCACCCCCAGGCTGGTGAGTGGCACCATCACCACGCCGGTATCACTCATGAAAACTCCTGCTGAACCTTTCAGGCCACCCGCTTTGATATAATCCGATTTGTTTTCAAACAGGCGGATTTGGTATTTTCCAGAAACTCTCCGATCACTTCTCAAAGATAGCGGAAGGGTGCGACAGTAAAGGTGTGTGGCTTCAAACATCACTGCAAAACCTTTTACCAGAGAAGCGGCCAGGCGAACGTCGGAAGTATAGCGGTAGTTGGCAGATTCATAGATGAATTGTTTTTGGGCGGCATTTTCCTCAACGATTTCAATCTCGGGATCCTCGGAGAAGCTCACCCGTTCTGGCCATGGCGCGTCAAAATTCCTCTCTGGCTCATGCTGGAGCGAGGAACCTTGTTCTACATAGCTGCGGTCTGCGGCAGCAAGTTTCGCGAGCGGAAAGGGGAGCTCGCGACCATCGGCGAGCTTGAGGATCACATTTGGGCCATCGCTGCGGACGAAAGTGGCCTGCACTTTGCGGCCTTGGGAATCTAGCCAGAAGCGCGGCTCACGGGCGCACGCAAGCGAGCCATAGCCGAGAAGCAGCCGGAGAGCGATGGACATGTGATGGGCGGGCATGGAAGAGCTGGGGCTAGCTGGAAGATGCAGACATTATTTCAAAATGAAAGGGTGGAACTTACAAGTCGCTGCTTGGAAAACTCCAGAGCTGCGCCATGATGCCCCGGAGACCATGCAAGAAACGGAAAAAATCCTGAGAAATACCGAGTTGGACACCCTGTTGCCCATCCCTGGCTTGCGGCAAGATTTGGCAGTGCTGATGAAGGTGCGGCTGAATTTTTTCGTCCTGCTCACTGCCTTTTTTGGTTTTGTGCTGGCCTCGCGTGGCGGCGATCTGGACTGGATGACGCTGTTACATACGATGATCGGGACGGCGTTGGCGGCATTCGGCTCCTCCGCATTCAATCAGCTCATGGAGGTGGACTTGGATGCGCGGATGAAGCGCACGGCGAATCGCCCGCTACCGACCCGGCGGATGGATCCGTTGGTCGCGTTTGGGATCGGATGGGTGCTATCCGCCATCGGCATTATCCACCTCGCGGTGCAGGTGGGAAATCTCGCCGCATACCTCGCGGCGGCAACGGTGGCGATCTATGTGTTTATCTATACTCCGCTCAAGCGATTCAGCTCCACCAACACTTTGGTGGGTGCGATTCCAGGTGCGATTCCCCCGGTGATCGGCTGGGTGGGCGGCGGTGGCCAGATCGGCTGGGAGGCGTGGTTCCTCTTTGGCTTGTTGTTTTTCTGGCAGCTCCCACACTTCATCGCGATCAACTGGCTATGCCGCGAGGAATATGAATCCGTGGGTTATAAGATGTGGTCCAATGGTGATCTAACCGGTAGAAAGAGCGGTTTGCTTGCGGCGACGTTTGCTCTGTGTCTTGCCGCATTTTCGTTGTTACCAGCCTTTGTGGGGTTTGCCAATTTGCTCTGGACGGTGCTCGGGCCGTTGTTGGCACTTTTCATGATGGGACTAGCCATTAAATTTTCCATCGATGGCGAGCGGACTTCGGCGCGGAAGTTATTTCTCTTCACTTTGCTATATTTACCCATCTCATTGTTGGTTCTGTTCATCGCATGGAAGCCAGTATGAATGAATTGGTCACTTCCAGCCTCCGGCTTGCAGATGAGTTGAGGGAGTTGAAATTTTCGCCGCCGGTTTCCCATGTCTATCATACGCTGGACTATACGAAGGAGGCCCATCACCTCTACCTGGTGCGCTATGGCAGCGGCAAAAAACGAGTGATCTTTCTGGGAATGAATCCAGGTCCGTATGGCATGGCGCAGACAGGCGTGCCCTTCGGTGAGGTGGCGGCGGTGCGAGACTGGATGGGAATTGAAATGCTTATCGGCAAGCCACTCGAAGAACATCCGAAGCGCCCGATAGAGGGCTTCGACTGCAAACGATCCGAAGTGAGCGGGCGGCGCCTATGGGGACTATTTGCGGGAAAATTCGGTACTGCGGAGGTATTTTTCAAAGACCACTTTGTTCTCAACTATTGCCCGCTGGTGTGGATGAGTGCAACGGGTGCGAATCTCACACCGGATAAGCTTTCCACCTCCGAGATGGTGCCGGTGGAAAATGCGTGCATGAAACATCTGCAAGAAGTAATCAGCTTGCTGAAGCCAGATTATCTCATCGGCATCGGTGGCTTCGCCGAAGAGCGGTTACGCCGGGCGGTAGGTCAATTGAACATCCATCCGAAGGTCGGAAAAATCTTACATCCATCACCAGCATCACCCGCGGCGAACCGAGGGTGGGCAGCAGCGGCACAACGGCAAATGGAGGTCCAAGAAATTTGGTAGAGGGCGAGATCAGCTAATAAATAATCCGACGATGGCCGCGCTTGTTAGATTGGAGAAAGTAGCAGCAGCGACGGCTTTGAGACCGAGGCGGGCGATCTCGCTGCGGCGGGTGGGAGCCATCCCGCCGAGGCCACCCAACAGAATCGCAATCGACGAGAGATTGGCAAACCCACAAAGCGCGACGGCGCAGATGGCCTGAGCTTGAGGAGTCATGGCCTGCTGCCACTGTGCAAATTGCACATAAGCGACGAATTCGTTGAGCACGAGTTTCTGGCCAATCAGACTGCCGCCTTGGTTCGCATCCACCCATGGCACGCCGACCATCCAGGCGACGGGTGCGAAGATCCAGCCGAGGATTTGTTGTAAACTCAGCCCGCTGTGGCCAAACCAATTTCCCACTCCGCCAAGCATGAGATTGAGCAAGGCGATGAGGCCGATGAAGGCGAGCAGCATGGCGCCGACGTTGAGAGCCAAGGAAAGCCCGCTGGCAGCACCTTGGGCAGCGGCATCAAGCACATTGGCGGGCTTGTCGTCCCCATCGGCGAAATCAAGCACGGCTTCGAGCGGTTGGCCGGTCTCGGGCTTGATGAGCTTGGCATAGAGCAGCCCACCAGGTGCAGCCATGAATGAGGCGGCGAGCAGGTATTTCATTTCCACACCCATCGCGGCATAGCCAGCGAGGACGGAGCCCGCGACGCTGGCAAGGCCACCGACCATGACGGCGAAGAGTTCGGACGAGGTCATTTTCGGGATATATGGCTTCACCACCAGCGGTGCCTCGGTCTGGCCGACGAAGATATTTGCGGCAGCGGAGAGGGATTCCGCCCGGCTGGTGCCAAGAATTTTCCTGAGCGCCCCGCCGAGCACGAGGACGATGCCTTGCATGATCCGCAAGTAATAGAGCACGGCAATGAGGGAGGAAAAGAAAATGATCAGGGGTAAAACCCGCAGAGCGAAGACGAAGCCTACGCCATCATCGCCATCTGCGGTGAGCGGGCCGAAGAGGAAATCAACCCCAGCCTTGCCGGCGGATAAAGTGGTGGTGACGAGCGCACTGAGGGCTTGCAGCGCATCCCGGCCGATAGGCACGCCGAAGACGATGGCGCCGATTGTGATCTGAATGGCGAACGCGGCAATCACGGTGCGCCAGCGAATGGATTTTTTCGCATCCGACATGGCGTAGGCCACGGCCAGCAGTATCGCAATTCCCAAGAGGCCGATCATTTACTTGCTGGTAGCATAATTTGCGCCGATTGTCCGGCCATGCCTGAGTTACCAGAAGTAGAGACCACGCGCCGGGGCATCGCGCCGCATGTGGAGGGAATGCAGGTGGCGGAAATTATCGTGCGGCGGTACGATTTGCGCCAGCCGATTTCCCCGGGAATTACCGCGATGGAAGGCCAGCGGGTGATGACAGTGAGGCGGCGCTCGAAGTATCTTTTATTCGCGATGGCGGATGGCAGCACGGTGTTGATCCACCTTGGCATGTCCGGCAGCTTGCGGGTGGTCATGCCGGCTGAGGAATGGAAGAAACATGATCATTTCGCGATGACCTTGGAAAATGCCAGGCAGTTGCGATTCCACGATCCAAGGCGATTCGGGTTGGTGTTACATTTGTTGGAAAATGATCCATTGGAACATATATTACTCCGCTCACTGGGGCCGGAGCCGTTGGAGGAAAGTTTTACGACGGCATATCTTTATAAAGTTTGTCAAAAGCGCGCCGCCGCCATCAAGCAAGTCATCATGGATGCGAAGGCAGTGGTGGGAGTGGGAAATATCTATGCCTCGGAAGCATTGTTCCGCGCGGGCATCCTGCCGCAATCACCGTCTAACAAAATTTCAAAAGCCCGGCTGGAAAAATTAGTGATCGCGATCCGTGAGGTGCTGCATGCCTCAATCATCGAAGGCGGCACAACATTGCGGGATTTCCTCAACTCGGATGGCCAGCCGGGATATTTCAAGCAGCGGCTATCTGTCTATGATCGGAAAGGCGCGCCCTGCCGGGTTTGTGAAACGCCGATCCAACACGCGGTGCTGGGCCAACGTTCGACGTATTGGTGCCCGAGGTGCCAGAAATGATCCTAGGCGCCGGCCGCGATGAGATCGTGCATGTGGCCACCGTGCGCGGTGACCCATTTCCCTTTGCGGATCACTTTGGTAAACCCGAGGCCGCTGCCAGCCGCTGCGGTGAAAACATCCCACGCCTGGGTGGCGAGGATGCCGGAGACGATCAGGTCGCCACCCGGCGCGAGCGACTTCGCGATGACGGGCCATGCTTCGATGAGCACGGTGGAAAATAGATTTGCGAGGACCACATCGTAGCCATTTTTGCGCGGCTGCCATTGCAGCACATCCTGCTCGGCGACTTGGATCTCGGGAGTGGCGTTGCGCTCGATATTGCGAAGCGTGGCCGCCACGGAAAATGGATCGAAGTCGCAGGCAAATGTCTCCCCAGCACCGAGTTTTTTCGCCGCGATCGCCAGAACTCCAGTGCCGGTGCCGAGATCCGCAACCGTCCACGGAGTCGCTTTGCGAAGCCGCGCAACGTCCACCAGCAAGCGCAGGACGGTGGAGGTGGTGGCGTGATCGCCCGTGCCGAAGGCCATTTCCGGCGGAATAACGATGATCTGCCGCTTCGGGTGCGCTTGCTTGAGTGCGGCGAGTTCTTCAGGCCGATTTTCCGGAGTGAGCAAAAAAACATCCCGCACCTTGAGCAGCCGTGGTGGCGCCACGGGTGCGGTCCACTCGGCATTGACCACGGCCCGCACGCTGCCGCCAAACTGCTCAAAGACCGCATCCGCATCCTGCTTGGTATTGCAAAACAATCGGACCCGGATGGATTTGCCGCCCTTGATGAGCTCGATCACCAAATTAGGATTTCCCGCAAAGCGCTCTTCCCACGCATCCATCCATTTCGCAGCAGAGAGTTTAGACCAGACGAACATGATCGGTAAATGAATCAGGGATAGATCACGCCGGCAGTGACACGGGGGAGATTGGCGGGGCGAGAGATTTTAGTGAGTGCCATGCGCGGATCGAATCATTTCTTCAGCCCACCCTGGGTTTAGGAATCGTGCAGAGCGAGAAAATTTTAACATCTGGTTACGCGATTGCTCGTTACGGATCCGCAGCAGAGAATTCTGGTTCCAAAAATCATTGAGCCGCCATCATTCGCACTTATCATTCCGCCATGCAATTGCTTGATCGTTTTTTAGATCCATCGTCTGTCTCGCTGAAAATTTGCGGAGTGACCCGCCGGAATGAGGCCGAGGAGCTCGCGGCTCTCGGTGTGGATGCTGTGGGGTTTAATTTCTGGCCGCATTCCAAGCGCTATCTGCCGGTGGCGGGCGCCGCATGGTTGAAGGATTTATCGGGTGAAATTTTACGCATCGGAGTGTTTGTAAATCAGCCGTTGGATTTCGCCATCGGCCTCTATCAGGATGGCTTCATTGATGGGATCCAGCTCCATGGCGATGAGCCACAAGCTGCGGTAGAAGCATTACAAAAGGCCAGGATACCCTGCATCAGGGCGCTGGGTGTGAAGGCCAAAGCAGACCTTGCCGACGCAGTTAATTTTAAAGTGAGCGCACTTCTGTTAGATACTCATGCACCCGGCATCTACGGCGGCACGGGGGAAGTGTTTGACTGGAATTTGGCCCGGGAATTCATGGATCAGCATCCCACGCTCCCGGTCATTTTAGCCGGCGGGATCACTCCGGGAAATGCCGCCGAGGCTGCCCGCATCGTCCGCCCTGCCGCCTTGGATGTGGCCTCGGGTGCGGAGCTTTCCCCAGGGCTTAAAGATTTCCAAAAAGTCAGTGCTTTGCTATCAGCTCTCAAACATTGAACTGTATGTTTACCGATTCCCATTGCCACCTCGCTTCCCATCGTTTCGGCGTTGAGGAGATTCCTGAGATCATTGCGCGCGCCAAGGCTGCGGGGATTTCTCGCCTCATCACTCTCGCCACTTCGTTGGACGATGTGCCGCTCAATCTTGCTCTCGCAGAAAATCCCAGCGTCCACGCCTGCATCGGCATCCACCCCTGCGAGGTGCACCAAGCCCCGGATGATGCTGTAAGTCAGTTGGCAGCGTTCACTCATGACACTCGCGTTTGTGCCATTGGAGAAACCGGCTTGGACTATTATCACCCCGCTCCCGAGAGTTGGCAGACCGGGGCATATCATCTCCGCCAGCGAGATTTCCTGCATGCCCATTTTCAATTGGCCGCCTCTGCCGGGCTCAATCTCGTGATCCATACCCGCGATCAAGAAGGCTGCGCCTCCTTCGAAGATGCACTTGCGATTTATCAAAAATATCACCACCAGGTGCGCGCCGTTTTCCATTGCTTCGTCGGCCCGTGGGAGAATGCCGCCCGCGTCATCGCGCTCGGTGGCCTTGTCTCATTCGGCGGGGTAGTCACTTTCAAATCCGCCCGCCAAGTCCGCGAGACCGCTGGCCAATGCCCGCCCGGCAGCTTCATCCTCGAGACGGATTCCCCCTACCTCGCCCCCGAGCCGCACCGTGGCGAGCGCAACGAACCCGCTTTTACCCGCTTCACCGCAGAGAACCTTGCCAGCCTGCGCGAAGAATCGCTCAACACGCTCGCCGCCGCCACCGAGCAAGCTGCTGCGGAATTCTTCCGGCTTCGCACTGGATCGGTTGAATAAAAACTTACTTTAGAATCGTTTAAAATTGTATTAGATTAGAAACGACTCGTCTTTCAAATTCACCGGAACATCACTCCATCCCTACTTATGAAACCACTCCGCATCCTTGCTCCCGCCGCGCTTGCCCTCGCACTCACATCATGCGCCGCAAATCGCTCAGAATCCTACGATACCCCTAGTGCCAATTACCCGGCAGATGCCTCAATGGCGGATTCAGCCTTCAACGAGCCGGCCAATCCCGTCTATGATACCCCTGCCGCCTATGAGGAAAACTCAGATGTCCCCTCCACGCAACCCTCGCCCAACCTCCCGGCCCCTCCGGCCACCGCCGCTCGCCCTACCGCACCTGCCAGGCCCGGCGGTGCCGCCATTGTTCACACCGTCGTCTCTGGAGACACCCTCTCAGGCATCAGCGCAAGATACAAAGTGCCGGCTGCCAGCATCAAGCAAGCCAATGGCATGACCAGGGACATCGTAGTTCTTGGGAAAAAAATGATCATCCCGCCCAATTAGACCCGCCTTGCCAGCGGTGGGAAATTTTCCACCAGAGCTAACCTCTCGTTTGTAATGCGTCTTCATACCATTCTTCTCGCCGCCCTGCTTGGCTCACCGGGTGCCTTCCTCTGCGCCCAGGAATCTCCCGCCGCCACCGAGCGGCAAGTTGCACTCGATGATCTTCTATCAGAACGCGGCTCCCTGCAGGCCTTTGATGAGACCATCGCCGCCGCGAGAAAGAGCGCCGTCAGCGAGCAAACCATCCTTGAGGCCCGCTTCCTCTTCCATGTTGATCGTGATGAAGACGCGGCCATCGCCGCCTTGCTCCCTGCCTTCCTCAAGCAGAATGAAAACTTCAACCTCGCAGACTCCGCCATCTTCAGCCTGCAAGATGACTGGCTCGCCGTAATCGAGTATGTGCAAGCCATCCACGCGTTGCAGAAAAACGACCGGACTGGATTTAAAACCCACATCTCCGAAGCCTTCTGGCTCAACCCGCGCCAAGCATCCGCCTTCGCACCTCACATCGAGCGGCTCCGGCTAGCCGATGCCATGCGCCTTGTGAAAATCAATTTTCAAACTCAGTTTCCAACACTCACCTCCACCGAGCCCATCGCCCTGAGCGCGCTTATCGCCGGGAAAAAAGCCATGTTACTGCACTTCTGGGCACCTGCTAACCCGGATTGCGCAGGCACACTCCCAGACTTCGCTGCCACCGCTCATGCCCTGCTGGAACGGGACTTCGCCGTTGTTTCATTACTTACCGATGATTCACCGGAAAATCTAACAACCGCGCGGAAGTTGCTCGAACCCCTCGGCCCCACACCACCCGGCGCATGGCTGATCGACTCCAAGCAAACTCCACTCAGCCGCG
>Ga0335395_10002071_pt1 | contig 12420 bp, 11 predicted proteins | sample MAT02_FD_205744 | JGI IMG/M metagenome (GOLD analysis project Ga0335395, IMG submission 205744) | Freshwater microbial communities from Lake Fryxell liftoff mats and glacier meltwater in Antarctica - MAT-02 (spades assembly) (version 2) ...
TGGCAAGGGTTCGCAGGTATGCTAGGATGTCCTTGATTTCTTTGCGATCGTAAAACTTCAAACCGCCGACAATATTGTAGGGAATATCTAAACGCATTAACGCTTCTTCAAAGGATCGAGATTGAGCGTTGGTGCGGTAAAGAATCGCAAAATTACTCCCCTCTTCAAATTCCGAATTCTGCCGCTTCAAGGTGTGAATTTGACCAGCTACAAATTCTGCTTCATCTATTTCATTGTCAGCGCGCCAGATTACAATCGGAGCTCCTGGTTCGCGAGTAGCACGCAGCACTTTATCGATGCGTTCGGTATTGTTTTGAATTAAGTGGTTTGCGACTTCCAGGATATTCGATCGCGATCGATAATTCTCTTCTAATTTTACCATTGTCTGGGTTTTCTCGTCAGACAAACCATCCCCAAAATCTTCTTGAAATTCCAACAATATGGTATAATCTGCCATCCGAAAACTGTAGATTGATTGATCGACATCACCGACTATAAAAATAGAGCGATTTTGCCATTTGTCAAAGTCTTTGGGGTCTGCGTTATTTGTCACCAAGAGCCGAATTAAATCAGATTGAGTGCGGTTAGTATCTTGGTATTCATCAACTAAGATATGACAAAACTTTTTATGCCAATAATTTAATACTTGCTCATTTTGGCGCAAAAGTTGGACAGGAACTAGGATTAAATCGTCAAAATCTAAAGCATTGTTTGCTGCTAAAGCATCTTGGTAGCGAGTGTAGACATCAGCAATTACGCGACCTCTATAATCCGGTTCTGCTAACAGGTATTCTTGGGGCGACCAACCTTTATTTTTAGCATTACTGATGACATATCTCACTTTTTTGGGATCAAATTTCTTGTCGTCGAGGTTGAGAGTTTTGGTGACTATTTGTTTGACAAGACTTTGAGCATCCGACTCGTCGAAAATCGAAAAATTGCGTTTCCACTGTCTGCCTTTTTCGTCTTGATATTTCTCAATATCGTAGCGGAGAATCCGGCCGCACAGAGAGTGGAAAGTTCCCATCCAAATGTGTTTGGTAATGGTACGATAAATTTGCGATCGCAATTTCGTTTGCACATCCGGTGCTAACTCTTCCAAAGGTTTGCCATATTCTGCTTCAGCTTGTTGAGTGGCCAGCAATTTCTCAATTCTTTCTTTCATTTCTCTGGCGGCTTTATTGGTAAATGTCACCGCCAGAATATTTTCGGGATCAACTCGATTAGTGCGAATTAAGTTAGCAACTCGGTAAGTTAGAGCTCGCGTTTTGCCGGAACCGGCCCCGGCTACTACTAACAGTGGGCCGTTATAGTGTACGACTGCTTGGCGTTGAGATGGGTTGAGTGTGCTGAGAAAGTCGGTAGTTTGAGTCATAGGAAGAAGTTCGGCAACGGATTTTTTAACGGATTTAGCGGATTAAGGCAAGTTCGGCAACGGATTTTTTAACGGATTTAGCGGATTAAGGCAAGTTCGGCAACGGATTTTTTAACGGATTTAATTTTAGTAAGGAATCTGGGAAATCCTCATTTTACAGTATGATTATAAGTTTAATTTTTTTAACGTTTAAATATCTGTTTCAGCAAAATTGCAGCTAATATTCCGAATCCAATCCAGATGGCGACAATTACGACAGCAGCAGCCCGATTTATCGGTTTACCTCGTTCTATTTCTGCGGCGGCTTTTTCTCGACACTCGGCTAAAACTTCTGGCGGAATCATTTTTATAACGAGCCAAATTCCCAAGGGGACTATGATTAAATCGTCCAAGTAGCCGAGAATTGGTATGAAATCGGGAATTAGGTCGATCGGGCTAAAGGCATAGGCAACTGTCACACCAGCTAAGATTCTCGCATACCAAGGCACTCTGGTGTCAATACTGGCTAAATAAATAGCGTAAGTTTCTTTTTTAAGTTTCTTAGCAAGTTGTTTTAAGGATTGCATATATAGCAGTTGACAGTTGACAGTTGACAATTGACAGTTGCATAACGAGAATCAAACCATTGATGAAGTTATTTATGTCCTCACCGATGTGGCGGTTGCTATATTAACTATTCTTAGATAAATTCCCAATTCCCAATGCCCAATGCCCAATTCCCCAATTCCCGATTAATTTAAGTTTCTAAAAGTGTAACCGTGCGGATATTTTAAAATTTCCATTGCAACATAAGATCATACCATCTATTGTATCTAAAGAGAATCAAGTTTATGAATCCAATTGTCCGATCGCGCGATCGCCTTAATTTCCGCAGTCTGCTAACAGCTTTATGTTTAACCTTAACTCTCGTTAGTTTCACCGGATTAGGCCCGGCGCAGGCTCAAGAACAGCGGCTCAGAACGCTGACAGTTACAGGGCGCGGTGTCGAAGCAATTCCCACAACTCAGACTCAAGTTCGTTTAGGTGTTGAGGCGCAGGGGAAAATCGCCGCCGAGGTGCAGCAGGAAGTGGCAAGGCGATCGTCCGCTGTGGTAGAGTTACTGCGATCGCGCCAAGTCGAAAAACTCGAAACTGCCGGCATCACCCTCAATCCCATTTATAACTACGAAAGTAAGCCGTCACCGCAGATTACAGGCTATACAGCTACAAATACTCTCACTTTTCGGATTAATACTCAATCTGCCGGCACTTTGCTCGACGATGCGGTGAATGCCGGGGCCACGCGCATTGATGGTGTGAGTTTTGTGGCCGTCGAAAGTGCGATCGAATCTGCTCGAAAACAAGCCCTCAAAACAGCAACCCAAGACGCTCAATCCCAAGCTGATGCCGTCTTGAGCGCCCTCAACCTCAAGCGGGGAGAAATTTTGAGTATTCAAGTCAATGGTGCTTCTGCGCCGCCTCCTGTGTACCAAAAAGCTGCTGCTCGTGCTACTTTTGCTGATGCTACAACGCCCGTGGTGGGAGGGGAACAGCAGATTGAAGCATCGGTTACTTTGCAAATTAGTTATTGATTGCCGGTTGGATTCTAATTGAACGTAAAATGCGAGATATGTTAGAAACCTGACTTCTTAAAATAGTCGGGTTTCTGGGTGTTTTAGTTTTTTATTTCTGTCTATTTATTGTCATATAAAACAGCTTAAATATCAGAATAAACGGTTTTGGCGCGATACCCAACCCTGAGAATTGGGTGAAGGGCGTTTATTTCTTGCCGAGGCATTTGAAATCTGCAATTGTGGTGCTTCACCAATTGCCAGAAACTCCAGAAACCATGTGGTTGAGGATTTTAGGGAAAGGAGGAGTGCAGCAGCGGGCGATCGCCGAATTGATCAGTTTAGCAACGGACGATCCGTTACGGATTATCGCGCTAGAATTATTGTATCGCCTACAATCACATTTGGTAGTCGAAACTCAAGAAGAATTAGAGCCAGAAGAGCGGGAGTTAATTATGGCCATTGCACCACTTTTTCAACAACAAATACAAGCAGCACAGCAACAAGGACTAGAACAAGGCAGACAAGCACAACAGCGCTTGATTTTAGAAAATTTTCTGCGAGTAAGATTTGGAGAAATTAACTCAAAAATGACTGCTTTTTTATCTCCAATATCAAACCTTTCCGCTGCGGATTTTACGGTGCTGTTGCTAGCAATATCAATGCTGACAGTCGATGAAGCAGGAAGACAACAAGCGGTCAGATTATTGGCAGAAAATGTCTTGAAAATGCGCCAAAGTGAGTTGGGCGATCTTCTGCCTACAGCCCTTACAAATTTACTAGCATTATCAGTGGATGAATTGATATTGTTTGTAGAACAATTGCCTCAGTTATCGGCTGATGAATTGAGAGCAAGGTTGGGATAAAAACCGGGATAAGACCTGTTCGGGTAGTCATAAACTCTACCCGAATTTACCGCTATACCGTGAAAGTCATCCGAAAAATATATGCGCGATCGCCTTTTTTAAGCGATCGCAAACTCTGTATAGCAATCCTAAATCATTTGTGAATTTCTTACTCCCTCCCCTTAGTAAGGGGAGGGTTGGGGTGGGGTAAAAAGATTTACGACTCATTTAGGATTGCTATATATTGTCGCAAATTCGGTGGATGAAATGCCAATACAAGATCCTCCCGCGAAACCCCAGCCTGCAAAAAATCTGTCACCACCCCATCTTCTGTCCAATCCTCCTCAATCCAAATTTTTCCATCTCGCAATCGCACATGAATAGTATTTGTCTTAATCCGTTCTTCCCCCTGCCAACCCATTACCATCAATAAATAATGGTCATGTTGTTCATCAAAAACCAGCACATCTTCTAGCTTTAAATTAGTCGATATTGACCCTAATTTGTAATATTCTGTCACAATTTTCTGAATCAAATGACGATAATTATATAATTTATCCATCGCTCAATTACCTCCATTTTGTTGTCAAAAATTAACAGCTTCACCCCATTACTTTCAACAATTAATTGGGCTATTTTTTTCTGAAAACCATTTTTGTAAACCGTATCTACAATGTGATATTTCACATCTTAACTCAACCGATCGCACATCCCATCCCCAACCTCACCACAGACACCCAACAGCCCCACAACTTCAAATTACCACCGGATCAGCGCTCAAAGTACCCGATATCGACTAAAGTAAACAGAAATTATTATGGGCGGTGACTTGAGTGATTGAAACTTTAGCAACAGGAATCGCAGCAGCAGGTTCGCTGCTAGCATTAGGCGGGTTAGGCCTGGAGTTGAACTATCGCCTCCTTCCCCGTGGAAATAAACTAGAACTCACAGCCGGAGAATGGCACTTAGCCATAAACGAAGCCAACCACTACCTTTTAGTAGGGGAAATGGAGTTCCAGAACCTCACACAGCGGTTTGAGATCATGTTGCCGGAAGTGCGCGCAGATGTGAAACTGATCTCAGATGCCAGTTTAGATGATGTGACTTCCAAAACAAAGGTGATTCCTTGCCACAAAGACGCATCAGCTAGAGCCGACGATTACTGGTTCGGCTACATCGTCAAAGCCCAGCAAACTACGAAAATCAAAGTCTCTATAGATATTCACGGGCAAGATTTAACTAAATTGCAGTCAGCTTGGGTGCAAGTACATTTCACCACCTATGGCCCCGGCGGGCGCATCCCGAAAGTCCGCCACGTCGTAGTACCACTGCAATTTCCCAACTCCGAGACAGTACCAAATGCCCGCAATGTCGGAGTTGCAGAAGTTTTGCCGATTCGTACCCACATCCTGACAGAAATAGACAATCCCGTCGAAATTGTCAAGCGTTACGTGCTACCCCGCGCCCAGAAAGGCGATATTGTCGCCCTCGCAGAAACTCCCTTAGCTTTGATGCAGGGACGTTATCGCCATCCCAGCGAAGTCAAACCCGGATGGGCTGCTAAGCGAGTGTGCTTGTTTTTCTTACCCATGTCCAGTTTGGCGACAGCCTGTGGAATGCAGACTCTCGTTGATGTAGTTGGGCCTTGGCGCGTAGTTGCAGCATTTGCGATCGGCGCTGTGGCTAAAGTATTGGGTAAACCGGGAGTTTTCTACCAACTAGCAGGGGAACAAGCCAGACTGATTGACGATGTTACCGGGACATTGCCTCCTTTTGACCAATTTATCGTGCTTGGGCCGGACAATCCTCAGCAAGTTGTAGAGCAAATTCAACGAGAAACTGGACTTGCGGCTGCGATCGTAGACGCTAATGACTTAAAAGCAGTTAAGATATTAGCAGCGACCTCCGATTTATCGGTGACATTTTTAGAGCAAGCCTTGCGTAGCAACCCCGCAGGTAATGCAGATGAACGAACACCGGTGGTTGTAATTCGACCGTTGTCAAAGAACTCTTGAGTTAAAAATTAAAAAGGTAATTTTTAATTTTTAATCCAAGGCAGAAGGGGAGAGAAAATAAAAGTTTTGAGTTGTCAGTTATTAATTCAAAACTCAAAACTCCCCTAATTCTCCCAGTTTTAAAAATTTTATTTTTTAATGGGTGATTCCCCAATTTCATCTTATGACCAAGAATTTCTTGATGGTACAAGCCCCCGGATTTATCCGTGGAATCAATCCAAAATCTAAAATCTAAAATAGAATCAATCCAAAATCCAAAATCTAAAATCTAAAATAAAATGACTTCATTCCCTTCCCCAAACCAAAACCAAGTTGTAATCCGCCCGTTTCAACATCGCGACATCGAGGTGATGGAACAACTTTGCGCGGAAACAACCGATGAGGCAGAAAACCCCAAGGGCGCAAGCCCAGACTTGGTATTCACTAGCAAGTTGCAGCAGCTTCGCCGTTGGTACGGACTGCTCAAGATTTTGAGCCTGTTTCCCAACCCTTATCAATCACTGTTCCGCGCTCATGTTGCCGAAAAAGAGGGTATCGTTAAGGGCGTAATTCAGATTTCTCCGTTCAATCGCACCCGCAGCACTTGGCGGATCGATCGCATCGGCGTTGACTCAGAAGCCCGTAGCAAAGGAATTGGTTCGATGCTACTAAGACACTGCTTCGAGGCAGTCTGGGAGGCGCGCACATGGCTGCTGGAGGTGAATGTCGGCGACACATCAGCCCTGGCTTTGTATCGCCAAAATGGGTTTCAACCTTTGGCCCAAATGACTTATTGGACGATCGCCCCAGAACGCCTTCAAGAAATGGCCTGTGCTACCCCAGATTTGCCCAACTTGCTACCTGTGAGCAACGCCGACGCTCAATTGCTATATCAACTAGATACCGCGTCTATGCCACCCCAGGTGCGTCAAGTATTCGATCGCCATATTCAAGATTTCAAAACCAGTTTTTTAGGTGCTTTGATCGAAGGTGTCAGACAGTGGTTAGGTAAAACAGAAGTAGTCAGTGCTTACGTGTTTGAACCACAACGCAAAGCCGCGATCGGCTATTTTCAAGTGCAGCTATCCCGCAGCGGTAATGAGCCTCATGTCGCTCAATTGACCGTACACCCAGCCTACACATGGCTTTACCCAGAACTGCTGTCCCAGATGGCCCGCCTAGTTCAAGATTTCCCGGTGCAAAGTCTCAATTTAGCTTCCGCTGATTATCAGCCGGAACGAGAAGCTTATTTAGAGCAATTTGGAGCCGTGCGTGTGGAACACAGTTTGCTGATGTCGCGATCGGTATGGCACAAATTGCGGGAGTCAAAATTGGTCTCACTCGAAGGACTCCAGCTATCAGAAATGCTGCAAGGCTTCCAGCCAACTCGCAAACCTGTACCCGGTAGAATGTCTTGGCTAGGTCCGATCGCCTCCGAACCCGCAACCACGCCTCCATCGTCCGAGATTAAACCCCTGTTGGCTGACTCAGGAAACAACCAAGCCAATCAAATCAATCCCTTGAACAGTCAAATTTCTGAATCAACAGCAACAGATGATGGTAATATATTGCCTCTGAAATTGTCCGATTTGCCGATCGACGGTAGCTCTTGATTTGATATCATTTCACTTTTTCTTCCGACTTCCATCGGACTAATGACGGCAGAACTGATGGGTAATCGGTAATCAATGATGGGTAATCGGGAATTCTATCCGTTACATCCGTTAAATCCGCTACACAATCCGCTGCCGAACTTCCTTCTTCCTTCTTCCTTCTTCCTTCTTCCTTCTTCCTTCCTTAAAATGTCAGACCAAAAATTATGGATTTCAGCACTAGGACTAGATATCGGACTCAAACGAGTCGGCATCGCCGGCTGTGACGGAACAGGTTTAATTGCGACTGGTATTACAACTCTAGTGCGATCGTCATTCGATCGAGACCTAGCTTATCTCAGAGAACTCGTCCGAGAGCGAAATGTCCAAATATTGGTATCAGGCTTACCTTACTCCCTGAGCGGAGATGTAGGAGCTCAAGCCCGACAAGTACAAAAATATGCCACTCGCATCGCCACAGCCCTAGAACTGCCCCTAGAATACGTGGACGAGCGCCTAACTTCTGTCCACGCAGAGGAACTGATCCAAGCAGAAGGGATTTCGCCATCGCGAAACAAGGGTTTGATCGATCGCAAAGCCGCAGCCCTAATATTACAGCGGTGGCTAGACGACAGAAGGAAAAAATCGATTTGAGAATTGCTCCCCCCATCTCCCCCTCCCCCCATCTCCCACTCCCCCATCTCCCACTCCCCCATTAGCAATTTCGCAGCAGCTTAACAAAGGCGTGATATCCTAGTTGTGCAAGTTTGCTAAGCACACCTGTAACCGTTGACACACGGTCGAAAACTCCCCAGTCAACTCGGTACTGAAGAAGGAAAATAAGATACACGCGATGTCCTCATCCCCATACCGCAAACAGAATGGCAAATCCGACGCAGTTTCCGTCACCCTGACTGACGAATTTGGGCGATCGCTGACTTGCAACATAGAATATTCTATGGACTTAGAAGGTCAAGAATACGCTTTACTGCTTCCAATTGACTCCCCAGTAGAAATTTTTACTTGGAACGGAGACGAGGCCGACGAAGCAGCCATTCCTGTAGAAGACGAGACCGAAATTGACAAAATTTTTGATACAGCTAGAGTTGTCCTGCAAGAGCAGAACTTGACACTCCAGCGCACCGCCGTTACTCTGACTGTGATTGGCGAATTGCCAGATTTTCCCGAAGAAGATTTGGAACCTGATGCCGATCCAGATGAGGAGTCGGATTTCGAGGAATTGATGTGGTTGACCAGCTTCTATCACGAAGAACAGGAATATGCCATTTATACGCCTCTCGACCCGTTTTTTATCTTGGCTAGAATGAATGATGACGGTAAGCCAGAATTGCTATCGGAAGAAGAGTTCCAAAGACTGGAACCTATGTTACCCATGCTAGAAGACCAGTTCTTTGACGATCTTGATTAGATCTTAATTGAAGGTAGAAGGCAGAAGGCAAAAGGCAGAAATTTTGACTGTTTTCGTATAGTAAAGTAATTCTTATGAATTCCTAAGATTTAGGTGAATTCCTAGATTTACCGGGTTAAATGTATTTGCTTGATAAAAACATAAATTGCTAGCCCGATCGCATTTTTTTGAGATTGTGCCTTCTGCTTTCACACTTGATCCTTTGAATTGAGCCGAGATGTCACCAGCCAAAGATCGAGGAGTAGGGAACTATGAATAAAGAACAACTGACAAAAGACAGCGCGCGCGAGAGCCGAAAAGGTACTCCGCAAGTTTCTAAATGGTTGTTTTATTTGGCGTTACTGCCAGCAATTTGGGGCGTTTGCGCTTGGCAAGGGTGGGCTTGGTGGAGCTGGGCTTCGGCTCCTCCTCAACCAGCTACTGACTCAACTACCCCAGCAAGCACAACTGCTGTTTCTATCCAAATCCCCGAAGGTACTTCCAGCCAAAAAATCGGGCGAGATTTGGAAGCTACGGGCTTAATTCGATCGGCATCCGCATGGAATATGTGGGCCCGCTGGTTGACTCTGCAAAACCGCGAGGGAGGTTTTAAAGCAGGGACTTACCAATTGTCCCCAACTCAGCCACTAAGCGCCGTTGCTGACAAACTTTGGAAAGGTGAAGTAGTACAGCAGAGTTTCACAATACCTGAAGGTTGGTCGATCGCACAAATGAGCGCTTATTTTGAAGCACAAGGTTTTTTCCCAGCTAAGAGTTTTATGGCGGCGGCGAGTCAAGTTCCCTACGCTCAATATCCTTGGCTACCGAGCGGTTTACCTCATTTGGAAGGCTTTTTGTACCCGGATACTTATCAGCTAGACGGGGACGCAGTTACCCCGGAAGCAGTAATCAAGCAAATGCTCGGTCGTTTCGAGCAGGTGGCTCTGCCGGTCTATCAAAAAAATCAGAAGAATACTAAGTTGGATTTGAAAGAGTGGGTCACTTTGGCGAGTATTGTGGAAAAAGAAGCTGTGGTTGCGAGTGAGCGCAATCGCATTTCTGGGGTATTCAACAGCCGTCTGAAGAAGGGTATGCCGTTGGGTTCTGACCCGACAGTTGAATACGCTCTTGGCATCCGGCAAACTAAGGAGAAACCTCTGACTTTTAAGCAGGTGGAAACGCCTTCTCCTTACAACACTTATATAAATGTAGGACTACCACCAACTCCGATCGCAGCTCCGGGAATCGCAAGCCTGGAAGCGACTCTGGCTCCTGAAAATACCGAATATCTGTATTTTATGGCGCGGTATGACGGTACTCACATTTTCAGCCGCACTTTGGCGGAACATGATGCTGCTGTGGCTAAAATTGACCAAAAAGTGCGATCGGGTCAATAGCTCAGTCATCACTAATCCAAAAGTAAAAAGTCAAAAGTAACAACGGAAAAGTAACCATAATTCACTTTTGATTTTTTACTTTCTCAATCTGTAAATTCCAATTTCTGATCTCTCAATCTAAAATCTAAAATCTAAAATCTAAAATAATTATGTCTTGGGGTAAACTACTACAGCCAGATTTAGTTCTCGGCACTGCTGTCGTGAATTTAACGGCTGATATTCTTCAGAAATATCAGATCAAAGGATTAGTGTTAGATGTGGATGAAACTCTCGTCCCCATCACCGCAGCCAATGCTTCTCCCGAACTCAGCCTGTGGGTGGAAGAAATTAAACCCGTAGTATCAGTATGGTTAGCAAGCAATAATTTAAGTCAAAATCGGATTGGTCGAATTGCTGATTCCTTGAATCTACCATACATCACCGGTGCGGCTAAACCATCACGCCGCAAACTACGAAGAGCACTTGATGCGATGGATTTGCCGGTGGAACAAGTGGCGATGGTGGGCGATCGACTTTTTACTGATGTTTTAGCTGGCAATCGTTTGGGTATGTTCACTATTTTAGTGGAACCTATGCTAGATGCTGGGGAAGCGGTGCGGAAATATCCGGTGCGTTCTTTTGAAGTTTGGGTTTCTCAAGCTTTGGGAGCATCTCTCAAAATCAAAGATTAAATTGGGAATTGGGAATTGGGAATTGGGCATAGGGAATTGGGAATTGGGAATTGGTAATTAGGAATTGGGAATTCGTAACTAATGGCAACAGTCAACAGTCAACAGTCAACAGTCAACAGTCAACAGACTAAAACTATTGTTGTTAAAATAGGAACTTCGACACTAACTCGATCGACTACAGGAAACTTAGCCCTTTCAACCATTGCCGCATTAGTCGAAGTTTTGGCCAATTTGCGGCAGCAAGGCCATCAAGTAATTTTAGTTTCTTCTGGTGCGGTTGGAGTTGGCTGCGCGCGCTTAGGTTTGACCGAACGCCCGCGAAATATCGCTCTGAAACAGGCTGTGGCCGCCGTAGGACAAGGACGACTGATGCGGGTGTACGATGACTTGTTTACCACACTCCAACAGCCGATCGCCCAAGTTTTGCTAACACGCCGTGATCTAGTACACCGCAACAGCTATGTTAATGCTTCCAACACCTTTGGGCAACTATTGCGATTAGGCGTTATTCCGATCGTCAACGAAAACGATACAGTAGCAGTAGAAGAACTAAAATTTGGCGATAACGATACGCTTTCGGCGCTAGTAGCGAGTTTAGTCGAAGCAGATTGGTTGTTTCTGCTCACAGATGTCGATCGACTATATTCCGCCGATCCGCGCAGCAATCCCGACGCGCAACCAATAGCCTTAGTACAAAGTATGGCACAGCTCACAGAATTTCAAGTACAAACAGGAGATTCCCGCAGCGGTTGGGGAACCGGCGGAATGGTGACAAAAATTGAAGCAGCCAGAATCGCCACAGCATCAGGAGTCCGCACAGTCATCACCGACGGCTGCTTTCCCGCTAATATTGAAAAAATCATCAACGGAGAGTCCATCGGCACTCAATTCGAGCCTCAACCGCGCCCTGTAAACGCCCGCAAACACTGGATAGCCAACGTACTAATTCCGGCGGGGAAACTTTACTTAGATGCAGGTGCTGTCAACGCCATTGTTGAAGGTGGAAAATCGCTTTTAGCCGCCGGCATTTCACAAATAGAAGGAGAATTTCAGGCAGAAGATGCCGTGCGGTTGTGCGACGCTGAAGGCAAAGAAATTGGTAGAGGACTTGTGAATTATAATAGTTTAGAATTGAGACAAATTCAGGGTTGCAAGTCCGATAAAATTGCGGAAATTTTAGGTTATGTAGGTGTAGAAACCGTTGTGCACAGAGATAACTTAGTAATTGTTTAAGTTGCACCGTCAGGATAGAGGAGACGGCAATGCCGTGTCCCTACCGTGATTAATTGTAGGGACACGGCACTCCCTCCGCTACGCTTCGCCCAAGGAGTGTCAACTTAATCCTGAAAGCCTTGGTATCTCTCGCTTTTAGCCGAGTCTATAACCCCCTAAATCCCCCTTGGTAAGGGGGACGCAAGAGTATTTCTTGTCCCCCCCTTATACTCCCCCCTTGGGGGGGCGGGGGGGGGTTGGGGGCTAGGGGGGTGGAAGGGTCTCATAGTCAAACAACAGTCTCTGACTGGGTTTGACCTTAAGTTGACACCTATGGGCACTGCCGTCTCCTCATTTTGGGTAATATTAATTCCGA
>Ga0335395_10002073_pt1 | contig 12415 bp, 11 predicted proteins | sample MAT02_FD_205744 | JGI IMG/M metagenome (GOLD analysis project Ga0335395, IMG submission 205744) | Freshwater microbial communities from Lake Fryxell liftoff mats and glacier meltwater in Antarctica - MAT-02 (spades assembly) (version 2) ...
AGGCAAATGGCGAGAACACTACTGCTGTTGCAAGACGCGTGAAATTGGCGCAGCATCGGCCCCGTTCAATTCCCCACTGGCTGAGTCAGCCCGGCTGATGCCCGTCACCGCATCGCCCATGCCCGCTCACGCGGGCGCCCTCGCCGGCCTCATCTCCTGAAACCCGGCAGCCGAAAGGCTTGGAGATACTCGTCAGATGTCGGGCACGACAGGCGCCCACCCTGCTCCAGCCGGCATCACAGCCGGTCCCTGGCGCAAACTGCGCCACCGATCCGGCCCGCCAGACCGAAGCGGCGACAGCCGATGTCAATCTGCTGCAACTTCGCCAGCGTCCTGCCCCGTGCCACACCCTGCGCCAACCGCGTCGTCACTACGCGGCGCCAGCCAGTAGTGACGACGCGCAAATTGCCCCAGCCGACAAGGACTTACGGTGGCTGGCGCAAGTGACAGCGCCACGTGACGTGCTCACCGCGCGTCAAAACCGCAGACCGTGCAACGCGATCTGCACCCGCCCGCTCCCCGCGGGCCACGTCAGCCGGAGCGCAACCTGGCGCACCCAGAGCCATGGGATCGATGGCTCAACCCGATGACCCGACTTGCAGCAGCAAGCGCCATCGGTGCCAATGCCGCGTGCCGCGGCGGCCCGACAGATGACCTCGGCGCAATACGGGAGTGGTGTCCCGTGTCCTTCGTAGTTTCCGCAGCGCTTCGGCGTTCGGGACGGACAGAAACACTTATCTGACATCTACACACCAGCGACAACGTGCCGATACCCAGGGGCAACTGACCACAGGAGGATGGGAAACCCGCAGAAACCTGCGCAATTTCGATGGGGACAAATGGGGACAGGGGGACACCGCGCCAAGACTGCGCTTCTCGGGGTCCACCGCAAGGCCCGAGGGCAATCCATTGCTGCTGGCGCAGCTTGCTCGATATCGCGCAGCGGTAGAAAAATCCTATCCGGGGCAACCGGTTGTGGCGGCGTTTCTGAGCGTGGATGGGCGGATGGTGATGGCCGAAGGGTGAGGGGCACTCTTATGTCTCTTAAGGGTCCGCTGGTGCGTCATGTGTCGTTGCTTCTGAAAGCTCCGCTTTCTGTTGCCACAACGTCACAAGCGTCCAGCAAGAGTTGCGCTGCTTTCGGCGGGCTGTGGCCTTTCCGCTGCAGCACCATGATCGAGCGCCCGAACGTCATGCCTTCCAGCGCGACTTCCACGGCCTCTGCTTTTAGTACATCGGGCAGCAGCAGTTGACGCGGCACGATGGTCAGGAATGGCCCGCGCTGGAGAAGGGACATGATGACGGCGGCCGAATTGGTTTCCACCGTGGCGTGCGGCGCTGCACAGTGCGCCGCCACGAAAAGGTCCGCAAGCCTTTGCCAGGGAACGCCATCCCGGGCGGGTGTGATCCACGGGTACTTCAGCAGCTCCGCGGCTTGCACTCTTCGCTTGTGGGCAAGGGGGTGGGCTTTGCCACAACACACCACAAAGCGATCCCGAAAAAGTTCTCGCCATGCCAGATCCGGATCCACACCTCTGGGGGGCAAGTTGGTCAATGCGAAATCCAGTTCGCCTCGCACTACCCCCTGTGATATGCCTTCATAAAGGGCCTCGACCACGGTGATCGTGATCGAGGGGTGGCTGACAGCGATGCGAGCCACCACCTCGGGAATGAAATGTGGTGCGAGTGCCGGAGCAATTCCAATTCTGGCTTCCCCCGCCTCTCCTTGTTTAATGCTATTCAGCTCCGCGACGGAGTTGCGAATATCCGCTTGAATCGCTTGGCTTCGCCGGGCCAGCGTGTCCGCATACGAGGTGGGCGTGATGCCTTTCGTTGTGCGATGGAACAGCGTTAGATCCAGCTGGGTTTCCAGCTTGCGGATGCTTTTGCTGAGCGCCGGTTGCGAAAGGCCCAGCTTGGCGGCGGCTTTGCCGAGGCTTCCCATCTCATAGGCTGCGAGAAAGTGCTCGATAAGTCCGAGGTTCATGGTCATAACTCGTGGTTATTTCAGCATAAGAACTAGTCTACTACCAGATATGAGTTGAAAGGCGGATACTGCCTGGCGCATGGAGACAATAATGAAAGAATTCAAGCGGACGTCGACGTACCCGAGCATTGCTTTTTCAGAGAACGGGCAGGGGGAGGTGCTGCTGTTTCTGCACGGCATCGGAGGCAATCGCCGCAACTGGGACGGCGAACTGAGGCGGTTTGGTGCTGCTTATCGCGCGGTGGCAATGGACTTCCGAGGCTATGGCGATAGCGACTCCATACAGGAAGGTTTTGAGTTCACCGATTTCGTGTCAGATGTGACGCAGGTGCTTGATACCTTGGGCGTTCGGGGAGCCCATCTGGTCGGGCTCTCCATGGGAGGGCTGGTTGCGCAGGCGGTCTACAGCCGGGCGCCCGAGCGCGTCGCGAGCCTTGCACTGGTGGCATGCCGCAGCGCTGACGAACCGGTATTGCCGCAGGCTCGGCGGGAGGCCTTCATCCGCGAACGCCTGGAACCGCTGCGCTCTGGTGGCTCGGAGGCGCTGGCTGCTTCTTTGGCTCCCAGGCTCCTGGGCAGCGCGGCGAGCCCTGAGGCGCGCGATCAGGTCATGGCGAGCCTGCGCAAGGTAAAACCTGATGCCTATTTCAGGATCATGGAAGCCCGCATACGGGTGCAACCCATGCTTAACCTGGCCAATATCCGTGTGCCCACCCTGGTGGTGGGCTCTGATGAGGATCAGGTGGCTCCCCTTGATCAGATGCGCGCGCTGGCCGCAGCCATTGATGGCGCGCGGCTGGAGGAGATCCAAGGCGCGGGGCATTTGATCAATCTGGAGAAGCCGGAGGAATTTCAGCTCGCTCTGGAGGATTTTTTGACCGATCTGAAGAAGAGGTGATCTCAATGCGCATGAGCATGGGGCAGCGGATTGTGGAGTTGCTGACGCAGGAAGGCGTCAGTGCGGTTTTTTCGCAGGGCGACATCACTACGCGCGACGTGTTGTTGCACGCTGAACGGGCTGGCATGCTGACGGTGGGGCCCCGGCACGAGGCGAGCGCTGTGTTCGCCGCCATGGGGTTCTATGCGGTGAGCGGGCGCCCCCAGGCGGCGTTCGGAGCCATGGGGCCTGGGGTGGCCAACATGTTGCCTGCCGCTGTGGCTGCTTCGCGAGAGAACATTCCCGTGATCATCTTTGGCGCGCGACGTCATCAGGGAGCGGCACACGCCATCAGGCGCGGCCAGTGGCTTTCGGCGCCGATGGAACCCCTGTTTGCGCAGATTTGCAAGTTCGCCGTGGTCGTGCGTCATCCCGCGGAAATCGATGATGCCGTGCAAGAGGGTTTCCGCCATGCTCTTTCCGGAACCCCCGGGCCCGTATACATCGAATACGACAGCATGATGCACATTCAGGAGTTGGATTATCCTGATTTGGTTGCACCATCGCGCTATAGAGCGGGACCTCAATTTGCGCCCGCAGCTTCTGTGAGAGCTGCAGTTCAGTTGTTGGGGGAGGCGGCCACCCCAATGCTGCTGGCGGGAGAGGCGGTGCAGCACACGCGCTGCCAGCCCTTGCTGATCAAGCTGGCTGAGAAACTCGGTTGCCCGGTGCTGACTACGTTTGCTGGTAGCGGTGTCATCGCAGCGAGCCACCCTCAGGCGATTTTGTTCCAGAGCCAGGCTGGGCAGCAGGCCATTGCTCAATCGGATCTTGTGTTGGCCGTAGGCACCTGCTTTCCGGAGAGTGCCAACTACGGCCGCCTGGGCGCCTTTGCGGCCGATGGGGGGCAGCGTAAGGTGGTTTCGCTGAATACGGATCTTGTTTCGATCGGGGGGAACTGTCCTGTTGATCTGGCGGTGGTGGGTGATCTGGAATTGAGCTTGCAGCAACTCGTCGATGCGCTGCCAGGCCGACCGCTGAATTCCCGGCTGCGCGAGTGGAAGGAGCGGCAGGCCCAAGAGTTGGCGGCCGCGGTAGCGGCCATTCCTGATCGCGGAGAGCTGCATCCCTCGCGCATGATGATCGAGGCCAGACAAGCTGTGCCAGACAAGACTTCGATCGTGTTGGACGGGGGGCTTACGATTTTCTATCAGCACGCGTTCTTCGAAAAGCGCGGCGCCGATTTCGTCTACGGCGCGCACTATTCGCACCTGGGCTGCGGCCTTCCGCAGGCGGTCGGCGTTCAATTGGCGCAAGGCCGTGAACACCCTGTCTGCCTAATCACTGGGGACGGCGCGCTTGGCTTTCATTTCATGGAGCTCGAGACGGCTGTTCGCCATCGCTTGCCGCTGGTGGTGCTCGTTAACGATGACCGTGCGTTGGGTGCGGAAGTGTCCGCCCACATGAACCATATTGGCCATCCTATCGAGGCCCGTTTCTCGGATGTGCGTTACGACCAGATGATGATCGCCATGGGTGGCCATGGCGAACTTGTCGATCGCGCTGAGGATGTGCAACCGGCCATCCGGCGTGCGTTTGCGAGCGGCAAAACGGCGGTGGTACAAGTGCGCACCGATCCGCATGCCTGCCACCTGGAGCCGCACCCCTTCGCTGCGGCTCGTGCGAGTTGGATCCACGCTGACGTCGAAGATCGTTATGGACGTGCAGGCTTGAATTTATGACACGCCCTGATCAGCTTGAACAGGCCTTGCGTTTCCAGCGCGCTGGCTTCCTGCGCGATGGTCTGCCCGATGCACAGGTGAGAATCGAACGCCTGGATCGCTTAGCCAGAATGGTGCTGGCGCACGGCGATGAGATCGTCAGCGCGCTTTCCAGTGATTTCGGCTCGCGCTCTTCTCACGCGACGCGAACAGGCGATATCCTGGGGGCTATAGCGGCCATTCGCTACAACCGCGACCATCTTTCAGAATGGATGCAGCCCGTATCTGTTCAGCTCCCCGCGCAGCTTGAGCAGGCGGGCGCGCGTGCCGAAGTGCACTACCAGCCGCTGGGCATCATTGGTGCAATCGTGCCCTGGAACGGCCCAGTTCTCATGGGCGTGCTGGCGGCAGCAGGGGCGTTCGCGGCTGGCAATCGGCTCATGTTGAAGGTGCCAGAGGCCACGCCACGCACTTCCGCTCTGATCGCGCGCATGTTTGCTGCATTCTTCGCTCCCGAGGAGGTCGTGGTGGTGCAGGGGGATGCTACGGTGGGCGCAGCCTTCAGCCGGCTGCGCTTCGATCACCTGCTGTTCACCGGATCGGCCGGCACCGCCCGTCATGTGGCACGGGCTGCGGCCGAGAACCTTGTTCCTGTGACGCTCGAGTTGGGCGGTCGCAATCCGGTGATCATGAGCCGCACCGCTAATATTCCCAAAGTGGCAGCACGCTTGGTCACCGGAAAAATGGCGTCTGCCGGCCAGGTTTGTGTGGCGCCCGACTACGTTTTGGCACCGCGCGAGATGCTGCCACATCTGCTGAACGAGCTTCAGGTGCAGGCTGCCCGCATCTACCCGACTCTTCTGGATAACGAGGACTACACCGCCATCGCCTCGGAAGGGCACTTCAGGCGTCTTCGGCATTTTATCGACGATGCGAAGGATAAAGGGGCCGGCATCAAAATCGTGAATCCCGCATCGGAATCCCTCTGGGACAGCCAAAAGCGAAAGTTCCCCTTGTGCATTTTGACGGGCGTGACGCAAGACATGCTCGTGATGCAGGAGGAGACCTTCGGCCCGATCATGTGCCTGATGCCCTATGACAGTCTGGAAGAAGCCATGGCCCATGTGGCCGAGCAATCAGCGCCACTGTCAGCCTACTTTTTTGGAAGCGATGAGCAAGAGTGCAACCGTGTGATCGCTCACGTGAGCGCCGGTAACATGGTGATCAACGATGTGCGTTGCCAACTTTTTTATGAGCAGTTGCCCTTTGGGGGGGTCGGCACGAGTGGCAGCGGGCGCTATCGTGGACATGAGGGATTCAGGACATTCAGTAACGCAAAGACCGTGCTCCACCAAATGGAAAGCGATGTGACACTGGCGCAACAGCGCCCTCCTTACACCGCCGCTGCACGGCAGGCAATCAGCGCTCAGATCGAGGCGCTTCGAATACCCCGTTGATACCGTTGACACCACACCAAAACTGAAGGAGATGACAAATGAAGATGACCCGAGGAATTCTTGCCGTATGCGTTACCGCGCTGGCTATGGCTGCTGGCGCCCAGACCGCGAACTATCCAACGCAGTCTGTGAAGATCGTCGTTCCGTTCCCGCCAGGCGGTGGGACGGATACCGTTGCCCGGATTCTTCTCGACCCTCTCGGCCAGAAGCTTGGCCGTCAATTCGTAATGGACTACAAACCTGGCGGCAACACGATAATCGGCACCAATGCGGTAGCCCATGCCGCGCCCGATGGCTACACCTTGTTGGCCACGCTGGACATGTCCGCCACGATTTTGCCAGCGGTATACAGCAGGCTTCCATTCGATCCTCAAAAGCAGCTGACACCGGTGGCGGTGCTGGCCACCGTGCCCGCATTGCTGGTTGTCAATCCGAGCGTGCCCGCTCGCAACTTAAAGGAGCTGATTGCGTACGACAAAGCCAACCCTGGAAAACTAAATTACGGCTCCGCAGTGTTGCATGGTCAATTGTTCGGCGAGGCGCTGAAGATGGCCACTGGTCTGCAATATACATATGTGCCCTACAAGGGTAGCGCCGAAGCCGTGCAGGCGATTGCAGGCGGTCACATCAACATGTTATTCATCGACATTGCGACAGGGATCAATTTCATAAAGGACGGTCGTATCAAGCCCATCATCATCACCGTGCCGAATCGGCATCCCAGCCTGCCGGATGTGCAGACCGTGGGTGAAGCGGGCTACCCGGGGCTGGAGATGAGTGTCTGGTATGGTTTGTTCGCCCCTACAGGAACGCCGCCAGCGATCATCGAAAAACTCCGAGCGGGTATTGCCGAAGTCGCCAAGGATCCTGCCTTGCAGAAGCGTCTGGCTGATCTGGGTCACGAAACCAGTGCACTCACCCCTGAACAAATTAAAGATCTTATTCGCAGAGACAGCGCCAACTGGGCTAAGGCGGCGGCAGCTGGCAACATCAAGCTGGATTGATACCAGGTCGAGGAAGAACCATGTTGATCGAACGAATCGAGGGAAAGTGGATTGATGCGTTTGTCGACGTATTCAATCTTTGCAGAGTGGCCCGTGGTGATGCGGTGGCCATTCTTTCGGAAACACAGTCGCGGCCTGTCCTGGTTCAACTCTCGGAGCTGGCTTTGCACCGCCTGGGGGCGCGCGCTTATCACGTGGTCTTACCCACGCCCCCTCAACGCCACGCCATACCAGTGCGATCCACTGGCACTTGCCTGGCAATCGATGGATTGCAACCGGTGGTCACGGCGCTTGCGTCCAGCACTATGGTGGTGGATTGCACTGTGGAGGGCATGCTACATGCTCCAGAGCTGAAGGCTATTTTGCAAGGTGGCGCGCGCTTGATGATGATCAGCAATGAGCACCCCGAACTGCTGGAACGCACCCAGCCGACGCCGCAATTGCGCGAGCGTGTGCTGAAGGGGCTGGCAGTCCTGGAGTCTGCCCAGCAGATGCGGGTGACTTCCGACGCTGGCACTGATCTCACGGTCGATCTGCGGGGGGCACCTGCTCGCGCTGCCCCGGGCTTTGTGGATCAACCGGGCAAGGTTGGCTATTGGCCCGCTGGCCTGGTACTATGTTTTCCCGCTGTAGGCAAGGTGAAGGGCCAGGTGGTGTTGGCACCCGGCGATATCAATCTCACCTTTAAACGATACGTGGAAACTCCTGTCGCACTGACCATCGAGAACGACATGGTCACGAAAATCGAGGGCAATGGCGTGGATGCCGAGTTGCTGCGCAGTTACTACTCTGCATGGAATGAACCTGATGCTTATGCCGTTTCCCATGTGGGCTGGGGCATGAACCCCGGAGCGCGGTGGGATGCGCTCACCATGTACGACCGGTCGCAGGTCAACGGCACCGAGCAGCGCGCCTTCGAGGGCAACTTCCTGTTCTCCACGGGGGCGAACGAGACTGCAGGGCGCTTCACGGATTGCCACTTCGATTACCCCATGCGGAACTGCACGATCGAACTCGATGGTCAGCACATTGTTGATCACGGTCGGATTGTCGATTCGCGATTGGCATGAGCGATCAGGCGCAATCTGTCGTTCTCAGCCGCCAGCCCGGCCAGCATCTTCGTCCGGATGACTTTACGCTGAGGGAAGTGCAGAGGGCCGCTGCTTTGCGGGAGGGGGAGGTTCGGCTGCGCGTGCGCTGGCTCTCCATAGATCCCTACCAACGAGGCTTGCTCGACCAGACTCCCATGTTTGGCCGAGGCGTCATGGTGGGAGATGTCATGGCGGGGCGCGGCATTGGCGAGGTCGTCGAAAGTCGCTCGGAGCGGTTCGCGCCTGGCGATATGGCCCTCGGTGAGACGGGATGGGCGACCGAAGCCGTCGCGCGGGGTGATTTGCTGACACAGGTGAATGGTACTGTAGACACACTTTCCCATCACCTCGGTGCACTGGGTGTCCCGGGTCTCACAGCCTTTCTCGGCCTAGAGGCGCTTGGCGGTGTGGGTCCGGGAGACGTGCTTTTGGTGTCATCGGCTGCCGGTGCCGTAGGCAGCATGGTGGTGCAATTGGCCAAGGCGCGTGGCGCCAAGGTCTTAGGTCTCACCTCGGGGGCTGTGAAAACATCGCTCTTGCTGAACCAGTTCAAGGCGGATGGCGTCATCGATCGGCATCAGGGCCTGGCTTTGCCTCAGGCCTTGCGTCAAGCTGCGCCTGAGGGGTTGACATGCTTTTTCGACAACGTTGGCGAGCAGACGCTGGCCGACGGCCTGACTGCGTTGCGCCCGCGGGGCCGTGCGTTGCTCTGTGGTTACATTTCGGGCTATGAGGCCGGCGCGCCAATGCAGTCCGTTGAAACGTTGCGTCTCGTCATGCGGCAGCGTCTGGAGATCAAAGGTTTTCTCGTTCACGACCATTCGGTTCGCTTCGGCGAGACGAGACGTGTGTTGGAAACTCTTTGGCGCGCGGGTCGGCTGAACGCGGTGCAAACTGTGGTTGAAGGGCTGGGCAACGCACCCGCTGCGCTGTGTGATCTTTTGGCGGGCCGTGCCGCTGGCAAAGTGGTCGTGAGGGTATCGGGTAGCGACTGAGGCATGCGTAGCTGGCTTAGACTTCCTCCCATTGCTTGGTGCTGGACAGCGTGTACCGGCGCACGGACGGCGAGGCGGTGTTTGTCGAAATACCCGCGCCAACCGACGAGGAACTGCAGGTGCTGCTGCACAAGATCATCACGCGGCTGATGAAGCTGATGAAGCTGCTGACGCGCCGCGGAGTGCTCATCGAAGAGGATGAGGGATCGAGCTATCTGGCCGAGGCCGATTCGGATGAGGCCCGCGCGCTCAGGCCGCTTCAGGCCGCGGCGTGCACTTACCGCATTGCCTTCGGCCCGCGCGCCGGGCAGAAGGTGTTCACGGCGAATAGGATTTTCAAACGCCATCGGACAGCCCAAGAACGGGCCTGAAAAAGCTCCCGGCCGAGCCCGCAGAGGGCCGCAGTAAGCAAGTCTGGGCGGATTTGGCGCGCAAGTCTGGGCCTCTGGTAAGCGCTCTTTTAACCCCGTCCCTTGATTTCGGAAGCCAGTCGTGATTGGGTTTCCCGCGCGGCGCTTGTCCGCCGAGACGATAGTCACTGTGCCGGTAGCGCGATACGCCAGGGCAGCAGCGCCTCGTAGTAGTCGACGGTCGTGGCGTTGGGCAGTGCGATGAACAAGGCGCGCAGGTAGCGGTAGGAGTCGATGCCATTTGCCTTGCATGTTTGCACCAGCGAGTACAGGTTCGCGCTGGCGTTGGCCCCCGCTACGGTGTCACTAAACAACCAGCCTTTTCGTCCAACAACAAACGGCCTGATCGAATTCTCGCAAGGATTGTTGTCGATGGGATAGCGGCCATCTTCAACATAGCGCACCAGCTTGGGCCACTGCGAGCTGAAGTAGTGCAGCGCCTTGCCCAGTGCGCTGCCTGGCACCACCGCATGCAGATGCGCCAGCACCAAAGCCTCGATGGCCTCGATCACCGGCACGCTGTGCATTTGCCTCTCGTGCAGCCGTTGCTGCGCGTCCATCTCCAGCTTTCGCGCACGCCACTCCACCGCGTACAGCTTGGCGATCAGCTCGATGAACTGCACGGCTGGCTGCTGCGGCCCGCGCGCGTTCTTGGGCAGCACCTGCAAGGCATCCACCATGTATCTCCTGGCGTGCGCCCAGCATCCCAAGTGCACCAACCGATTTGCTCTCTCGATCTTGTCGTAGACCTCGTAGCCGTCGGTCATCAACACAGCGCCTTCGCGCAGACCGGCGTACATCTGCGACGCCGCATCGGTGCTGCGCGAGGGCGAGTAGTTAAACAGCCTGATCGGCGGTCCTGTTCCCTGTGGGCCAGAGCCCTGTGTCATCTGCACCCACATGTAACTCTTGGTCTGCGCAGCGCGCCCTGGCTCCTTGAGCACCTGCACCGTGGTCTCATCGCCAAACACCAGGGGCGAGTCCAGCAAGTGGTCTCGCAGCAGGTTGATCACCGGCTGCGTGGCCGCTCCCACGCGCAAGATGCTGGCGGCCATCGTGTTGCGCGACAGATCCGTTCCACCAAAGCGCCCAAGTAGCGCCGCCTGCCGGTACAGCGGCAGCCCATCATCAAACTTGGATGTGGTAATCCAGGCCAGCGCCGCTTCGCTGAACAATCCTTTGGGGATGATCTGTGCCGGCTTGCCTGCCAGGCGCAGACCCCCGTCGCAGCACGGGCATGCGTACTTGACGCGCTCGTGGCGAATCACGCGCACCTGCTGCGGGATGATGTCGAGTTGTTCGCTCGCTTCCACGCCGATCTCCACGAGGGTGGCGCCATCATGCGCACAGATGCGATCGGTGCCGCTGAGTTCATGGCGCACGATGTGCCGCGGCAGAGCGGGGTCAAGAGGCTTGCGGCCACGTTTGGCGCGCTTGTGGCCGGCTACATCGGTGCCGTCGCAATCATCGCCGCCGTCTTGCTGCGCAGGCGCGGCCTTGGTGGCTGCGGCCAGCGCCTCGGCCTCGTTGAAGAACATGTCCTTCTGATGCGTGCCCATGACTTCGCTGCTGGCGGCGAAGACCTTGCGCATCATCTTGTTGAGTTTCTCCTGCAGCAGGTCTCGCTGCACACGCAGCAAGCGGTTCTCGCCGGCGAGCGAATCGCGTTCGGATTGAGCTGCATCACGTTGCGATTGAGCCGCATCAAGCGCCTTTTGCAGGGCTTCAAATTCTTCGATGCTGGGCCGCTTTGTCATTGATATCTTCGACCGTGCGAGCACGCTAGAAGTTCCCTCAAGCTGCGCGTTTATAACGCAATATTTCGTGCCCGCGCATGGCTGCCAGATCGATTCCATCGAGCAGCCAATGCAGTTGCTGCACGGTGAGTTCCATCACGCGTTGATTGTCGCGCGGCCAGATGAATCGCTCGCTCTCCAGGCGCTTTTGCAGCAGCCAGAATCCGTTGCGGCTCCAGCCCAGAATCTTGACGCGGTCACGCCGGCGGTTGCCAAAGACGTAAACCGCAGATGCAAACGGATCGAGCTTCAGGTCGTGTTCGACCAGCGCGGCCAGGCCGTTGATGTTCTTTCTGAAATCGATGGGCTCGCGGTGCAGGTACACAGCCAGGTTCGGGTTCAACTGAAACATGGCAACCCCGCCAGCGTGTGCAGCAAGTTGGCCTGCGCCGATGCGCTGTTGGCGTCATACGTCCAACTGAGTACCACGCCGTTGTCCAGGCGCGCTTGCACCGCAAGCCTGGCCACGAAGGCTTCGGCGTGATGCGCCGTCTGCGTGACCTTGACCAACGGTTGGGCTTTGAGTTTGACCGACACGAATGCAGATGTTTGCCGCGCCTTGGCCGCCTTCGCTCTGGCTGCATAACGCCGCTCCTCATACAGCCGGCGCACGTTGATTCCGTGCTGCGCCGCGTACGCGCTCAGGCTCATGCCCGATGTCTCGGCTGCCTTCAAATGTCCCTGCCACTTGCCTCGTCTGATACCCATTGCATCCTCCTGGTGAAATGCATAGGTTTATCGCGTTCACGGCTTCAAAGGAAGGACGGGGTTGAATGATCGCTTACGATGAAGAAGGTAGCCAGCCGCAACCTGGATGATGGGTCACCGGTGCATAGTTTCCAGACGTTGATGCGGGAGATGCAAACCATCGTGCGCAACACGTGTCGCACGTCCAAGGGTGCCCAGGATGCGCCTACGTTCGATCTCATCACGATACCCACGCAGAAACAAAAAAAAAGCTCCCGAATCGATCGGTCTCATCAAACTTTAGACAGAAAGTGGAACCTCAAAATGAGGCGGTTTCATTGGGAAAACTTGAGCTTGTTGGGGAAAACTTCAGATCAGCGCGGGTGGCAA
>Ga0335395_10002074_pt1 | contig 12409 bp, 13 predicted proteins | sample MAT02_FD_205744 | JGI IMG/M metagenome (GOLD analysis project Ga0335395, IMG submission 205744) | Freshwater microbial communities from Lake Fryxell liftoff mats and glacier meltwater in Antarctica - MAT-02 (spades assembly) (version 2) ...
TCTTGCACCAGCCTTTGCTGAGCTTGGCGGTGCGGTGGCAGCAGCGGTCTTGCAGTGCAGCGGGTTCGCCGTGCCCGTCCAGGAAAAGCACGATGTTTTCACCCAGCAGGGTGAAGGGCTTAGGGCCTGGCTGCAATGCAGACAGCGGCATGACCGCGTGCCAATAGCGACGAAAAATGGCTTGTTGGGTGACCAGCATGGGGCGCTCCTGAAAAGTCTTGAACGGGGGGTTCAAGAGCAATTTCCCACTCGGCCACAAATACCGAGTTGAACGCTTCTACTCTTGTCGTGGATGGTAGCAAATCCCAGTCCATCGCGCGCTTTCACCGAGACCAAACAGGCAGCACCGCTTTGGCACGGCATTTGCAAGCGGCTACCGCAGAAGTAGAAGCGTTCAGTGCGGTGCAGCCAACCACCCGCTAGAAAACTGCTCTTGTTTCGCTGGACAGCGCGGGGCCACGTGCCGCGCTGTCCGGGCCTGCAAAACCTTTTGACCGGAGCCCGCCATGCGATGCCGCCAAATGTTCACCTTGATCCGAGCATCCGCCACAAAGGCCCAGCCTTGCGCCCAATTCTCCCCGCTGGTGCACGCCGTGGTTCAGTGTGACAACCATGCACCATTTACGATCATCGGCCGCGAAAATCGCGGCAGCACATTGGAGTTTCCGCAGCCTGCCGGGCACGCGCCTCGCAACGGCGGTACGCGCCTGCCGCGAGCGGGCGCACGACTGGTCGGATTGCGTGCTGGCACCGGGCTTTCTGAGACGGCGAGATTCCCAGCCTGGAGTGACACAGACTTGCAGCCCAGCCGCGCGAAACGGTGCAACGCATTGCACAAGCTGTGGCGATCTGGGAGGCCTTCGTCGATCAACCGTTTCGATTCACCCCACCCCTGCTTCGGCGGGCCTTCCTCTCCTGAAAGGAGCTTTGCATCATGAAACGTCGTTCTCTCATATGCGCCTCAGGCGCAGCGTCCCTGCTGGCACTGGCGCCCTATGTGCGCGCTCAAGGTTCGTTGCAGAAATTCAAATTCAACCTCGGCTGGAAGATTGAGGCTTCAGGTGCCGGCTTTTTGTTGGCGCAACAACGTGGCTACTACAAGGACTTGGGTCTGGACATCACCATCGACACCGGCAACGGATCTTCGGCCGCCATCAGCCTGGTGGGCGGAGGCGCTTATGACGTCGCCTCAGCCGATCTGTCTTCCATGATCGAGTTCAACCTCGCCAATCCGCAGTCCGCCCTGAAAGCGGTGGGTATCCAGTACGACCTGAATCCCAACTCCGTGATAGTGCGAAAAGATGGCCCGATCAAGAAGCCTGGCGACCTCGCGGGGAAGTCCATTTTGGGCCAGCCGTTCAATGCCTCACGCAAGCTGTTCCCGGTGTTCGCGAAGGCCCAGAGTTTCGATCCCAGCGGCGTGAGATGGGAGAACGCCACGCCCGATATCGGCGACACACGCTTCGTAAAGGGCGATTTCGATGCGGTTGCGTATTTCTTCTTCACCGGCCTGCTAAATCTCAAGTCCCGCGGCATGGGGCCGGAGCAGCTCACCGTGTTCCGTTTTTCCGATCACGGCATGAGGTCCTATGGCAATGGACTGGTGGCCAACCCAAAAACCATGGCGGAGTCACCCGAAGCCATGAAGGCTTTTGTGAAGGCCACGACACGCGGATGGATCGAATGCATCGCCGACCCACGGTCCGGTGCGGCTGCAGTCAAGGCGCGCGAGCCCTTGGCCAGCGAAGAGCTTGAGTTCGAGCGCCTTAAGCTGATTGTGGACGGCACCATGAGGACGCGACACACGCAAACCAACGGCTGGGGCGCTGCCACAACGGCACGCCTGCAAGCCACCATCGACGAGACGGTGGCGGCCTTCAACCTCAAGAGCGCGCCCACCGTGGCCGATTTTTGGACCGACCAGTTTCTGCCCGCCGCCGCCGACAGGCGGCTCAAGGCCTGAGTGCGAGGCTGAAATATGGGCATTCCCCTCATCGACCTGAGCGGCGCTCTGGAGCCGGGCGGGTCCCGTTGTGCCGAGGTGGCACAGCAGTTGCGCGCTGCGGCCATGGACGCGGGCTTCTTCTACATCCGCAACCATGGCGTGCCAGCGGACACGGTGGTGCGCCAGTTTGACATCGCCCGTTCCTTGCTGGAGCTGCCCTCAGAACGGCGCGAGACGCTGTCGATCCGGCGCTCGCCCATCATGCGGGGGTTTGAGGCGCTGGGTGCGCAGACGCTGGATGCCAGCGCACACCCCGACCTCAAAGAAAGCTTTTACTGCGGCATGAACTGGCCAGCCGACCACCCCCATGTGTTGGCTGGCCACCAGACCTACGGTCCCAGCCAGTGGCCAGAAGAGTTGCCCCACGCGCAGGCGATTTGCGAGGCCTACATCGACACCATGAACGCTTTGTCGCTGCGTCTCATGCAATTGTTGGCGCTTTCGCTGTCGCTACCCGAAAACCATTTCGACTCTGCCTGCAAAGACCCGATGGTCACGCTGCGCATGGTGCGGTACCCGGCCCATCCGGAAGACGCCGACGAGCGCACCTTCGGCGCTGGCGCACACACCGACTGGGGCGCCGTCACGGTGCTTGCGCAGGATGCCCACGGCGGTCTTGAAGTTCAAATGCCCAACAGAAACTGGGTGCCTGCAACCCCAATTGATGGCTGCCTGGTGGTCAACCTGGGCGACATGATTCCGCGCTGGACCAATGGTCGGTACCACTCCAACCCACACCGCGTGCGCAACCTGAGTTCTGGCGGTGCGCCGCGTTATTCGATTCCGTTCTTCTACGAGCCGGAATTTTTCGCCCGCATTGAGGCGGTACCGGGCACGGTGCCGGCCGGCGAGCAGCCCAAGTTCAAACCCTGTACGGCTGGTGAACACCTCAACGAGATGTACGCTAGGACCTACCACCTGTGCAAGGCATCCCCACCACAGATCGAGGCCACATGAAACTGCACGTGAACCTGTTCTGCCACGACATCGCGCAGCAAATGCATTTTTATCAGGCTCTGCTGGGGTTGCCAGAAGCCACACACAGCCGCTCACCAATCTACTGTGCGCTGGCCTCGCCCACATTTCAGTTCGGTTTTCACGCCCCGCCAGCGTACGAATTGCTGTCGTTGTCTGACCGCGTGCCATCCGGCGACACGGCTGAGGATGTCACCGCCTACGCAACCTTCATGCTGGCTTCGTCTACTGCGGTCGACGAGGCCACGGCGCGCGTGGAATCGCTCGGCGGGCGCATCGTGAAGGGCCCGTACGCCACCTATTACAGCGAATGGCAGGTGGTGCTTACCGACCCAGAAAACCATGTGTTCCGCCTGAGCGCAACCGAACTGCCGCCTGGCATGTCAACGCCCCCATTGCAACTGCCACACTGACGCCACTTCCCCCGCCCAAGCGCAGCGCACCACCGCCCAGCATCGCGCTGTCCTCCAACCCGCCATGACCACACCCGCAGACGACGCCCTTCCCGACAACCTCGCCAGCCGCAGCAAGCCCGGGCGAGAACGCATGCTCGCTGCCATCCGCGAGGCCGCCATTGCCGAGTTCGGCCGTCACGGGTTCAAGGGCGCATCCACCAAAGCAATCGCCGAGCGCGCGGGTCTCACCAAGCCACACCTGCACTACTACATCAGCAGCAAGGAAGAGCTGTACGAGGAGCTGCTTTACTCGGTCCTCAACGGCTGGTCCAGTGCGTTTGCGTTTGACAGCGCGAGCGACGATCCGAAGCAGGTGCTGAGCCACTACGTGCGCAAGAAACTCGACTACGCACTGGACAACCCAGGCCTCTCGCGCATCTTCACCAGTGAGGTACTGGGCGGCGGCCGCAACCTCGGTCGTTACTGGCCAGTGGCGTTGAAGTCAACGCAGCAGAAGGTGGACGTGATCAACCGCTGGATCGCTCAGGGCCGGCTGCGCATCCTGAATGCACGCCTTCTGCTCATGCAGATCTGGGGCATGACACAGCACCATGCAGACTATGGCGTGCAGGTGCAGGTGATGCTCGGGCTGGACCCAGACGAACCGCTGGACCGCGAACCCATCGCACGAGAGCTCACCACATTTGTGCTGCTCGGCTGCGGTCTCGCACCAGACTGAGGCGTCCAACCCCGCGAAGCGCCTCGGCGGCCCGCCTGCGGTGCATTCGCATGCAGCTCAAAAGCCCTGAGCCGCCTGCTGCGCGGCCGCCTCCCTGGCACGGCAATTGCAGCAGTTTGACCAATCGTTCAAACCATGGTCCAGCCATTGCCCTTTATGCCGTCCCTAAGCACCACCGCTCCCGACACCTTCACGCTGGTGCTCGCACGAAGCCAGCGCGAGCTGGTGGTGGGCGCGGGCGAAAGCATGGTGGATGTGTTGCATTTGGCCGGCATGGCGGTGGAAACCCTGTGCGAACAGGGCGTGTGCGGCACCTGCGTGACGCGCTGGCTCGACGGTAGACCCGAACATCACGACGCCTGCCTCGGGGAGGACGAACGCCGAACCCACCTGACCGTGTGCTGCGCGCGCAGCCTCAGCGAACGCCTGACCCTCGACCTCTGAACCCCCTACCACCGTGCGTGTTCTCGTCATCTACTGCCATCCGGTCGAAACCAGCTACAACGCTGCCCTGCACACCGAGGTGCTGGCTGGCCTGCGCAGCGCTGGCCACGAGGTGGACGATTGCGATCTGTATGCCGAGGGCTTTAACCCCGTGCTCTCACGCGAAGAGCGCCTGGGTTACCACGAGGTACCGAGCAACCGCGCGCCCGTACAAATCTATGTGGACCGGCTGATGTGGGCCGAAGCGGTGGTGTTCTGCTTCCCCACATGGTGCTTTGGCATGCCGGCCATGCTCAAAGGGTACTTTGACCGGGTGCTCATGCCCGGTGTGGCGTTTGACATCAGCGACCCGAAAAACGTCAAGCCCTCGCTCACACACATCAAGCGCATCTCCGCTGTGGTGACCTACGGCCGCCCGCGCTGGACCGCCTTTCTGATGGGCGACCCGCCGCGCAAGTCGGTCACCCGTTACATGCGTTTGCTCACCGGCGGGCGAGCGAGCGTGGACTACCACGCCTGCTACCACATGAACGTGGCCACCACGCCGCGGCTGGATGCGTTCCGCCTGCGGGTGGGCCGCGCCATGGCGCGCTTTGCCTGATGAACATGCCCACCCCCGCCGCGCTCAGCCCCTCCCGCCTGCAACGCGCCCGCTTGCCGCGCTGGCTGCTGCCAACAGACTGGCCCCTGCGAGACAGCCAGCCGGCGTTGGCCGACCTGCAACTGGCGCAAGGCCGCGTGCAACGCCTGGTGCCCCACGAGCCAGAGCAGCGCCACGACGCAAACAGCTGGGATCTGAACGGCGCCTTGGTGCTGCCCGGCCTGGTCGACGCCCACACCCACCTCGACAAAGCCTTCACCCTGCAGCGCATGGGCACAGTGCAGCCCGGTCTTCTCGGTGCCATCGATGCCATGATGGTCGACCGCCGCGGCTGGACCGAGGCCGATGTGCGGGCGCGGGCCAGCCGGGCTCTGCAATGGGCTTTTGACGCCGGCGTGACGCATTTGCGAACCCATTGCGACTGGTGGGAGGCCGACACCCAGCCGCTGGCCTGGTCGGTGCTGCACGAACTGGCCCACGACTGGGCCGACCGCCTCACCCTGGAACGCGTGAGCCTGATCCCGCTGCACCTCTGCGCCGACCGCTCTACCGCCCTGGCGCTGGCCGCCAGCGTGGCGCGCGGTGGCCCCGGGGCGCTGCTGGGCGGCTTTGTGCACACCACCAACTGGAACCCACAGGCCCTGCGCCACCTGTTTGAAGCTGCGCAACATCACAGCTTGAGCGTGGACCTGCACGTGGACGAAGAGCTCAACCCCGCCGCTTGTGGCTTGGCCACCACGGCCGCCATCCTCCAAGACATGCGGTTCGACGGCCACGTGGTCTGTGGGCACACCTGCGCACTCGCCATGCAGGACGAGGCCACGGCGCTGGCCACGCTGGATGCGGTGGCAGCCGTGCCCATCACCCTGGTCACGCTGCCCATCACCAACCTGCTGCTGCAAGACGCCACAACCGGCCGCACACCGCGCCAGCGCGGCATCACGCTGGTTAAGGAAGCGCGCGAGCGCGGCATCCCGGTGCTGGTGGCCAGCGACAACGTGCAGGACCCGTTTTGCCCGGTGGGCAGCTTCGACCCGCTTGAAGCCCTGGCCACAGGTGTGATGGCGGCCCAGCTAGATGCGCCGTTTGATCGCTGGTCGGAAGCGCTGTGCCGCAGCGACTGGCTTCGGCGCGGGCCAGAGAAGCTGCCGCTGCAGGTTGGCGACAGCGCCGATCTGCTGGTCTTCACCGCAGCAGACGCCTGGGGCTTCCCCTCTCGCAGCCAGCCCCGGGTGGTGATGCGCGGTGGCCGTGTCGCGGGTGGTCAGTTGCCCGAGCACTGGCTGGTAGAGCGAAACACGAAGGAAGCCGCATGTCCGCCATGACAACCACCCCCAACATCGCACAGCCTCTGGCCCGATACGCCGCATGGCGCCGCGTCGGCGACTTCATTTTTCTCTCCGGAGTGATCGCGGTGGACCCGGCGGCTGGGCGCATCGTGTGCGGCTACACCGACATTTCCGATGAAGCCGCCGTCTTGGTTGGGCGCACCGGCGAATTCAGCAGCGACATGAAGGACGGCCCGATCCTGGCGCAGAGCTGGTATGTGCTCAACAGCATCCGCCAGACCATCGAAGCCGCAGGCGGTCAGATGGGCGACGTTTTCAAGCTGGTGCAGTACTTCAAGCACCTCGACCACTTTCCCCGCTACAGCCAAGTGCGCAAGCTGTTCTTTCCTGGTGAGTCGCCGGTGTCCACGGTGGTGGAGGTGAGCGCCATGCTGCCCAGCGCCGACATCCTGATCGAGGTTGAAGCCACCGCCTGGCTGCCACTGCGCTGAGCCACAAAGACCAACCAGAACCGTCAAGGATCTCCATGCTGCACGGCTACAACCCGCCCCAACGCTTCCTGCCCTACCTGAGCTGGACCGAAATCGCCGAGCTGCCCGACAAGGCCAACACGGTGATCGTGCTGCCCACCGGCGCCACCGAACAGCACGGTCCGCACCTGCCCTGCGCAGTGGACACCGTGATCGCTGCGGGCGTGGTCGGTCACGCGCTGACGCGCCTGCCCGCATCGGTGCCGGCTTACGCCATGGCGCCCATCACCTACGGCAAATCCGAAGAGCACCTGCACTTTCCGGGCACCGTCACGCTCACCGGCGAGACCCTGCTGGCCACCATGAACGAGATCGGCGAATCGGTTTACCGCGCCGGCTTTCGCAAGCTGCTCATCGTCAATGGCCACGGCGGGCAACCGCAGGTGATGGAGATGTCAGCGCGCGAACTGCGCCTGCGCCACGGCGATTTCATTGTGGTGCCCAGCTTCACCTGGCGCGTGCCCCATGTGGCTGGGCAGTTCATGTCTGACAAAGAAAAGAAGCTGGCCATGCACGCTGGTCACGCCGAGACCGCATTGATGCTGGCGCTGGCGCCTGACACGGTGCGCATGGACCGCGCGGTGGTGAACTACCCGCCCGTTTTCCCTTCGTCCCTGCTCTCGCCCGACGGCCGACCCGCCTGCGCTTGGAGCGCACGCGACTTCGGCCCCAGCGGGATCATTGGTGATCCTTTGCCCGCCACACCCGAGCAAGGCTTGGCCATCCTCGATTCGCTGGCCGAGAGTTGGGCTTCCGCCATCACAGAGCTGCACACGCTGGAGTGGGCACCGCGCGCCGAGCCCACCTGGGGCCGCGCCCAGCACACCGGCCACGTGCAGGCCTCGCTCTGAACCCATCCCTTTCCGCCGTTCCCGTTCCCGCGTTCCTTTGTTCTCCTTTTGCCTTTCCCCTCCCTCTGTTCCCAACCCACTGGAGCTTGCCATGAAGACATCCGCTTCCCGCCTCACTTCCGTTGCGTCGGCCCTGCTGCTGATCCTGGGTGCCGCCGGCACTGTCCAGGCGCAGGAGAAGTTCACGTATATGACCAACTGGTACGCTCAGGCCGAGCACGGCGGCTTCTACCAGGCCGTGGCCACGGGCATCTACAGGAAATACGGTTTGGACGTGACCATCAAGATGGGCGGCCCACAGGTAAACATCGTGCAGATGATGGCGGCCGGCCAGGCCGACTGCGTGATGGGTTCCAGCGACCTGCAGATGATCCAAATGCGTGCAGGTGGCGTTCCCGTGGTGACCTTGGCTGCGGTATTCCAGAAAGACCCGCAGGTGCTGATCGCGCACGAGGACGTGACCAAGTTTGAAGACCTCAAGGGCAAGACCATCCTGATCGCCTCCTCTGCCCATCGGGGCTACTGGCCCTGGCTTAAGGCCAAATACGGCTTCACCGACTCGCAAACCCGTCCCTACACCTTCAATATCCAGCCCTTCGTGGCCGACAAAAATGTGGCGCAGCAGGGCTACCTCACGTCCGAGCCGTTCGCCATCGCCAAGGCCGGCGTGAAAGCCAACACGCTGATGTTCAGCGACCATGGCTTTCCCGCCTATGCCTCCACCATCTCCTGCATGGACAAAACGGTGAAGGAGCGCAGCGTCGCCGTGGGCAACTTTGTGAAGGCCACGATGGAAGGCTGGAAGAGCTACCTGGCCGATCCAGCGCCGGGCAACGTGCTGATCAAGAAAGACAACCCCAACATGTCCGACGAGCAATTGGCCTACAGCGTGTCCAAGCTCAAGGAACTGCGAATGGTCACCGGCGGCGATGCTGGCAAGGCAGGCATCGGGATCATCACCCCAGAACGCGCCAAGGCCAGCTTCGACTTCCTGGTGGAGACCAAGCTGATCGACCCCACCAAGGTAAAGATGGATGAGGCCTACAACACCGCTTTCATCAAAGAAGCCAAGGTCATGCCTTGAACGGTTGATCAGAACACCCCACCCTGAAACAGCAGCAGGCCCGATTGCGGGTCTGCTGCTTTCATCGAAAGGTTTGTATGCCACCCGTTAAAACGCCAGCCGTTGCTGTTGGTCACCCCGCCGCGCCTGCGGTGGAAGTGCTCTCGGTCGAGAAAACTTACCCCAACGGCACGCAAGCCCTGCTGCCAGTGGACCTCACCATTGAGGAGGGTGAGTTCGTGACCCTTCTGGGCCCATCGGGTTGCGGCAAGAGCACGCTGCTGAAAATGGTGGCGGGCCTGCTGGAGCCCACCGAAGGTCGGTTGCACCTGTGGCGCAAGCCGGTGGCGAAGCTCGAAGCCAGCGGCAAGAAGATGGCTTTCGTTTTCCAGTCGCCCACGCTCATGCCCTGGGCCAGCGTGCAGGCCAATGTGCGGTTGCCGCTGGACTTGGCGGGTATGCCCAAGGCCCAGAGCCAGGCACAGGTGGACGAAGTGCTGGCGCTGGTGGGCCTCTCGAAATTTGCGGGTGAGCTGCCCCGGGCGCTCTCTGGCGGCATGCAGATGCGCGTATCGATTGCGCGCGGCCTGGTCACCCAACCCGATCTGCTGCTGATGGACGAGCCCTTCGGCGCGCTGGACGAGATCACCCGCCACAAGCTTGACGCCGAGCTGCTGGACCTGTGGCGCAAGAAAAAGCTCACCGTGATCTTCGTCACCCACTCCATTCACGAAGCGGTGTTTCTGTCGACCCGCGTGGTCATGATGGCGGCGCGCCCCGGTCGGGTGGTGGAAGAGTTCCCCATCGACGAGCCGTACCCGCGCACGCCTGACTTTCTCGTTTCTCCTCAGTTTTCGCGCTACGCCAAACAGCTGCAAGACAGCCTGCAGCGCGCCAGCCAAGCCACCGAGGAGGCTCAATGAGCACCCTGACCGCTGCCACAAAGGCAGACCTCAAGAAAGCACCTTCTGCCCATGCGCCAGCGGTTCAGGCCGAATCTAAGCCCGCTGCAACCCCGGCGTCCGCATCCGCCGCCACGCCCAAACCTCGGGTCACCCCATCCGCCTCCCGGCCGCTGCTGTTCCAGCCCCGGGTGCAGCGCATCGTTTATCCCCTGCTGGTGGGGGTGACGCTGCTGGTGCTGTGGCAGGGCTTGGTCACCGGGCTGGAGCTGCCACCCTACTTGGTGCCCTCGCCGTTGCTGATGATGCAGACCCTGTTCACCGACTGGTCGGCGTTGGGTGCCTCGCTGGCTGTCACCGTCAAAATCACCTTGCTGGCCTTCTTGGCCGCTACCGTCACCGGCGTTTTGATCTCGTTTTTGTTCGTGCAAAGCAAGGCGATTGAGACCGCGCTGTTTCCCTACGCGGTGCTGCTGCAGGTCACGCCCATCGTTGCGGTCGCCCCGCTGATCATCATCTGGGTGCGTGACCCGACACTCTCGATGGTGATCTGCGCTTCGCTGGTGGCGCTGTTTCCCATCATCAGCAACACCACGCTGGGCCTGCGCAGCGTGGACCCCGATCTGCAAAGCTATTTCCAGCTCAACCGCGCCACCCGGCTGCAAACGCTGCTGCGCTTGCGCATTCCCAGCGCGCTGCCTTACTTCTTCGGAGGGCTGCGCATCTCAAGCGGGCTGGCACTCATCGGCGCGGTAGTGGCGGAGTTTGTGGCGGGCACCGGCGGCACCGGCGCGGGCTTGGCTTATCAAATTCTGCAAGCGGGCTTCCAGCTCAACATCCCGCGCATGTTCGCCGCGCTGCTGCTGATTTCGCTCACCGGCGTGGCGCTGTTCGCGCTCATGGCCTGGCTGTCGAAAAAGGCCCTGGGCGGCTGGCACGCGAGCGAAACCTCACACGACTGATTTCAAACCACCCACCGCCTGCCGCCAGCCCGAGCAACTGGATAGCCAGCGGTTTCAAAGAGACCACCATGAGTTCACACACCGCATCTGCCCAGCAACTGCCCACCAAGCTGCCCGAGCTGGACTGGATCACCGAGCCGCTGCGGCTGGGGCGCCTGTCGCAAGACTTTGCCTGGTTCAGTCCGGTGCTGAAGGAAGCCCTGCAAGGCAAGCGTGGGGACATTGCCGTGCGCCCGCGCACCGAAGACGAGATTCGCCAAGTGGTCTCGGCCTGCGCGCGCCTGTCGATCCCCATCACCGTGCGCGGCAGCGGCACCGGCAACTACGGCCAGTGCGTGCCCTTGCAAGGCGGCGTGATACTGGACATGAGTGGCTACAACGCCTTCGGCTGGGTGCGCGGGGCCGTGGGCCGGGCGCAATCGGGCATCCGCATGTCCGAGTTCGACATACAGGCCCGCCCGCATGGCAAGGAGCTGCGCTGGCTGCCCTCCACCTTCCGCAGCGCCACGCTGGGTGGGCTGTTCGGCGGCGGTTTTGGCGGAGCCGGCTCCATCAACCACGGCCCGCTTGCCGCACCGGGCAATGTGCTCGCGGTGCGCGCCATGACGGTCGAGCCCGAGCCTAAGGTGATTGAACTCACCGGCACAGAAGCCATGGTGCTGCACCACACCTACGGCACCAACGGCATCGTTCTGGAACTGGAAGTGGCTCTGACCACCGCTGTGCCCTGGACCGAATGCATCGCCACTTTTACCGACTTTGACGCCGCGCTGGACTTCGCCAGCCGCTTCAGCAGCGCACCCGGTCTGGAGAAAAAGGAAGTGTGTTTTCTGGGTGCGCCCATTCCAGACCACTTCATCGCACTGGCCGAATTCCTGCCCAAAGGCTGCCACGCCGTGCTGGTGCTGGTGGCCCCGCATTCCGAAGACGGCATGCGTGCCATGGTGGGTGCCCACGGCGGCATGGTGAGCTACCGCAAAACCGCCGAGGAAGTCGCCGCCAGCAACAAAACGCTCATCGAATACACCTGGAACCACACCACGCTGGTGGCGATGAAGGTCGACAAGGGCCTGACCTACATCCAGAGCGGCTTTGACCCCAGCCGCAACCTGGCTCAGGTGCGCGCGCTGGAAGCCGAGCTGGCGGGCGAAGTGATGATGCACCTGGAGTTCCTGCGCACCAAGGAAGGCGCTCACAACTGCAGCGGCTTGCAACTTGTCCGGTACACCACCGAAGCGCGGCTGAACGAGATCATGCAGATCTACCGCGATCACGGCGTGCAGATCAACAACCCGCATGTGTACATCGTGGAAGACGGCAAACAAAACAACTTGGACCCAGCCGTGGTGCAGATGAAGCACCGCTTCGACCCGCAAGGCCTGCTCAATCCCGGCAAGCTGCGCAGCTGGATGAAGGCAAGCGCCCAGGTGGCGGTGGCCGAAACGTTGTCAGCCTGAACCGGCGTTAGAGAGCGCTCGCGTCAGAGTTTTTGAAGACGGTCGATGCCTCAGGTCGGCGCGAGCTGCTCCAAGCCACCCATGTAAGGCCGCAACGCCTCGGGGATGGACACGCTGCCGTCGGCCTGCTGGCAGTTCTCCAGCACCGCGACCAGCGCGCGCCCCACCGCCAAGCCCGAGCCGTTGAGGGTGTGCA
>Ga0335395_10002077_pt1 | contig 12406 bp, 1 predicted proteins | sample MAT02_FD_205744 | JGI IMG/M metagenome (GOLD analysis project Ga0335395, IMG submission 205744) | Freshwater microbial communities from Lake Fryxell liftoff mats and glacier meltwater in Antarctica - MAT-02 (spades assembly) (version 2) ...
TAAATAACGGCTATAGCATCGGGTGTTTTCTCAACCTGCTCTTCAAATAGCTGATGAATAGTGCGATCTCTTGGGTATTCTGTCTCTGTACGGTTCCATTCTTCTAAAATTTGATGACGTTCTGCTGATGTTAGTATGGGTAGCTCAAAAACTCTTTGGTCTGGATTCCGAACTATTCCTTCTAACAGCGTTTGATAATTCTCTGCCATGCGTTTGATAGTAGCTGCATCAAACAGATCCGTATTGAATTCAAATATGCCTTGAATACCTTGATCAGTCTCCATCATTTCCACGTTTAGATCTGCTTTAGCTGTAAAGTGATCTGTTCTCAAGGGAGTTACTTTCAGGTTGGGTAATTCTAAAGCATTAATTTGAACATTTTCCCAAGCAAACATAACTTGAAATAAAGGACTATGACTAAGCAATCGTTCTGGTTGCAAAGCTTCTACCAGTTGCTCAAAAGGTAAATCCTGATTTGCATAAGCACCGAGAGCATTTTGCCGTACTTGCTGTAGTAGTTCTAAGAAAGTTGGCTGTCCATTTAGTTGCGATCGCAAAACCAAAGTGTTTACAAAACAACCCATTAAGGATTCCACTTCAACCCGCAGACGATTTGCGATCGGCACACCGATAACAATATCCTCTTGACCTGTATAGCGAGCTAATAAGACAAAGAAAGCTGTCACGATCGTCATAAACAGAGTTACCCCAGATTTTTGACTAAAGCTTTGCAATTGCTCGGTCAGCGATGCGCTAATTTCAAAGAACTCAGCACCACCTCGAAATTTTTGTACAGGTGGGCGTGGATAATCGGTGGGAAGTTCTAAAACTGGAGGAATATTGGCTAATTGCTGCTTCCAATATTCCATCTGATCGACTAGCTTATCTTTGGTTAAATGCTGATTTTGCCAGTGTGCGAAATCAACATATTGAATCGGTAATTCAGCGAGTGGAGATGGCTTTGCCTCTAAAAACGACTTGTAAAGCGAAGACAGTTCTCGCAAGAACAGCCCGATCGTCCAAGCATCCGCAATGATGTGATGTAGCGTGATTAGTAAAATGTGATTTTCGGGAGCCAATCGCAGCAATGTAATTCGTAGGAGCGCATCCTTTTCTAGATTGAAAGCAGTTTGGGCTTCTTGATTAGCTAATCTATGTACTTCAGCTTCTTGTTCTGTCAATAAAAATGCTTGTAAATCAACCACTGGTAATGCGATCGCTTGCGGCGGATGAATAATCTGAAATGGATTACCATCTATTTGTGAAAAATTCGTACGTAAAATCTCATGACGGCGGATAATTTCGGTCAGACTCTGATCTAATATATCTAATTGTAAAATCCCTGTGAGTTGGAGATTGTATCGTAATTGATAGGCAGCAGAATCTGGATCGAGTTGATAGAGAAACCATAACCTTTGTTGTGTAAAGGATAGCCCTAAATTTTGTTGCCGTGAAATTACGGGAATGGGCGCGGAAATCTGAATGTTTTGACTCAGTAGTTCAAGAAGATCAACTTTGTGCGATGCAATTTCTGCCTTTATCTCTGGAGTCATGACATTTTGGGGAGCATTAAAGCGAAGCCGTCCCTGATCAACCCAGAGTTTGATATCCAATTCATGCAAATAAGATAAAAGCTCATTCGTACTTCTCATATTTCACCTTCCTCGCGATCTCTTGTAAATAAGTAAGAATCTATTGTCATAGCCTGCAAATTCGATTGCCTGTTTTCTACATACTCAGCCAATCCTGTCACTGTTGGTGCTTCAAACAAATGACTCAGGGGGAGCTTTACTTGAAATTCTTGAAGGATTCTTGATGTCACTTGAGTTCCCAATAGGGAATGCCCTCCTAATTCAAAGAAGTTGTCATAAATACCCACAGTTTCAATACCCAGTAACTGCTGCCAAATAGCTGCGATCGCCTGCTCTATTTTAGTGTTGGGAGGGACATAGGCTGTATTTAGGTTTGGTCGCCCATGATTGGTAGCAGATTTTGATAATGGCGATGATCGGGTTTGTAAGGGAGAAAATTGAGTGAGTCGGGTGTTAAAATCACTCGTCGATACCAAAACTTGAGATAAATTAGCGTCGAGAATGCGGCTAAATACTTCCATACCCTCTTCGGTTAAGAGTCCATATTGCAATATATCTAGATAGCTAGCTTGCAAATCTTGCGGCATCTTCACATCCATCGCCATTCCCACCTGCTGCCAAGTATCCCAGTTAATACTAGTCACAGGTGTATTCCATTGAAAAGGATGATTCTGAGCAAAAGCATCTAAATAAGCATTTGCAGCACAATAATCTGCCTGTCCGAACACTCCTAAAACTGCCGATAGAGACGAACATAAAACCACAAAATCTAAAGAGGTTTCCTTAAAGATTTGATTCAGGACAAATGTCCCTTTGACTTTTGGAGACATTACCTGCTCTAATTCTGCCCTTGTTTTTTTCTGAATAATACCACCGCTGGGGACACCAGCAGAATGGACTACTCCATGAATTTGACCAAATCTAGTGATCGCTTCAGATACGACACCTTGCATTTGTTCTAAATTAGATACGTCTGCTTGAGCTATAAAGATTTCAGCTCCCATTTTTTCAAGTGTTTGGAGCTTTTTGATTGTCTGACTGGTGCGATCGCTTTCAGGATGTTCTTTTAAGTAACTAAACCAAAGATCTCGGCTTGGAAACGACGAACGACTGGTTAAAATCAACTTTGGCTGAGTCTTTCTACTGAAGTATTCAGCCAAGGTCAACCCAATTCCTCCTAGCCCACCTGTAATTAGGTAAACACCACCAGAACGTAATTGGAATTTGACAGAATGATTTGACTCCAGTCGAGTTGCCTCATAGGTCTGTTGCCAACGATGATTCCCCCGATAGGCAATTATCGCATCTATTGATTCATCGCTGGATGTATTAGATAACTCACTAAATAAGCGATCGAGCAACTGTCGTTCTTGATGGGTATCAGCCTGTGGTAGAACTATATCGATGCTGCGACATTCAATATGAGCATATTCTTTAGGAATTACTTTCAAAGCTCCTAAGATCGTTGCTTTTTCTGCTTGCTGTTCTTCGCCTGCAACATTTTGCATATTGCTCGAGACTACAAACAATCGTAATTTGTCCGCAACATTTTGTCTGCCAATTGACTGAGCCAAAAAAATGAGGCTATAAAATCCCTTTGTTTGGCATTGCTCAATCTGTTCTAATGGTGGGTTCGTATCCAGTTTTTTAGTAACCATCCATAAATGTAGAATGTCATAGACTGCTTCATGACAATTCGACAGATCGTTTAGCAACAAATCATAATCTTCGGGCTGATCTGGATTTAAGCTGTAGTTAAACTTGTCCAATTTAGTGAATTGCTGACCTGTTTTCACAATCACAACATTTTGATATCGCTGCTGTAGTTGCTGAACCAACTTAGAAGCAAAAACTTCTTCATCAAGAAACACCAAATAATTTTTGTCAGCCAAGGTATTAGCCGTTTGCTGAAGCAGCATAGGCGATCGCCGCCATGACGGAATATAAAACCAATCTGCAAGATCCGTTTTGCGGGAAATAGCTTCTTGTGATTGCAGAATTTTGGGAACTAGCTTTAGGTTTGATGGTTCAATCCAGTAACGTTTTCGCTCAAAGGGATAGGTTGGCAAAGGTAAGCGCTGCCGCTTTTCCTGTTGATAAAATCTATTCCAATTAATATTTACTCCAGCCAACCACAATTGCCCTAAAGTTGACATCAAAAATGCTAAATCTGACTGTGCTTCTTGGGGATGACGTAAGGAAGTTAGTAGTACTTGATCGGGCACTTTGTCTAGATGCCGACTTACCAAGGTGCTTAAGGTTCTCCCCGCCCCAATTTCTAATAAAACTTGCTGTGGTTGTTTGAGTAAGGTTTCTACACCTGAGGCAAACTTAACTGTCTGGCGTATATGCTTCACCCAATAATCAGGATCGATTGCTTCACTAGCTGCAATCCAATCTCCTGAAACGTTTGATATATATGGAATATTCGGATGTTTTAACTGCACTTTAGCAACAAGAGATCGGAATTCCGCAAGTATTGGCTCCATCATTGCAGAATGAAAAGCGTGTGAGGTATGCAAACGACGACACTCTAATCCCATTCCTTCTAGTTGCTTTTCTAATTTTTTTTCTAATTTCTCGATCGCAACGATTGTACCTGAGATAACACAAAGATCGTCGCTATTTATGGCAGCAATCGATAGATCCTGTCCTAATAGGAATTCAATTTCTTTCTCAGGAAGAGGCACAGCCAACATTGCGCCAGCAGGTAATTGTTGCATCAGTTTCCCTCGCATCGCAACTAGCGAAAGCGCCTCCTCTAAAGTCATTACTCCTGCTAGGCAAGCAGCGACATATTCACCAATACTATGCCCGATCATCGCATTAGGCTTGATTCCCCACGCTATCCACTGTTGAGCTAAGGCATAGGCGATCGCAAAGATTGCTGGTTGAGTAATTGCCGTCTGCTGTAATTTAAGAGCTGCTGACGCTGACTGATCGGGTTCAGGATAGAGGATTTGTCGCAAGTCATTTTCCAGAATTGGTTGGAGAATTTCACAACAGAGATCGAGATGTTTTCGGAAGATGGGTTCGCGATCGTATAAATCTTTTCCCATATTCACATACTGTGTTCCCTGCCCCGAAAACATGAATACAACAGTTGCATTTTCTGATTCTGTGCTTTTGCTCAATAAATTTTGGGGGTTTTGTAGTGATGCGATCGCATCTTTAACCTGCTTGCAGATTAACATCCGTCGATGTTTAAAGGTTTGTCTTCCTACTTGTAGAGTATAAGCAATATCAGCTAATTCTAGCTGGGGGTGTGATTGTAGGTGCTGAGCTAGATTGGCTGTTACGGTATCTAGTGCTGAGGCTGTTTTGGCAGATAGTAGCAACAATTGATATTGTCTCGAATGACTTGATAATTCTCGGTTTGGTGCTTCTTCTAAAACTACATGGGCATTTGTGCCTCCGATGCCAAAGGAACTGACTCCTGCTCGTCTGGGACTATCTTTACTTTCCCATTCTCTTAACTTGGTATTTACATAGAAGGGGCTGTGGGCAAAATCTATTTTTGGGTTTGGTTGTTCAAAGTGCAAGCTAGGCGGTATTTGATGATGATGGATGGCTAAAGCTGTTTTGATCAATCCTGCTATTCCTGCGGCGGCATCTAAGTGTCCAACATTTGTTTTTAAAGATCCGATCGCACAAAATCCACATTTCTCTGTTTTGGTGCGAAATGCTTGACTGAGAGCGGCAATCTCAATCGGATCACCTAATTCAGTACCCGTACCATGGGCTTCTATATAGCTAATTGTGGCAGGTTCTATCTCTCCTAAGGCCTGAGCTTCGGTAATTACGGCTGCCTGCCCTTCTATACTAGGTGCTGTATAGCCTACTTTCATCGCCCCATCATTATTGATTGCCGCACCACGAATGACAGCATAAATAAAGTCTCCATCCGCGATCGCATCACTCAAGCGTTTGAGAACAACAATACCCACTCCACTACCACCAACGGTTCCTTTGGATTGAGCATCAAAGGCTCGACAATGTCCGTCAGGAGAGAGAATCATTCCCTCTTGGTACAAATAACCTATTTTTTGCGGGGTGCGAATCGCCACACCTCCAGCCAATGCTATATCACATTGGGAGTTTAGCAAGCTTTGACATGCCATTTGTACCGCGACTAGGGAAGTAGAACAGGCTGTATTCACACTAACACTTGGTCCTCTAAGATTGAGTTTATAAGAAACTCTAGTAGGTACAAAATCTTTGTCATTACCGAGAAGAATTTGAAAATCACTAACTGATTGATGTAAATCTTGGTTAAGAGCCAAATTTTTTAACCAATAACTGTTGAGACTAGTTCCACAAAAAACACCTATTTGACCTTCGTATGTTTTAGGATTATAACCAGCACTTTCAATGGCTTCCCAAGCAGACTCTAAAAAAATCCGATGCTGCGGATCCATCACCTCAGCCTCGCGAGCGTTAAAGCCAAAAAAGTCGGCATCAAACCACTCTACCTCTGACAATACCCCAAAAGCTCTAATATAGTTGGGATTGGCAAATATTTCTGGATCGACACCTGTAGCTAGCAACTCCTCATCGGAAAAAGTAGAAATGGATTCTATGCCATCTCGCAAATTGTGCCAAAACTGATCGATATTCTTGGCTCCTGGAAATCGACCTGACATTCCCACGATCGCGATCGGCACTACAGTTTGCTTTTGCTTTTCGGTACGATCACGGGACTTTTTAACAGTGATTTGTTTAACATCTTGTTCTTGACTCAGAAATTGAGAGAACAGGTTGATTGTTGGATATCGAAACAAGTCAACTATGGAAATATTCTGCTCTAAGACCTCCTGAAGCTTACTATACACTTGGATAAACAGCAAAGAATTACCACCAACATCAAAGAAGTTATCGTTAACACCTACCTGCTCAATACCTAAAGCCTGAGACCAAATATTTGCAATCTGCGTTTCAATAGAATTGCTGGGCGCAACAAAATCTTGTTCGCCTCTCACAAGATACCCCATTGGTGCGGGTAGATTTCTACGGTCTAGCTTTCCATTGGGATTTAAAGGAATGGCATCCACGATCACAACCGATGCTGGAATCATATATTCTGGCACTTTTTCCTTTAAGAAAGTCCTTAGAGATATCATCGTAAGTAGATGATTGTCAACCAGCGAGTATTCAGGCACCACATAGGCTACAAGTTGTTTATTGCTAGGATGATCTTCTCTAGCTATTACTACGACCTCTCGAATATGTGGATGCTGAATCAATATTGACTCAATTTCATTAAGTTCGATCCGAAAACCTCGAATTTTAACCTGAGAATCAATCCGACCGAGGAAATCAATACTACCATCAGGAAGATATTTGGCTAAATCTCCAGTCTTGTATAAATATGCTGAACTTTGGCTATTGAAGTGATTGGGAATAAATTTTTCTGCTGTTAATACTGGATTATTAAGGTAGCCACGAGCTAGACCATCCCCACCAATATAGATTTCTCCAGAAACTCCTATAGGAACGGGCTGGAGATCGCGATCGAGAATATAAACATGTGAGTTTGCGATCGGATGACCAATAGGCACTGAAACGCCCAATTGGCTCCCTTTCTTTATCTGGCAGCACGCAGTAAAAGTAGTATTTTCAGTTGGTCCGTAGCCATTTATCAACTGGCAGTTTTTAAGTTCTTGCAAAAGTCTCTGCACATGCGGGGCAGATAGAGCGTCTCCACCAGCTAATAAGTAACGTAATGGTTGTAAATCTTCAAGTCTCTCATCAACCATCAAGTTGAATAGTCCCGTAGTAAGCCACATAGTTGTAACTTGGTAATCCTTGATTGCTTTACCGATTTCTTCTAGAGATGGGGTATGGGCTGGCATAATTGCTAACTTTGCACCATTCAGCAAACTACCCCAAATTTCAAATGTAGAGGCATCAAAGGAAATAGGTGCTAGCTGTAGAAAAACTTCATCGGAGCCAAAATTCAGATAATTTGTATTTTTGACTAACCTTACGACACCTTGATGAATAACACAGACTCCCTTAGGTTTTCCAGTCGATCCAGAAGTGTATTCAACATAGGCGAGATTCTCATTTGTGCAAGAAACAATATAATTTCCTGTTCCCTCTTGGCTAATATCTTGCCAATCTGAGTCTAGACAGACAATGTTCATTTCATGATTAAGCTTGGATGAAAATTGTTCTAAAGTCAAAATCACCTGCAATTGGGCATCCTCAACAATCAAATCCAAACGTTCCTGAGGGTAGCTTGGATCTATTGGTACATAAGCTCCACCAGCTTTAAGAATACCCAGTAACCCAATTACCATTTCGATTGATCGATCGATATAGATCCCAACCAAAACATCTGATCGAACATCAAATTTTTGTAAGTACCTTGCTAATTGATTGGCGCGTTGGTTGAGTTGTTGGTAAGTGAGTTGTTGCCCCTCAAACACTACAGCGATCGCATTTGGATTTATTTCTACCTGTTCCTCAAATAGCTCTTGAATAGTACGATCGCGGGGATATTTCGTCTCAGTTTGTGTCCACTCTACTAACAACTGATGACGCTCTGATGCAGTAAGAATTGGGAGCTTGATAATTTCTTGATTCGGGCTTGAGATAATTCCCGCTAATAAAGTCTGAAAATTTCCAATTAAACGTTTTATAGTCGCGGAGTCAAATAAATCTGTGTTGTATATTAAATCTCCTTTAATCCCCTCAGGAGATTCCCAGAGATGGACTTCCAAATCAAATCTCACTGTTCCATTATCAAAATTTATATCCGAAGTCACCTTTAAATCTTGGAGTTCGACAGATGGCATTGGTGCATTGTGAAGTGTAAATACTACCTGAAATAATGCATTATGACTTAAATGTCGTTCAATGTTTAGTTGATCTACTAGAGTTTCAAAAGGTAAATCTTGATGCGAATAAGCAGCTAAAGTGGTCTCTTGTACTTGCTTAAGTAGATCTAAATAGGTACAACTATCTGAAATCTGAATCCGCAGAGCTAAGGTATTTGCAAAGAAACCAATTAGCCCCTCAATTTCAACTCGATTACGATTTGCGATCGGCGAGCCAATGACAATATCCGATTGACTACTGTAGCGATATAGCAAAATAGAAAATGCAGTTATCAAAGCCATATACAGGGTTCCCCCTGATGTTTGGCTAAGTTGTTTTAGTTGCTCTATCAATTCGCGATCAAGATAAAATTTTTCTATATCACCTCGAAAAGACTGTATTGATGGACGAGGGCGATCTGTTGGCAAATCTATAACTGGCGAGACTCCAGCTAGTTGTTGTTTCCAGTAATTTAACTGCTGTTCGAGATACTCTCCGTGTAACCACTGTCGCTGCCATTCTGCAAAGTCAGCATATTGAACGGGCAAACGTGTTAAGGGATAAGGTGCATTAGTTAAAAATGTTTTATAAAGAGATCCTAACTCTTGGATAAATATTCCTATTGACCAGCCATCAGAAATTATGTGATGGATTGTTAGCACCAAAATATGATCTCGTGATCCTAACTTTAAGAGTATGACACGCAGTAAAAAATCAGTATTTAAATTAAAAGGTTGTTGCGCTTCTTGTTTAATTAATCGCCTAGCCTCAATAGGTTGCATTTCCAATGTTAATCCCTGTAAATCAACTACTGGCATGCTTATGGTCTGAGTAGAGGAAATCACCTGAATTGGCTGACTATTGATTACAGAAAAATTTGTGCGTAGAGCTTCATGTCGTTGAACAATCTCATTTAAGCTCTTTTCTAGAATCTCAACATCAAGCAATCCCTTAAGTTCTATCACAGCAGAATTATTGTAAAAGGGATTGTCGGGTTCTAACTGATAGAGAAACCACATTCTTTGCTGACCAAAAGAAAGGATAGGCGCTTTTTCTTTGTTGTTAATATCTTGTATTCTTAGAGGAATTATTTTAGCCGAAGAAGTTTCAATGCCTTCCTCAGCTAACAGGAGATCTAAAAGTTTTTCCTCATCTAAGTTGCAGTCTGTTTCCAAAGAATTTGAGCTTTTCATAGATCTTTTAATTTATTGTTAGTTCTGTAGACAAAGAGAAATCATTACTTAGCTTATAGGAATATTATCTTTATGTAATCTATCTTGAATCTCTTTAGTTGACATTGTGCTGATTTTTTCGCGTAATTCCGCAACTTTGTCAATATATTTTGATGAAGGAGCCTGTTTAGCAAGTGAGTTGACAACCCCAGCAATAGTTGGAGCTTTAAAAAAACTAGATAATTCTAAATCTAGTCGAAAGACTTCTCGAATTCGAGAAGTTACTTGAGTAGCTAATAGAGACTGCCCTCCAAGCTCAAAGAAATTATCATTAATACTAATTTGTGATACTTTGAGAATATCCTGCCAGATCTTGGCGATTTGGCGTTCCGCCGCATTACGAGGAGAAATTTGCTCGCCTTGTTTATGATTAAATAATCTATCATATAATTTTTGATAATCGATTTCTCCTTTAACATTAGTCGGCATTTCATCAATCTTTACAAACCTACAGTGACTGGAAGTACCCAATACATCATGTACAGTTAGTAAATCTAGATGAGCATTAGAAATAGGTTGAGAAGATTTAACAAAGGCAATCAATTCATATAAATTATAGGGTTCTTTCTGTATATATTTTCGGACATATGAATTAGTAGATTCTAAACCAACGATTATTTGAGAATGGTCATAATGTAAGCCTGCAATCAAAGATAGTAAACCTTGTTGTGATGTCAATGTATATCGACCTTTAGCTCGAATAAGTTCCTTCATTTCATATCCTTGACTCATACCAATTTCATCCCACATACTCCAAGAGAAACAGTAGCTAGAAAGCTGTTGATGTCTTCGATAATGACTAAATCCTTCGAGGAAACAGTTAGCAGCAGCATAGGCTCCAAGCATCGACCCACTGAAGAAACTAATTATTGAAGAGAAGCCTATAAAAATACTATCAGGGTTATTTTCTAATATCTGATTTAAAACCCAAGTGCCAGCCATTTTCGGCTTTAGGATTTCCGCAATTGTCGATTGAGTCTCATCTACTAGATTAGATTCGTGGTAGAGTCCTGCTAAATGAATAATGCCATCTAGATGAGATTGCCATTGATTTTGGGCTTGAGCAACAACAGATTCAATTATTTCTAGATTAGTAATATCTGCTGTTCGATAAATAATATTACTATCTATTTCCTCTAAAATCCGATAAGCACGAATTTTATCAGATATGCCGCTTGAAGTCTGTAGATGTTCATCCCATGATCTTTTAGGAGGTAAAAGAGTTCTACCAACAATTAATAAACGAGCTTGGTATTGCTGTAAAAGATATTTGGCTATTTCCAAACCAATTCCACCTAAACCACCTGTTAGCAAATAGGTTCCACCCTGTTTGAACGGAATTTTTTGTTTTGGAGATTGTGAAAAATCAACTTTTTCTAATCTACTAACAAGCCTTTGTCCATCTCGGTAAGCAATCTCTGGTTCTGTAGATAATGTGGATAATTCTTGGAGAATTAAATCTGTATGGTTTGATAGTGATGCTAGAGAATGGGATAAGTCGATATGCTGGCTATGGAGCCAAGGGATTTCGTAAGGAATTGCTTTAGTTATGCCTAGCAATGGAGCTTTTTCATAGGCGATCGCCTCATTATTCAGTACTGCTTGAGCTTGGCTAGAAATAACTTGTAACCGTATTGGCGATCGCTCTGGATTAGTTTGCACAAGCGCCTGTACCAAAAACAAAAGGCTGTACAATCCATATTCCTGAGATTTCTCTAGCTCTTCTAAACTTGATATTTCACCTCTAGATTCATCGTAAGTCCATAGATGCAAGATATCAGTTAGAGGCAAAGTATCTTTTTTGAGGCTCTCTAATAATTGCTGATAGTGGGTAGGGTTATTGGGTGCGATCGCATAGCGCTCGGCGCTAAAGCGAGTAAATTCTTTGCCGATTTCAACCTTGATACAGGCATGGTTTGCAGTTGATAGAGTCTGACCCAAAGATTCACCCAAACCTAAGCGATCTAAGAAAATCAGTACTGACCGACTCTCCTGCTGCATGGCTAATGGTCTACATTCTTGGCGACACCAAGTTTTGCGGAAAAACCAGTCAGGTAGAGTATTTGCATTAGCTGACAAGATGTCAAACTGTTTAATAATGTCGTTAAATTCACCCGCTTCAAATTGTTGTTTGAGCTGCGATCGCTGGATTTTACCGATCGCAGTTTTTGGGATAGCGATCAATTCGATGGGAACTACATAGTCAGGATAAATACCTGATGATTTAAGCACGCGATCTCGAATTGTCGGGATTAACTTAACGATCGCAAGCTCATCTTGAGAGATCGGACTAAAGAAAATTACTAAGCGATCGGTGTCTCCGCCATCTCTAACACCTACTGCGGCTGTAAAAGAACTCGCGACTCCTTTGATTTCTTCAACAAATCCTTCGATCTCATGGCTATAGTAATTAGTGCCGTTAATAATAATTACATCTTTTTGACGACCAGTAATGGTTAATCGACCTTCACGTAAGATCCCTAGATCGCCTGTGTTAAACCATCCATCTGTTGAAAAAGCGTCTTGATTAGCAGATGAATTACGATAGTATCCAATTGTCACAATGCCACCCTTGACTTGGACTAATCCTATAGTACCTTCATGGACTATTTCTTCTTTTAGATCGACGATTCGTACAGAAAACCCTGGAACAGGAGGACCGACTTCAGCAAAAGTCTCTTCTTCATTAGAAAAGGTATACAAAAAACGATCTGAATAAAATGCTCCTGAACAAGTTTCTGCCATTCCCCAAGCAGAATG
>Ga0335395_10002081_pt1 | contig 12400 bp, 6 predicted proteins | sample MAT02_FD_205744 | JGI IMG/M metagenome (GOLD analysis project Ga0335395, IMG submission 205744) | Freshwater microbial communities from Lake Fryxell liftoff mats and glacier meltwater in Antarctica - MAT-02 (spades assembly) (version 2) ...
GGGCGTGTTTAGCCAAAATCTATAGAACCCATTTGACATCTATTCCAGACTTATTACTATAACTAGGTTTCAGCCGAATCAGTAGAATCCTATATTTAGGCTAGAATAGTTGCTCTGTAAGGATTTTACAAAAGATGTCAAATGGGTTATATACGAAGAGTTGACTGTCCCAACTTGTTGATGATGTGAATCTAGGCCTGATGTTTGATGCGAGTCATGGTTTGGGTTACTGTCTGCCCGTGCAGCTTGAGATAAATCTGGTACAATGTCTGGTTGGTTAGTCTGGATAAAATTAGGCTGTTGAGAATAGTCCAGTAAATGATTTGGTGTTAAATTTAGGTCTGAATGTTGCACAGTCTGCGGCGTGTCGGTGTCTAAAGATTGCAGAAAATCATTGAGTTGAGATTGCGGGTTATTGTGTCCGGGATCTGGCAGGGCATTATTCATGGCGAGGCACCCAAATAATAACTATGTACCGATTGTAGTGGAAAAATCAAGAATTATCCAGGAATTACGCAAACTTTGATTGCACCAGAAAGAATTAGTTTAAAGCCTCTTTCTGTTAGGGAGAAATTCAAAGAAAACTATTGATTACGATCATCCTCTGCTTTCCAGCTATAATTCGCCCTCATCAGTCAACTGTCAACTGTCAACAGTTGAACAACCTCTAACCATCCGCGTCCATCCGCGTCCACCTGCGGTTAAAAAAAATCTTCTTCCCTGAAGGCAAATAAAAAATGATTTTATCCAAAATATCCAAAACAATTAAAATGCAATTCAAACTAATTTTATGCCTTTTGCTTACCTTAAATTTACTAATATTAAGCGGCTGCCAAAACACACCCAAAAACAGCGATACAATCGAAATAACACTGTGGCACGGCATCAATCCCCCGCCAAATCGCGACGTATTTCAAACCCTCACGGACAAATTTAACCAAACACATCCTCACATCCAAGTAAAACCAATTTACATCGGACAGCCAGACCAACAAATGCCAAAAATCCTCACAGCAATAGTAGGAAATGCACCGCCGGATTTGCTGTGGAACGTTCCCACAATTGGCGGGAAATTAGCCGAACTAAACGCAATTCAACCCTTAGAAGAATGGCTGGACAAATCGCCCCGGAAAGCCGAAATCTATCCGGCATTGTTCGAGTCAATGGAACTCGACGGACACATTTGGTCGGTTCCCCTAGCCACAAACAACGCGGCCATATTTTACCGTCCCAGCTTATTTAAAGCAGCAGGAATCGAACAAGTGCCGCAGAATTGGGCGCAATTAAAGCAAGTAGCCCGATCGCTCACACAGGACACCAACGGAGACGGCCGCACAGACCAACACGGCATAGTGCTCTCCCTAGGCAAAGGAGAATGGACAGTATTTACCTGGCTACCATTCATGTTCAGCGCCGGCGGCGAACTCTTGGGCCAAACACCTCAAACTTCTGTACCGCAAATCGACAATCCCGGTGCTCTCGCCGCCTTAGAATTGTGGAGCGACTTATTAACAGAAGGTTCAGCAATACTGTCAGCACCCGAACGCGGTTACGAACTCGACAACTTTATCGCCGGCAAAGTTGCGATGCAAATCACCGGGCCCTGGACTCTAGCACAATTGCAGCAAAGCGCGATCGACTACGCAGTGATGCCCGTACCCGCCCTCAAACGCCCCGCAGCAGTTGTTGGGGGTGAAAACCTATTTTTAATGAAAACCTCCCCAGAACGCGAGAAAGCAGCCCTTGAATTCTTAGAATACGCGATCGGCGAAGAATTCCAAACAGCCTGGGCCTTGGGAACAGGTTACTTGCCAATTAACTTAAAAGCCAGACAGAGCAAAGCTTATCAAAGCTTTGTGGAAAAAAACCCTGTTTTGCGAGTATTTTTAGAACAAATGAACTCCGCCCGATCGCGCCCAATCATCTCAGGTTACTCCCGCCTGTCAGAAAATGCAGGTCGCGCCATAGAAGCAACCCTTCTGGGCAAAAACCCCCAAGATGCTCTTAAAGAAGCTCAAGAGCGTTTGACACTAACCTTAGATATTACGAAGTAAGATACAGATTGATAATTGGGAAAAAAGTAATTGGTCAAACAACTGGCGATCGCTCCACTTAGTTGAGAATCCCTATGATCAATAGACGATCGACAACAGTCAATCGCTTTCCTCCCTTGAAATCATCTGCGTAGATATAGCAATCCTAAATGATTTTCTGTAGGGACACGGCACTGCCGTCTCCGGGACACGGCAGTGCCGTGTCCCTACAGATGGATTTTGGGGAAATCACATTTATGTTCGCGGTAAGGATAATGATTTAGGATTGCTATATGCCTAGATAAGCCCCACATCTGCAGTTGACCTAATAAAAAATATCTGCAAAAAGTCTAGTCTGTGCGTTTATATTGGCAAAAAAGGATACTTCCAACACTTCTTTATGTTAATTAGACCGCACAACAAAAAAAAACACCCTCAACGGCTCCACAAAAAGTTATCTAAAAAGGTTCTCCCCCTACCTACCCCCCATAACCTACCATCACTTAATAGAAACATTTTTGCTACCCAGTACCAATCCCGTGCCGCCTACTGAGACCCGAACAACCGTCCACCTTTTCCCCAAACGACAATGCAGAAAAAGTTCCTTAACGCAATCAAAGGACATTCCTGGCGGTACTTCCTCACAGTAGGCGCGATCGCCTCGATCTACTATGTGGCATCGCAATTGGCAGTTTCCACCCTCACCCTGAGTACAGAAATCAACCCCATGTGGCCTGCAGCAGGAATTGCCCAAGTCGCCCTGCTGCTGTTCGGGCCCAAAATGTGGCCGGGAATTGCGATCGGAGGCTTCCTGTTCAGCATGAGCGTACCGTCGGCCAACATCGCCGCCGCCTCGATCTCTGCCTGCGCCAGAACCCTGCAAGCGTGGACGGGAACCTATCTGCTGCAGGGCATGAATTTTGACGCCAGACTCGATCGGCTCAAAGACGTTTTAGGAATAGTCGGACTCTCAGCCTTCGCATCTACCCTAATCAACTCCACCATCGGCAGCATCGTCGTCTGCCTGAGCGGCTTATCTAGCTGGAGCAATTTTGGCACGATTTGGGCGACTTGGTGGGTAGGAGACGCTATGGGAATTTTGCTCGTCGCCCCGCTGCTGCTGACATGGCACAAATTGCCCAAAGTCCCCATCAATCGCAAACAGATGATAGAACGAGCGATTTGGCTGCTGCTGCTCGTAGCAGTGGGCTGGCTCGTCTTCTGCTCCCGCACCCGCGCCGCCTACGCCCGCTATCCCCTCGAATACCTACCATTTCCCCTAGTAGTTTGGGCAGCCTTTCGATTCGGCCAGCGCTACACGGCCCTTTCCAACTTCCTCATCTGCGGCTTCGCCATCTGGGGCATAGCCCGAGGCAGCGGCCCCTTTCTCAAACACTCCAGCAGCATCCCCCAAGCACTTTTATCCCTGCAAGCCTTCATCGCTGTCATCGCCGTCACAGGATTAGTTTTAGCAGCCACCGTCTCCGAACGCCGCCAAGCAGAAATCTCCCTGCGCGCCAGCGAAGCCAGCCTCGCCAACGCCCAGCGCATCGCCCAGCTAGGCAACTGGGACTTAGACCGGAACACCCAGCAATTGCGGTGGTCAGAGGAAATTTACCGCATCCTGGGACAGTGCCCGGGAACTCTGGAACCCAGCCGCGAAGCCTTCTTGGCATACGTGCACCCCGAAGACAGAGAATTAGTCAAAAGCTCGATCGAAGCGGCGTTATTTCAACAACAGCCCTATAGCATCGACTACAGGATCGTACTCCCCGACGGCAGCCAACGCACAGTCTGCGAACAAGCCGCCGTCAACTCCCTCTACATCACCAGCACCGTCCAAGACATCACAGACAGAAAGCGCGCCGAAGCAGCCCTGCGTTCTTCAGAAGAAAGATTTTCCAAAGCCTTTCACGCCTCCCCAGTCGGCATCAGCATCTGCACCGTCACAGACGGATGCTTCCTCGATGCCAACGAAAGCTTTTTGAGATCCTTGGGCTGGGAACAGCAGGAACTTATCGGCCGCACCGCCAGCGACGTAGGAATGTTGGTCAATTCAGAAGACAACGATCGCATCACCAAGATTTTACAAGCACAAAAGTCGATCGGCAACCAAGAAATCAAAATTCGCACCAAAGCCGGCGAAGTGCGCGACTGGCTGCTGTCAGCGGAACTCATCGACCTCGGCAGCACTCAGTGCGTTTTAATCATGACCAGCGACATCACCGAACGCCTGCGTTCCGAAGAATTCCGCCGGGGAAAAGAAGCCGCCGAAGCCGCCAATAAATCGAAAAGCATCTTTCTCGCCAACATGAGCCACGAATTGCGTACACCCCTCAACGCTATCATCGGCTACAGCGAGCTCCTGCAAGAAGATGCCCGAGAGATTCCTGTAGACGAAGAGTTCATCGACGACCTCCAGAAAATTAACACCGCCGGCCAGCACTTGCTAGCGCTGATCAAAGATATTCTCGACTTCTCTAAAATTGAAGCAGGCCGCACCGACTTACACCTCGAAAGCTTCAGCATTTTAAATCTAGTTGAGGAAGTGCTCGCCACGATCGCCCCGATGGCCGACAAAAATAGCAATATCATAGAAATACAATGCCCTGAAGATATTGGCTCCATGCAGAGCGACTTAACTAAACTCCGACAGTCCCTGCTCAACCTGCTCAGCAATGCCTCAAAATTTACTTGCTCCGGCACAATTACTGTCGCCGTTACCCGCTCCCCCGAAACCCCCGCCGAAGCTGCCAAAAGACGCAAAAAACTTGCAGCCTATAGAGGAGACAAAACTGAAAATAGCTCGTCTCTATTGTCTTCCTCTCAAGATTGGATCGTTTTTACAGTCAAAGATACCGGCATTGGCATGAATTCCGAACAGTTAGCCAAAATCTTCGATCCTTTCACCCAAGCCGATTCTTCAACTACTAAGCAGTACGGCGGCACTGGTTTAGGTTTGACGATTACTCAGAAATTCTGCGAAATGATGGGCGGAGACATTAGTGCCTTCAGCGAGTTAGAGAAAGGTTCTACTTTTATAATTCGGCTGCCAGCTATTCTGAGCGAAACTTCGTTTTCCCTCGAAAATTCTGATAAATAGAGTCTTTTGCAAAGATGATTTTTTTCTGCAATTTCTCGATTGTTTCGTTTTTTGCTAAAAAACCGTCCAAAAATTTGATATAACTGCTATAAAAAGCTTAGGAATAAAAATTTAATAACTTAAGCGATTGACTCGTTTTACTCGTTACCAGGCTCTGCCTGGTAATGCAGATCCGGAGGCTCTGCCTCTCTTTGCCTTGCCGCTTCTGGAAACAGAGGAGTGTGGCAGAGGTTTAATTTATTAAATTTTCGTTCCTTAGTTATTGCGTTCAATCTACCGGACGCGATATAATTTTTTCCTCTTTCCTGCTGTTTCCTTCTTTCTTTTGTGATCAATATAAGTCAATGCGCTTGGGTTAACATTTTTATGTCCCGGAGATCCCCCTAAATCCCCCTTAAGAAGGGGGACTTTGAGAGGTTTCTTGTCCCCCCCTTTTTTTAGGGGTGTGCCAGGGAGATCTGTCTTAAGTAAACCGTATTGTTTTATGTCCCGGAGAACCCCCTCGCATCACCCGATCGCGCAGGGGGACGCAAAATGAAGTTTTTTTCTCCCATCCCAAGAGATCGGAGAGTACCAAGGGCGATCGGGCTTAACAATCGCCTATTGAAATATTAGTAAGCTGTTGTGCATTTAAATTGTATATTTCGACGATCGATCAAAAATCTTCTCCCCCTCTCCCCCTCTCCCTCTCTCCCCCTCTCCCCCTCAATCACCATACACAATCTAGATGCAAAACAGTTTAGCGCAGTTTCAAGAAATGGGGATAGCAGAGACGACCAGTCGCCTTCTCGCTCAAACATCCGATTTGGTTCGATCGCGACCGCTTCAATAATTGTCTTGCTGCGTATAAATACGATTAATTAAAAAGATATACTATAACAAATTGCTACAAAGCGCCAGAAATTATGCATCCACACCTCCAGCGCCAACTCGAACAACTCGGTTTAGCCGGCGAGTCCCCTCCCAACGCACAGCAGTGGCAGCTATTTTTAGATCAGGTAAGTTGTAGCTATGACGAAACTCACAGCCAGCAACAACAGGTGGCGTTGCAGGATGCAGCCCCCTCGCCCCAGTCCACCCCAGACTCTCCAACAGCTTCAGAATTCGATCGGCTGCAATCGACTTTCAACAGTTTGGGGGCGGGATTGTGTATCCTCGATCAAAACGGGTTTGTCATCTCCTTGAATCCCGAAGCCGAACGCTTGCTGGGGTGGCGGGAGTCAGAACTTTGGCGTGTTTCTCTGCTGTCTCGCATCAACAGTCAGCAAAACAAAAGCCAAACATCCCAAGTTTTGACGGCCGGGAAACAGTCACCAAGCAAAAGCGAAGATCGACCGATCGCACCTACACTATCTTTACAACAGGCGATCGCCCACCGTCAACCTTGCAGCAATTGGGACGACGAATTTCTGTGCAGCGACGGCAAAAAATTACCAGTTTCCTATTTTTTTAATCCCGCAATAGACGGGAGCGAAATATCAGTCTTGGTGTTTTTTGATATGATAGAACACAAGCGATCGCTCTCGATGCTGCAAGCAGTTATAGAATCTACAGATAGCGGAATTCTCGCCGTTGACAGCAACGGCAATATATGCAATTATAATCATAAAATTATTGAAATGTGGGGCTTGTCTCAAGCAGCAGGAAAGTTGAGCAATTCAGCGCTAGGCAAGGTAAAAAGCTCTGTCGAAACATGGTTTCCCTTCGCAGCACGCAAATTAAAAAAATCCCCAGAAATTCTTCAAGACCTAATGGAACTGTCGGCAAATCCAGAGGCTCAAATCAGCCAATTATTAGAACTTAAAGACGGAAAAATCCTCGAATTAAATTCGCTACCCTCAAAAGTCGGAGCAAACACAATCGGCAGAGTCTGGAGCTTTCGAGACGTTACCGATCGCCAAAAAGTAGAACGCGCTTTGCAGCATCGATTAGAATTAAATCAGTTGATTGCCCGTTTGTCAATCAATTTCATCGGCCAGCCAAGCTCGGAAACAGACAAATTTATCGATCGCACTCTCGAAGCAATCGCCACATTCACCGGATTTGACCGCAGTTACATCTACCTGTTATCAGCAGACAAAACCAGCGCCCAAAAAACCTACGAGTGGTGCAATGGCATTCGGGAAATAGAAGACAGCACCGACAAACCATTAGACATGGCAAAAATTCCTTGGATTGCCGCAAAGCTCGATCGCGCCGAAGACATCCACATCACAGAAATCGACGGACTCCCGCCCCCCGTACAGACTGAAATTGCCTATTTTCAAGGCAATAATTTACCAGAATTGCTGACTGAGTTCCCATCCCAAACAACCGATAAAGCAGCAATTTCCTCAACAAATGCGATCGCGCATTCCCCGGAAATAGAATTAAATAAACCTCAAAACAATCTGCAATCGCTCATAATTATCCCCCTAAATTGTAGTGAAAACCTAGTAGGATTTCTCGGATTCGAGAGCTTCCAACCCGCAACAGGTCGATCGACCGAAATATCAACTCCTCTAAAAATGGTAGGGGAAATGCTCGCCAATGCCCTAGAATGCCAGCGGGCAGAATTTGCCTTGCAGCAAGAGAAATCAAGCTACCGCAGCATCTTTGAAAACGCAGTCGAAGGCATATTCCAAACCACCCCAGACGGGCGCTACCTCAAGGCCAACCGCGCACTAGCCGAGATTTACGGCTACGAAACAGTAGGCCTACTTCTGGCCGAACTCACAAACATCAACCGCCAACTTTACGTAAACCCCAAGCAGCGCGCCGAATTTGTGGCGCAAGTGGGCCGAAGCGGCCAAGTCTCAAAATTTGAATCGCAAATATACCGCCGAGACGGCACCACAATCTGGATTTCGGAAAACGCCCGCAGCATCTGCGACGAAAGCGGCAGGGTTTTGTACTACGAAGGCACAGTCGAAGACATTACCGATCGCAAACAGGCAGAATCCGCCATGCAGTCGGCCCTAGAAGCCGCAGAATCGGCAAACCGGGCAAAAAGCACATTTCTCGCTAACATGAGCCACGAACTGCGAACGCCCCTCAATGCCATCATCGGCTACAGCGAAATGCTCAAAGAAGAAGCCGAAGAATTGGGCAGCGGCGAATCCGTCTCTGACCTCGAAAAAATCCGCAGCGCCGGCAAACACCTGCTTTCCCTGATCGACGACATCCTAGATATATCTAAAATTGAAGCAGGCCGAATGGATCTCTACTTAGAAACTTTCGACATCCATACCTTAATTGAAAGCGCTGTCGCCACGGCCAAGCCGCTAATCGAGAAAAATGGCAACATCCTAGAAGTCTACTGTCGGGACAATCTCCACACGATGCACGCCGACATGACTAAAGTCCGGCAGGTGCTGCTGAACCTGCTGAGCAATGCTGCCAAGTTTACTAAAAATGGGAAAATTGCGATCGGAGTAGAAAGCATTAAAAATGAACAATTAAGAATGCAAAATCAAGAGGAATCTTCCCAAATTTTAATTGCCAACTCCGAATTTATAAGTTTCCGCGTCACCGACACCGGCATCGGCATGACAAAAGACCAATTGCAGAGAGTTTTCCAACCTTTCACCCAAGCAGATGCCTCAACTACTCGCAAGTACGGCGGCACGGGTTTGGGACTAGCCATCAGCCAGCGCTTCTGTCAGATGATGGGTGGCAGCATTGAGGCCAGCAGCACCTTGGGCGCAGGCAGCACTTTCACCGTACTCTTGCCCAGCGCCATCCAACAGCCGTCCGTTCCCAGCCCAACCCGCGACAGCACTAGGACTGCGGACGCACCCGCTGTCGGCACGGTGCTGGTAGTTGATGACGACCCCATCTCTCAGGATTTGATCCAGCGCGCCCTGGCTCGCCAAGGACTGCACATAGAAGTCGCCGGCGGTGGCGAGGAAGCTCTCAGGCTGGCCGAGCAACTGCGGCCAGATGCGATTACCCTCGATGTGATGATGCCGGGAATGGACGGCTGGGCGGTGCTTTCGGCGCTGAAGGCAGATCCAGAGCTTGCCGAGATTCCTGTAATCCTGCTATCCTTTGTGGGCAACAAAAGCCTCGGCTTTGCGTTGGGCGCTTCGGACTACCTCACCAAACCAGTGGACGGCAAACGGCTGGCTGCTTTGTTGAATAAATACCGACGCGACCGAGACGGCGTTGTGGCTAAAAGTTTGCCCTGTCAGATATTGATTGTGGAAGATGACGATGCCACTCGCAACATACTGCGGCGCATACTAGAAAAACAAGGCTGGGCAGTGGTGGAAGCTGACAGCGGACAGGCGGCTCTCGAACAGCTAGAACTTGCTCGCCCGCACCTGATATTGCTGGATTTGATGCTGCCAGAAATGGATGGTTTTGAGTTGATCGCTGAACTTCGCAAGTCGCGTTCTGAAGATCCTATACCGATCGTCGTTATTACCGCTAAAGACCTGACTACCGCCGAAAGGGAGCAGCTCAATGGCTATGTCGATCGGGTTTTACAAAAAGGAGTCTACAGTTGCGATACTTTGCTGCGCGATGTTCGCTCTATAGTAAATGAAAGGCTCGATCGCAGGTACGACTCGAAAGGCAAGGAGAATACCAATGGCTAAAATCCTGTTGGTCGAAGACAACGAAATGAATAGAGATATGCTTTCTAGGCGTCTGGCCCGCAAGGGACACGAGGTCTTTATTGCTGTGGACGGTGCGGAGGGAGTGTCGATGGCGATGGCGAAAGTACCGGATTTGATTCTGATGGATATGAGTCTGCCAGTGCTCGACGGGTGGCAAGCAACCCAGCAAATTAAGGCGGCCCCTGAAACTAAATCAATTCCGGTGATTGCGCTGACGGCTCATGCAATGGCGGGCGATCGTGAAAAGTGTCTCGCGGCCGGCTGCGACGACTACGACACCAAACCAGTGGAGTTTCCCCGACTTTTGAGCAAGATTGAAACGCTTCTGAAAGAGGCCATGAAATGAAAGGTGATGAGGGCAACGTACTGGTTGTTGACGACAATGAGGTGAACCGCGATTTGCTGGCCCGCCGACTTCAGCGTCAAGGCCACGCAGTGACTGTTGCTGAGGATGGTCTCCAAGCTCTGGAAATGATGCGTAGCGAGCCTTTTGATTTAGTTTTGCTGGACATTATGATGCCGCAAATGAACGGCTATCAGGTGCTAGAAAATCTCAAGGCTGACGAGAATTTGCGCCACATCCCGGTGATTATGATTTCGGCGGTGGACGATATCGACAGTATTGTGCGCTGTATTGAGTTGGGGGCGGAGGATTATCTTTCTAAACCTTTCAATCCTGTATTGCTCAAGGCTCGGATTAGTGCTTGTCTGGAAAAGAAGCGGCTGCGGGATCAGGAGCAAACTTATTTGCGGGAGTTGGCGCAGGAAAAGGAAAAGTCGGAACGTTTGCTGTTAAATATTTTACCAGCCCCGATCGCACAACGCCTCAAACAAGGGGAAATTACGATCGCCGACAGTTTCGCTGAAGTAACAGTAATGTTTGCCGATTTGGTCGGTTTTACTAAGCTTTCGGCTCATTTGTCGCCGGCGGAGTTGGTAGAATTGCTGAACGAGATTTTTTCGGCTTTTGACGAGTTGGCCGATCGCTACGGACTTGAGAAAATTAAGACGATCGGCGATGCTTATATGGTGGTTGGCGGTTTGCCTAAGCCGAGCGACAACCACGCCGAAAGCATTGCCGAAATGGCGATCGACATTCAAACAGCAATCGGTAAAATGCACGCCAAGGGTGGTCAAAACCTCAGCATCCGCATCGGTATCCACACGGGCCCGGTGGAAGCTGGGGTAATCGGTACTAAAAAATTTACTTATGATTTGTGGGGAGACACAGTAAATACAGCTTCCCGGATGGAATCTCAAGGCGTACCGGGTGGCATTCAGGTGACAGTTGCTACCTACGAACGCCTGCAGGACAAGTACGTTTTTGAGGAGCGCGGCGTGATTCCAGTGAAAGGTAAAGGCGATATGATGACTTATCTGCTTGTGGCCAGAAAAGGCTAATTAGTCAACAGTCAACAGTCAACAATCAACAGTCAACAGTCAACAGTCAACAATCAACAGTCAACAGTCAACAGTCAACAGTCAACAGTCAACAGTCAACAGTCAACAGTCAACAGTCAACAGTCAACAGTCAACAGTCAACAGTCAACAGTCAACAGTCAACAATCAACAATCAACAATCAACAGTCAACAGTCAACAAATGAACGTAAATTCTAATCTTTTAATGTACGCTCAATGGGCGGGAATTCTGACAGCGGCTTTGTTTGTTGTAACAATCATAGCATTTATATTCAAATGGAGTTTTCGCTTCCGATTGGTAGGAGTGAGCAGCTTTATGGCCGTAATTGCTGCGAGTATATTCGGTCTCGGTTTGGGATTGTTTGCCCGCACGGAAATTCCCGGCGCAGTTCGCTATTCTTTAGTTTACGATACTGGCGGCGCTCAAACAGTAGTTACCGTGCCGCCTACTATCACCGAATCGGAATTAGAAGCAACGATGCGGCAAGTGGCTGCGGATTTGTACTCTCCAGGGCGCTCAGGACGCGGAAGAGACTACATGACAATCCGAATTCGGACGATCGTACATCCCGAACCTGGTTTGTCTCAGCCGCTGTTTTTGGGTGAGGTGAGGCGATCGCTCGCGGTTAGGTATGATGAGAAAATGGCGATCGACATCTTCCCCGAAAAAGTCGCAACTCTGAAAAAATACCAAGCCTAAAAACCAAGGTTCGTAGTGAGGAATTTATTCCTCTCTACCTAATTAAAGTCGTAGGGTGTGTCGCCATTGACAAGCCATAAACTTGACAGACAATCTCATAGCGACGCACCTGACTCAATGTCGAGTCGAGGAATAATAAAAAAATGATTGCAACCACCAAACAAAAAGTAAGTTTTAACGAATTTATTGAAATTTGCCCCGAAGATGGTGTCTATGAATTGGTGAACGGAGAGATTATCAAAATGGCAACTACCAGAAATCACGATGACGTTGCTGAATTTGCAGACAGACAGTTTTATCAAGAGTGCGATCGGCAAAAACTCAACTATGTAGTAAAACGAGGCATCACAATCAAAACTACCACAAAAGAAGGTAGAGAGCAAGGACGAGTTCCCGATGTCAGCGTCATAGATCGCACTTTGTGGCGTGCCCAACGCAAATCTTACACCGCACTCGAATCGCCGATTCAGTTAGCTGTCGAGGTAGTATCAACTAATTGGGAAGATGATTATGTTGACAAGCTAGATGAATACGAACGTTTGG
>Ga0335395_10002084_pt1 | contig 12393 bp, 8 predicted proteins | sample MAT02_FD_205744 | JGI IMG/M metagenome (GOLD analysis project Ga0335395, IMG submission 205744) | Freshwater microbial communities from Lake Fryxell liftoff mats and glacier meltwater in Antarctica - MAT-02 (spades assembly) (version 2) ...
CGAAACTGAAATCCCGCAGTTCCTGCCGCAAAAACCAGAAATAGGTAGCGTTGGCGGTTAGGTTAGCCACCACGATGTAGGCCGCCGGGATGTCAGGAACGTAAATTGTCACCACCAAGGGCCGCAACGCGGGCAGATAGTCCCCCTCGTAAATATTGCGGCAGAACACCAGAAAAAAGACGTTCAGGCCGATATTGAGCAGGATATTCGTGATGCGCACCCGGACGAATTTCTTCGCCTTTCGCTCCAGCCGCAGTCGGGCGAAGGGAATGGCCATGATACCGTCGGTGGCCATAATGATGGCCATCCACCGCACTAGGGTGGCTTCCTCGGGATACTCGATCAGCCGGGCGGCGGGTTCGGCAAAAACGATAATGAAGGTGGAGATCAGGATACTGACCACCAGTACTGCGCTCAAAATGAGATTGTAATATTCTTGTTTGTCCTCCTCTTTCCGCGCAAAGCGAAAGAAAGAAGTTTCCATCCCGAAGGTGTAGATGACAAAAAAGAAACCCGCATAGGTGTAAAGCTGCACTTGCACGGCCATCAACGACGGGTCGAACTGCGTGTAGACGAAGACCAGCAGGTAGTTCAGCAGCCGCGCCAGCATGGTGCTGAGGCCGTAGGTGGCGGTATCGCCCGCTAATTTTTTTAAAACGCTCAATTATTCGGTGGACAGACAATGGAGATTTAGCGAAAGATTCTATATAAAAGTATCGATCTTTCAACTGCCGGGGGCTTTAGCCCTCGGAGTGGTAAAGCAAAGGCTTCTCTTCCCTACCGGTGCTTGCAAAGGTACACGGGCCGGAGGGCTTTGCACAAAAAAAGCTCATTCTCGTTTTTGAGAAGGAGCCTTTTTGCGGAGAATCCGAGGAATTATTTCCTGTCCAGTGCTTCGACAATATCCACGATCACTTTCTCAATGCGCTTGAAGCCTTCGTCCGATTGCAAGTTCACGTCCATCATTTTCTCGCGAAAATCAGCCGAGACTGTAATGTGGTAGATACCCGCCATCAGAAAGGCAACCAGGGCACTCGTATCTTCGTAATTGGGCAAAGACCCCAACTTCTCAACTACCTTGGCCCCCGTGTCGTTGCGCACATCGGCCAACACAGCCTTCCCTAAGCCGATTTCCCAGCGGATCAGGTCGCGGGTGGCCTTGCGCTCGCGCAGGTCTTTCAGAGAAGTCGTCAGTATGTTAGCCCATGCCTTGGCCCGATCTTCGGGGGCGGGCCTTTCCATGTTGTCGATGTTTTCGTGGCTCGACGTCGAGATGTACTCGCCCGTTTTGACGTACTGCTCCATCAAGCCATCCACGCCACCAAAGTAACGGTAGATCAGCACTTTGTTCACGTCGGCCTCGCGGGCAATCAGGTTGACGCCCACCTTTTTGGTGCCGTATTTCTCAATCACTTTGCCGACCGCTTTCAGGATTCGGCTTTTGGTGCGCTCGCGGTCGCGCTTTTTTACTTTTGCTTTCGCCTTGGTTTCGGCGACTTTTGCCTGCTTTTCGGTTGCCATTTTACGGACATTTTAGGGTGTATAATAGTATAAACACCAATCGGTTGTACCCAATTAGGCCAACAAGGTACGGAAAAAGTTTACTTACACAACTTTTTTTCGGGAAGCTACTACTGACCCTTATTCTGTCTGCCTGCGCAACCACGGCATCTGACTCGGAAACCCGCTCCGGAATCGGGGCGTTTGGAGCAATTTTGAGGATAAAGCAAAGAAAAAGCGACTCAGAATTTTCTGAGTCGCTTTTGTACTTAAGTTGGCGGGCAAGGATTCGAACCCTGACTAAGAGAACCAAAATCTCCTGTGCTACCTTTACACCACCTGCCAATTCTGTAAATAGTGGTGCAAAAGTAAGCCTAATGATTTTATGTGTCAAGTATTAATGCAAAAAAATTAATTCCCCACCATTACAGCCGCCACCCCCACCTCGGGGGCAATCTTCCTGACCAGTCCCTGCAACACCTTGCCCGGCCCGCATTCCACAAACACGCTGGCCCCATCACTCACCATGTTTTCGACCGACTGGGTCCAGCGCACGGGAGCGGTCAGCTGGGCGATGAGGTTGGCTTTGATCGTGTCCAAGTCCTGGGAGGGCGCGGCGGTGGCATTCTGGTAGATCGGGCAAGGCATGGTGCGGAAAGCAGTGGTCGCAATGGCCTGCGCCAGTTCCTCTCGGGCGGGTTCCATCAGCGGTGAATGGAAAGCACCGCCCACGGGCAAAGGCAAAGCGCGCTTTGCGCCGGCTTCCTTCATTTTTTCGCAGGCGAGGCGGATGCCTTCCATTGTGCCCGAAATCACGATTTGGCCGGGGCAGTTGTAGTTGGCGGCCACGACCACCTCATCGGAAATCGCGACGCATATTTCTTCAACCACCTCATCACTCAGCCCGAGAATGGCCGCCATTGTGGAGGGTCGAAGCTCGCAGGCCCGCTGCATGGCGTCGGCGCGTTTGGCCACCAACCTCAGGCCATCCTCAAACGATAATCCCCCTGCCGCAACTAGCGCCGAAAACTCGCCCAAGGAATGTCCGGCCACCATATCGGGCTTGAAATTGTCAGCCACCGCCGCCAGCGCCACCGAATGCAGGAAAATGGCGGGCTGCGTAACGTTGGTCTGTTTTAGTTCTTCATCTGTACCCTCAAACATGACTTTGGTCAAGTCAAAGCCTAGGATGTCATCAGCCAAGTCGAAGAGGGCTTTGGCTTTGGGGGAGCTGCGGTACAAATCGGCTCCCATGCCCTTGAATTGGGAGCCTTGTCCGGGGAATACGTATGCTTGCATTGCTTTCTTTTGAGTGAATGAATTGTAAATTGAGCGACAAAACCACGGAGCCACAAAGTAAAGACTTATGAATTCAAAAAACGCGTTACAGTCCAAACAATGCGGCGCCGAACTAGGTATGCCCTCCTAGACGACGTTTTGCTCATTTTGGATTATTGGAATATTCGCCGCAAATTTGGTACTTCCTCTAAACCCCGACCCTCACATCACATGAGTAATTCTGCCAAAATCTTTCTCTGGTCCATCTCCGCCGCCCTGGGTGGCTTCCTTTTCGGCTTCGACACGGCGGTGATTTCCGGCGCAGAGCAAACCCTGCAAGTCCTGTGGAACTCCACCGCGTTCGAACACGGCCTGACGGTATCCATCGCCCTCATCGGCACAGTGTTCGGGGCACTGTTCGGCGGCCTCCCGGCCGACAAGTACGGGCGCAAATACAGCCTTCTCATCGTGGCGGTGCTGTATTTGGTATCGGCCTTGGGGTCGGGACTGGCCACTGGTTGGGAAATGTTCCTGTTCTTTCGCTTCATCGGCGGGGTGGGCGTGGGTATTTCTTCGGTGGTGGCACCGATGTACATTTCCGAAATTGCCCCGCCCTCACGGCGCGGGCGACTGGTGGCTTTGTTTCAGTTCAATATCGTGCTGGGCATCTTGATTTCCTACCTCTCCAACTACGCCTTGGAAGGCATCGGCGAAAACGCCTGGCGCTGGATGCTGGGCGTGGAGGCCATTCCGGCGGTGCTGTTCATGGTGTCCATTTTCTTCATTCCCGAAAGTCCGCGCTGGCTGATTTTGAAAAAGAATAAAATCCACGAAGCGCGCGAAATCCTCAACGTAAGCGACGCCGAGGAGGCCGAGCGCGTAGTGGTGGCCGTGCTGAAAAGCAAGCACCTATCCACCGAGGGCAGCTACCGGGATTTATTTAAGCCGCTTTACCGGACGCCCGTGCGGCTGGCGGTGCTGTTCGCGCTCTTCAACCAATTGTCGGGCATCAACGCCATCATCTACTACGCCCCGCGCGTGTTCGAGATGGCCGGACTGGGCAAGGAATCCGCCCTGCTTTCATCGGCGGGCATCGGGCTGGTTAACCTGCTGGCAACGCTACTGGGTCTTTCGCTGATCGACAAGTTTGGGCGCAAGTTCCTGATGTACGTCGGTTCACTGGGCGTCGTTACGGCTTTGGTGCTGGTATCCAACGCCTTTTTTAGTGAAAACCTGGGCGGGGGACAGGTGCCGATTTACCTGTTCATCTACATCGCCTTCTTCGCCCTGTCGCAGGGAGCGGTGATCTGGGTGTTCATTTCGGAGATATTCCCCAACGACGTCCGCGCTTACGGACAGTCGCTGGGCAGCTTCACGCACTGGATCGCGGCGGCGGTCATTTCGTTTATTTTCCCCTACATCGCCCAAACCTTCGGCGGCGGGCCGACCTTTGCCTTCTTCGCCGGGATGATGGTACTGCAACTGTTGTTCGTTTGGCGCATGATGCCTGAGACGAAGGGAACGTCGCTGGAAAGGATTGAAGAGGTGGTGACGTAGCGGCGGGTGTAATTTTTTAAAAATAAAACTTATTCTTTATCCGTATTTTACCCCAATGAACCCCCTATTCGTCCTCCTCCCCCTCGGCTTCCTCCTCGCCGCCTGCTCCACCAAGCAGCAGGAAAAAACCGCCGTCGCCGACATCGAACCCGGCGCCTACCGCCCCGCCTACCACTACGCCCCGCCCCAAAACTGGACGAACGACCCCAACGGCCTGGTGTATCTCGACGGTGAGTACCATCTTTTTTACCAATATAATCCCGAAGGAGATACTTGGGGCCACATGAGTTGGGCCCACGCCGTGAGTCCCGACTTGAAAACTTGGGAAGAACTGCCGCTGGCTTTGCCAGAATACCGAAACGCCGACAGCACCGAAACGATGATTTTCTCGGGCAGCGTGGTGGTGGACAGCCTGAATACCTCCGGCTTCTTCCAGCCGGGCTTCAAGAGCGGTATGGTGGCCATCTACACCTCGAACGTCCATAAGGAAGTGAATGGCAAAGACGAAGGCGTGGCGCAGCACCAAAGCCTGGCCTACAGCGCCGACAAGGGCCGCACTTGGGAATATTACGCTAAGAATCCCGTACTGGATCTCGGCATGAAGGACTTTCGTGATCCGAGCGTATTTTGGTATAACGACAAGTGGAAAATGGTCGTCGTCAAGCCGCATGAATATTTGGTGCAGATTTACGAGTCGAACGACCTTAAAAAGTGGAAACTGCTCAGCGAGTTCGGCAAGATGGGTGACGTGGCTAAGATTTGGGAATGCCCGTCGCTGTTCAGAGTACCCGTGGAGGGCAGCGACGAAGAAAAGTGGGTGATGCTGATTTCGAGTGCGGCGGAAGATACCGACTTCACGGGAATGCAGTATTTCGTGGGCAGTTTCGATGGCAAGCGATTCCAAGCCGACCGACAGAAAGGCGTTCGCCGCGTGGACTTCGGCAAGGATTTCTACGCCGCCATCCCCTTCAACAACCTCCCGGCGGATCAGCCTAAGCCCATTATTATAGGCTGGGCGAGCAACTGGGCCTACGCCAACCAGACGCCGACCACTGGTTTTCGCGGGATGTTCTCGCTACCGCGCCAGCTTTCGCTGCGTGCCGACAGCGGCGGCGGCTATCATTTAATACAGCAGCCTATTTTCAAAAAAGAAATTGTCGCCAAAATACTGACCATGAAGGCTCCCGACTTGGATGCGGGCGTGGTTCTTAAAATGGATGATAATTCCTACCGCCTTGACCTCACCTTCGAGTTGAAGGGAACCAAAGATTTTCAGATAAAATTGCTCAGCAACGAGGGCGAAGCGGCTATTCTGTCGTACAATGTAAGGACGCAGAAACTCACCTTCGACCGTACTCAATCGGGCAACGTGGCTTTTCACAAAAAATTCGCCAGTGTGGAGTCCATGACCGTGCCGCCCGTCGATGGTACCTTGAAACTGAACATTTTCGTGGATAATTCCATTGTGGAAATCTTCGCCAACAACGGCGCGGCAGTGCTGACCGACTTGGTTTACCCTTCCAAGAAGAATGGCGAGGTGGTTATTGGCTCGGTTTCCCAATAGCGTTTTAAGCTTACAAAATATCCCCTGCTCTTTGCCCCTCCCAAAATCACAATTTCCCTTACTCCCACCTAAAAACAATGAACTACCGCAAACTAGGAAAAACCAACTTCAACGTCTCGGAAATAAGCCTCGGCACTTGGCAGGTCGGCGGAAAATGGGGTGCCGACTTCAACCATAAACTAGCCGAAAGCATCCTGCACGAAGCCGTCGATGGCGGCGTTAACTTTATCGACACCGCCGATGTGTATGGCGACGGTGCGAGCGAGAAAGCCGTGGGAAAATTTGTCAAGAGCCGCTCGGAGCGGATTTACATCGCCACCAAATGTGGGCGACAACTCAGTCCGCACACCAACGAAGCCTACCAGCCCGCTGCGCTGCGGAAATTTGTGGAAAATAGCCTGACGAACATGGGGCTGGAAACACTGGACCTCGTGCAACTGCATTGCCCGCCCACGGAGGTCTATTACCGACCCGAAATATTCGGACTATTCAACCGATTGAAAGAGGAAGGTAAGGTGCAGAATCTGGGTATCAGCGTCGAAAAAGTGGAGGAAGCCCTAAAAGGCATCGAGTTCAACAACGTAACCACGGTGCAAATCATCTTCAATATGTTTCGGCAGCGGCCAGCGGAATCATTCTTCGAGCAAGCTAAGAAAAAGGACGTCGGCCTAATCGTGCGCGTGCCGCTGGCGAGCGGGCTATTGACCGGGAAACTCTCGCAAGAATCCACTTTCAACGAAGGCGACCACCGCAACTTCAACCGCCAGGGCGAGAAGTTCGACAAGGGCGAAACCTTCTCCGGTGTGGACTACGAAACGGGTCTGGCGGCGGTCGAAGAACTGAAAGCCGCTTTTCCTGGTCAAGAAAACTTGGCTCCCGTAGCCCTTCGCTGGGTGCTGATGTTCGATGAAGTAAGCACCGTCATTCCCGGTGCCTCGTGCCCCGCCCAGGTGCAGTCCAACCTGAAAGCTACCCAACTCCCCCCGCTCACCGATGAACAGAAAAAGGCGGTGGACGATGTGTACGTCAGGTACATCAAGCCGTCGGTTCACCAGCTTTGGTAGGGAATGCGAGGCGTTTTTTTCGGCTTGACGGCCACAAACGAAGTCATTTATTCACAGTATCACAAAGTTCTTACTGATGCTGCTCTCGCAGCAAGTCGTTCACTGTCTTCACGGGGTTGAAGGTAACCAATGGCACCTCCACGAAGAGCGTATTCCAGTCGGCCATTGCGCCGTTCCAGAGGCCGGGCAGTTCTTGGGCTTTGAGTTCTTGGCCGTCCTTTGATTTATGGGAAATAAAACCTGTCGTCGGGTCGCGGAACTGTCGGAGTGAATAAGTGTTGCCGTCGCGGTCTTTCATCGCGCAGACCAAATCCACGGGGTTGAAGTGCGTAGCGTTCTTGAAAATAGCCTGTTGGTCGGCGTCGTCCATGTCCACCTGCGCCGACTCCACGATTTGGAGTGAGAAGGAGCCATCGGCATTTTTCGCCCAGAAAGGCCCGCCGCCCGGCTCACCGACGTTCTCGACCATGCCGCAGACGCGCAGAGGACGTTCCAATTTCTTGCGAAAATAGTCGGTTTTTTTCTCCTCGTTCCAGTCAACGAACTCTCCGGGCGGCCTGACGCACAGCTCGTTCTGAAAAAATCCGTCCAGTTCTCCTAGCAGAGCGGCATTCACGCCCTGATCGAGGCGATCAAGGTAGCTGAAAATAGCGGCTCGATAATCCAGCAATACGCCCCCGATGGCTTTCTTATAGGTGACGGTGGTGTCTTTGAGGTGATCGGGAACGACGTTATCCACGTTTTTGATAAAAATCACGTCGGCATCCAAATCCGCCAGGTTTTCAAGTAAAGCCCCGTGACCCGCCGGGCGGAACAGAATGCTACCATCCTTTTCGCGGAAAGGCGTGTTGTCCACGTTTACGGCCACCGTGTCGGTGGCGGGCTGCTGCTCCGAGAACGACACGAAGTACTTTACGCCGTACTTGCTCTCGTAGTATGACCGCGCCTCCACGACCAATTTCTCGAATTTATCGCGGTGTTCGGGCGACACCGTGAAGTGCAACTGTACGCGTTTGTTGGCATTGGCGTACAACGCGCCTTCCACCAAATGCTCTTCCAGGGGCGTCCGAGCGCCGTCGGGGTAACTGTGGAATTTAAGCAGACCCTTGGGCAGGCTTCCGTAGCCCAATCCTTCTTCGGTGAGAAAACACCCGGCAATGGTCGAGCGGGCAGCGGTGGTGATGTGGTGACCATCGGCGGCCATAATCTCTTTCAAGTCTTGATAAAAGGCGAATTTCTCTAGATTCTCAAAAAATTCTTCGACCGAACTGTCGGATTTGTCTTCTTCCAAGAAAGCAAAGAGCGACTTAAACATGCGGGTGGCCGCGCCAGAAGCAGGGACGAATTTGAGCAGCGATAAGTCGTCTTGGTCAATTTGTAATTCAAAAAACCGGACTTCTTCTTTTATTTTATCTTCCGTCAGCTGAATGATACCATCACCGACGGTTGCGGCCTTGGATAGGCTGAGGTAGGGGAAACCATCGACAAAAAACTGGATTTGCTCTTCTACCAGCGTGGGGTCGGTGCCACGATCTTTGACCTGTACTAGGTCTTCTTCACTCAACATTAGCATATCTTGAAGATTTTTAGGGTATTATTTTCAGTTTTATTAGGAAAGACCAAAGTTTGCAAAATTTACGGTTCCCTTAAAAAACTATTCCACGATACGCAGTTTAGCGAAGCTGAGGAGTAATGTTTTCTCGCCCACACTGTCGAACTTCACCGTTGCCTTGCGATCCGTACCATTAATATCCATCTTGCTCACTACGCCGAAGCCAAATTTCGGGTGTTCCACTTTTTGTCCCTCAACCAAGCCCGAGGTATCGCTTGGCGCAAAGCCTTCCGAAGGCTGGTGCGTGGCTAAGGGAGCGCGGGACGGGGCCACTTTTTTTGTGATATTTTTCAGGAAACCCATTGGAGCGGGTTGGGTTTCGCGGGTCGCCATTTCGCGGGTCGCTTTGGTTGTGTTCAAGAAACGCTGATCAACTTCCAGCAGGAAGCGGCTGGGTTCGCACATTTTCAGGCGGCCCCATTGATAGCGGCTTTCGGCGTAGGAGAACGTAAGCTTCTGCTCAGCGCGGGTGATGGCCACGTAAAACAGCCGCCGCTCCTCCTCCAAATCCTGCCGACTTTCGAGCATCATCTGGCTAGGAAACAGGTCCTCCTCCATTCCTACAACATATACATGCTTAAATTCCAGTCCCTTAGCCGAGTGTATCGTCATCAGCGTCACGCGATCGTTGTCACCGTCCTCGTCGGGCTCGTCGGCGTTGGTCAGTAGTGCCACCGATTGCAGGAAAGTACCGAGGGTCTTATCCTCGTTCTCAGGGTTGTCCACGAACTCTTTGATGGCGTTGAGCAACTCCTGCACGTTTTCGTAGCGCGAAAGGCCCTCGACCGTCTTGTCCTCGTACAATTCCCGCAGGATGCCCGAAGTTTTGGCCACGTGCGTCGCCACTTCGAAGGCATCCTTGCCCTGTTCGATCATGAGCATGAAACTCTTGATGAGGTAGGCGAACTTGTCGATGGGTACCGCAGCACGGCCGCTCACATACTGATGAATGTTGCCGACCACGTCCCAAATCGACACGGTATTCTCCGCCGCCGACACGGCGATTTTGGCCACTGTCGTGTCGCCAATGCCGCGCTTGGGCAGATTGATAATGCGCTTGAATGCTTCTTCGTCTTGCTGGTTGACGATGAACCGCAGGTAGGCTAGCAAGTCCTTTATTTCCTTTCTTTGGTAAAAAGACAAACCGCCCACGATGCGATACTTAATGCCCAAGCGCCGCAGGGCTTCCTCAAAGGAGCGCGATTGCGCGTTGGTGCGGTACAGCACGGCAAAGTCGTTATTCCGCAGGCTGCCCTGCATTTTTTCTTCAAAAATAGAGGCCACCACTAGGCGGCCTTCCTCATTGTCGGAGTTGGCTTTGATGACGTCGATGAGCGTTCCCTCCTCGTTTTCGGTAAAAACCTCCTTGCGGAGCTGCGCCTTGTTGCGGGCGATGACCGAGTTGGCCGTGTTGACGATATTTTGCGTGGAGCGGTAGTTCTGCTCCAGCTTGATGGTGCGGACGGCAGGGAAATCTTTCTCGAAATTGAGGATGTTCTCGATGTTAGCGCCCCGGAAAGCGTAGATGCTCTGCGCGTCGTCGCCCACGACGCAGATGTTCTGATGCACCGCCGACAGCTTGCGGGTAATCAGGTACTGCGACACGTTGGTGTCCTGAAACTCGTCCACCATCACGTAGCGGAACTTATGCTGGTACTTGTGCAGCACATCCGGGAAGTCGCGAAACAGAACGTTGGTGTTGAACAGCAGGTCGTCGAAGTCCATGGCGTTGGCCTGGAAACAGCGCACGGTGTAGGTTTTGTACAGCCGCCCGATCTCCGGCATTCGCGCCGCCTTGTCGTCGGCCTGAATGATACTGTTGTTCAGGTAGTCGTCCGCCGACACCAGGCGGTTCTTGGCCCCCGAAATGCGGTTAAAAACCGCGTTAGCTTTATAAGCTTTGTCGTCGAGGTTGAACTCCTTGATAATGCTGCGCAATAGCGACTTGGAGTCGTCGGTGTCGTAAATGGAGAAATTACTGGTGTAACCCAGATACTTGGCCTCAATGCGCAGGATTTTGGCAAAGACCGAGTGGAAGGTACCCATCCAGATATTGCGAGCCTCGTAGCCGACGTTCGTCTCAATGCGGTGGCGCATCTCGGCGGCGGCTTTGTTGGTAAAAGTAAGCGAAAGGATGCGGAACGGATCGACGCCATTTTCGATGAGGTGGGCGATCCGGAAAGTCAGCACGCGGGTTTTGCCCGATCCCGCCCCGGCAATGATCATGAGCGGCCCCTCGCCGTGCATGACTGCCTGGCGCTGGGGCTCGTTCAAAGTCGATAAGTAGTCAGTCATATGATATTCCCTAAACTTCGATGGCGAAAGGCGTAGTTGGCTTTTTCGCCTTTTTGCAAAAATCAAAGTTAGGGAAAAAAGTCAGGCGCGTAGCGGCTTACTCCACGGGGGCACTCACGATGTTGGCCACACGCCAGATGCCCCGGATTTGGTTGGAAGGCACCGTCACGCTGCCGCCCATGGGATTGTCTGAGTGAAGGGTAAGGTAATGTTTGGTCAAAAGGTCGTTTTCCCGAATCCGCTTTACAACAAAGAAATCACGATAAATGACGGCAAATACCCCACCCGACTGGTAAATCCAATCGCCCGCGTCCACGGGAACGGCCAGGATACGGGCGCCGTGGACAAGCTGCGGGCTCATGCTATTCCCCGACACCTCCAGTACAACGGGTTCTTTCAGATTTTTGACCAAATCCTTACTGACCGTGCATGAATCCAGATCTTCAAAGCGATAGCCCTCGCCGTAGCTTTCCACAAAGCTGGCGTGGAACTTCACGGGTACGAACGGCACCTCCACGTAGTCCGTAACCTCGGGACTCAGGTAAACGTTGGAATAACCGCCTTCGGCCAGTACCGGGCCTTCGCCGCGCAAGAGAAAGTCAGAGCGAACTTGCGGATAATGGTTCAGGATGCCGATGATCGTGTCGTATGAAGGCTTGGCCCGGCCGCTCAGAATGTTATAAAACTTAGAGGAATTCTCGTCTAAATCTTTGGCTATCTGGTAAATAGTAATCCCTAGGGCTTCAAATACCTGCTTGAGACGTTCTTGAATTGAGGAGTCGCTTTCTTTCATTACAAGAAGTTATATTTTATGTGTGTTATGTTATATAGCAAAAGTAAAACACATTTATGACATAAAAGTACGAATTGTGCGGATATATACTTTAAAAAAATACTAAAAATTTATAAGTCACCCTTCCTCTTCCTCTTCGACGCACCGCTTTTCAATGAACCCAAGCAGTTTCATAGTCGGCTAGGCATACATGAGTATAAGAAGATGAACTGCTGCCTTTTTAGTTTTTGGAAGATTTGAGGTTGTCCCAGAAATGGCTCACTTCCGAATAAGATTTGTTTTTGTTCGGGTTAGGCTCTATTTTTCGGCCTTGGTTTGATAAAAAGAAATTCAAACTAAACGAATCAATCAGATAAAGTGCAAATCACCTTATTTTAGAAATGTTAAAAAAATGGCTTTTTCAGCAACTAGGCAAGAAAATCTGTAATTATTAGCTTAGCTCAATATTGGTAAAATCATATTCATTTTAAAGGTTTTTAAAAAAATTCAAAAAAACTAAATATTGTCTTGCGGAATATTAGAAGGAAAACCCATACTTTTGCCTTGTCCATTGTTTCACCCCTAAATCAGAATATTATTTTATCAAAAACCTCTTACTCAAAATTTTTTATCTAAATCAGTAATCAAAACCTCAATTAACTCTCTTAAAAAGCAAGTCTAATGGAAAAGAAAGCTACGACCCCGGCACCAAAAGCTGCCGCAGCCCCCAAAACAAAAGGAAAAGGTGGAG
>Ga0335395_10002086_pt1 | contig 12390 bp, 7 predicted proteins | sample MAT02_FD_205744 | JGI IMG/M metagenome (GOLD analysis project Ga0335395, IMG submission 205744) | Freshwater microbial communities from Lake Fryxell liftoff mats and glacier meltwater in Antarctica - MAT-02 (spades assembly) (version 2) ...
GCAATCACTGGAAACAAAGCCGCACCGATCACTCCGCCGACTACTCCCACCGTCAGAGGAACTTCTACCAAGATCCGTCCTTCTTCATTTTTGATAATGATGCGGCGGATATTGCCTTCGTGAATCAGTTCTTTAACCTTAGCAACCAAATCATTGCCGTTAATCTTCAACTCTTCGACGGTAACTTTATCCTGAGTATAAGCAGGTGTTTCTAAAGGAGTCGTTTCAAAGTTAACCTCAGCCACTTTTTGCGCCGAAACTGTTTTAGATACAGGTGTTGATTCGAGTTCTCTTGTCCCCACCGGTTCTTGTATGCGATCTGTAGGTGTGTCCATTTTTTGCTCTCCTTTTAGCTAAAAAAATTTTTGTATATGAAGTATCTAGTAAAGATAACACGCAACTTTTTTTCTGTGAATCATTCTTTTGGTTGATATTGCTGCTGCTGGAGCGATTTTTCTCTTCATCTTTGAGGGCGAGATCCCAAAATCCGTCCTCCGGTGGCTCGATTCTCCCGAGAGGAAGAAGCAACGAGAGCATCTCATTTTTGTAAAAAGCATTTTTCTATAGTGCGATCGTCCCCGCTCGCGTATTGTATAATACCAATTTCATAAAGTAGCGCTAGATATTACCCCCCCCCAACCCCCCCGAACTCGCGGGGGGGCTAAGACTTCATCAGCACATCTTTATAAAAATGGTATAACTCGCTCTTCGGGGACAGCACTATAAAAGCAAAAATTGAGATGCTCCCAAAAGCAACAAACAACAAGCAACAACTACAAACTCTCCCCGCTTCCCCTTTCCTTGTGCCAGTACGCTAACTGTCTGCAGATCGCCGGTCGGTGCGCCCCTGCATTAAAAAACTTCTAACCCAGACAACCAAAGGATTGTAGAGACATTCACCCACTCAGAGTCTGAGACTCAGCGGATGTACAGGTTGAAATAGTGACATTGTACTGAAAGTGCGATCGCCCCACCGTTTATATACTTAACACATCTCGTTTGGCAAACCGCACATGGAAACCGTCGCTTACTATCCTCAAATGTCCTTTCTATTTAGCAAGCGGGCGATACCAAACAAAACCCAGCCCCCAGACATTCATCCCATGAATATCTTAGAGTTTCTCATGAGAATTGCCTAAAATCAAGGGGGGAAAGAAGTAATTATGACCGCCAGATTATCACAACCAAACCCAATTCCTCAAAGAGAAGTTGAACTTGAGGAAAAGTTAGGTAAAATACAATTAATTGCTTCTGCTTCCCCTTTATTTGCCTTGTCCGATTTGACAGCTACAGAATTTGAATATCAAGTTGGCGGAAGTTTGCCCGCCAATGCTCCTACCTACGTCACCAGGGCGGCAGATCGCGAACTTTACGACGCATTAAAAGCAGGCGAATTTTGCTACGTGCTCACCGGGCGGCAAATGGGAAAATCGAGTTTGCGGGTGCAAACAGCACGCCGCTTGCAAGCCGAAAACACCGCCTGCTCAATTGTTGACATCACGGGAATTGGCACCGCCGAAATAACTCCCCTCCAGTGGTATGCGGGCTTTACAGCCACTCTCGCCAACAGCTTTAAAATAAAAATGAATGTCAGGAATTGGTGGCGCGAGCGAGAACATTTGCCGCCAGTCCTCCGATTAAATGAATTTATCGAACAAGTATTGCTTCCTGCGAGCGATCGCCCGATCGTGATTTTTATCGACGAAATTGACAGCATTCTCTCCCTCAACTTCTCCAGCGACGACTTTTTTGCCTGGGTGCGCGGCTGCTACAACAAACGCGCCGAAAATCCCGACTACAACCGCCTGACTTTTGCCTTATTTGGAGTCGCGACTCCTCAAGATTTAATCTCGGACAAAACCAGAACTCCGTTTAATATCGGTCGCGCCATTGAACTAAAAGGATTCGATATTACCGAAGCCGCACCTTTAGCCCGAGGTTGGTCAGAAAAAATAGACAACTCCCGAGAAATTCTCCAAGAAATCTTAGCATGGACGGGAGGACAGCCATTTCTAACCCACAAGATTTGTCAATTAACAGCTCAAAAATTAGCTGCACAAACCTGCAACAATTGCAATAGCCCCGCCGACTATCAATTATTTATTGCCGAATTAGTGCAGTCGAGCACCTTGGAAAACTGGGAATTTCAAGACGAACCGGAACACCTCAAAACAATTCGCGATCGCCTCCTGAGAAATCCCCAGCACACAGGCCGTTTGCTGGGAATTTACCAAAAAATTTTAGCAGCCGGTGCAACTCCCCCGAACAGCACCGAAAAACCAGCAGAAGAGTTAATCGATCGAGCTATTTCTACTGAAGATTCTTCCGAAACTAGGGAACTTTTACTGTCTGGTTTAGTCGTCAAAGACCGAGGAAAATTAAGAGTTTTTAACCCGATTTACGCCTCGGTTTTTAACCCAAAATGGATACAGCAAGAATTAGCAAAGCTCCTGCCTTACTCCGAGTCGATCTGCGCTTGGGAAGCCTCCAACCATACCGACATTTCCCGGTTACTGCAAGGTCTAGCTCTCGCAGAAGCGTTAACCTGGGCGGCAGACAAAAGTTTGAGCGATCGCGATTATCAATTCCTATCAGCTAGCCAAGAACTAGAAAAGCAGCAAGTTCAAAGAGCTTTGGAACTAGAAAAAGCAGCCTCGCAAATATTGGTCGAAGCAAATTTAGTATTGACTCAAGCTCAGCAAAAAGCTAAGCGAACAGTCCAATGGAGTTTGTTGGGACTCGCTGTAATTTCGGCAATTTCTGCCAGCGTCGCATTGCACGCTGAGCGATTTGTTGCTCGCGCCCAAAATCAAAAAAAACAAGCGATCATTACCCAAATAAAAGCTCTAAACTCCACCGCCAATTTTTCCCTAAACTACGACCAGCTAGGAGCTTTAATCGCAGCAGTCAGCAGCGCCAAAAAATTGCAAGAAATAGAAGTTTCTCCAGCGCTAAAAACACAGACAGTTAATATACTGCACCAAACGCTCAATGCAGTCCGAGAACGCAATCGTTTTTTTAACGGACACACGGTTAATTTCAGCCCGGATGGCAAGTTGATTGCGAGTGCGAGTGACAACTTTATGGTTAAAATTTATCAGCCCAACGGTAAGTTGATTTTGATTTTGCCGGGACACAGCAAGTCAATTACTGAGGTAGTTTTTAGTCCAAACAGTCAGTTAATTGCTTCTACAAGCTTTGATAAAACTGTCAGAATTTGGCGCAGAGACGGAACGTTGCAGCAAATTTTGAAAGGACACGAAGATTTAGTTTGGAGTGCGAGTTTTAGTCCTGATTCTCAGCTAATTGCTAGTGCAAGTTCCGATCGCACTATTAAGATTTGGAGTGCAGGCGGCGTTTTGCTGCTGACTTTAACAGGACATACTAGACCGGTTACATCAGTCAGGTTCAGTCCCGACGGCAATCTTTTGGCTTCCACCAGTCAGGATCGAACAATTAAACTTTGGAAACGCAGCGGGAAAACACAGTTTCGAGTTAAGAAAACTCTTTTGGGACACGGAGATGAAGTTTGGGGCTGCAATTTTTCTCCCGACGGCGAGATGATTGCTTCGGCGAGTCACGATTGGACTGTGAAACTCTGGAACACCGACGGCAAGTTGCTGAAAACTATAGCTGATTCTACCGCAGGTTTGGGAGCTGTCGCTTGGAGCGCCGACAGCAAGTTGCTCGCAGGGGGCAGCACGGACGGTAATGTGAGAGTTTGGCGGCGAGATGGTACTTTGCTGCAGACTTTTCAGGGAAATCGAGCGGATGTGTGGAGTGTGAGTTTTAGTGCCGATCGCACAACTTTAGCATCTGCCGGCAAAGATGCGTCGGTGAAGCTTTGGAGTCTTGAGCCTGCTAAAGTAGAATCTGTGGAACTTGACAAATTGGTCGCAGTCGGCTGTGACTGGCTGGAAGACTACCTGCGATACAATCCCCGTGTTGAGAGCGATCGGTATTTGTGCGAAATAAACTGACTGTTGATATTTCTTAGCAATTCCCCGCAATCGGTTTTGCTTGATACCATTTTTATAAAGATGTGCTGATGAAGTCTTAGCCCCCCCGAACTCGCGGGGGGGTTGGGGGGGGGTAATATCTAGCGCTACTTTATAAAATTGGTATGAATTGTCACAGCGGGCGATCGGCTCCCGATTTGTCGCTACTCATTGTCTGATTGTAATATAATTTTCAGTAAGGGGTAATACCCAATTTTCGGGATCAGGTCGCGGAGGTCTATCAATCAGAACCAAATTAATGTTTCATAACATTAAAGGTAGTTATAACTGCTATATTCTGGTTAGTGGAATCTTGAATAGATCAAATTTATTAAATATAGCAATCCTTGCAGGATTTGTAGGACTACTCGTTACCAGTTCGAGCGAAAGTAACGCTTCTGGAACGAGGAAGAGCCTACCTATTCGCGTCCCGATGCAATGCAGCGAGTGACATTAGTTCCCAGGCTCTTCCTGGGAACCAGTTATTTAAATTGATGAACGGATTGCTACAGTCAGGTTTCAAAGGGGTGTCTGCTGTTAAATTAATCTAACCTGCAATATCGTTTCGGGTGAAATTAGCGCGATTTAAGCAAAAAAAATCTTGCTGAATTAACTGGATTGGATCGAGCCGAGTAGAGTTGATTGCCCAACTATAAAAAGAGTATAAAATGCAGTGCAAATAGTACGCAATACTCCAGCAGCCAACCACAACTGCCAATTACCAAAGGAGGGAGCAGTGTATGAAACTGACGGGTTGAGTCCCCTTAAATCGCCGCTTGGTTTGCGATCGACTCTACAGGAATTAACTTTGTACGATTTTCTGCTAGAGTCTGACTGTGTGGGTGACGAAGTTTCTCAAATTTTTCAAGCAAACCCTTTACTTCCCGGCATTATCATCACTCAGCACGGAAAGTTTATAGGGATGATTTCGCGACGGCGTTTTTTTGAACATATGAGCCGCCCCTACAGTTTGGAGTTATTTTCTCAACAGCCTTTGTTGATACTCTACCGCTTTACTAAAACTGATATGTTGGTTCTCGATCGCGAAACCTCAATTATGACGGCAGTGCGGCAGTCTTTGGAGCGATCGCCCGAACTAATCCACGAACCAATTGTAGTGCAGGTAGAGCCGGACAATTACAAACTTTTAGATGTGCACGAATTGCTACTTTCTCAGTTGCAGATTCACGAGTTAGCAACCGTAGCGATGCGCGAATCCCAAGCACAATTGAGGCATCAAGCCCAACAGCTAGAACTTGCCCTGCTCGAACTTCAGCGCACTCAAACCCAACTAATTCAAACAGAGAAAATGTCTTCTTTGGGGCAGTTAGTAGCAGGAGTAGCTCACGAAATCAACAATCCGATCGGCTTTATCTACAGCAATGTACACCACGCTAAAGAGTATACTGAATGTTTAATGCGGATGCTCGACCTCTACCAGCAGCACTGTCCCGAATCCATCCCAGCAATTGAAGCGGAATCAGCAAAAATCGAACTCGATTATTTGCTGGAAGATTTGCCGAAAGTGTTAAATTCCATGCAGCAAGGTGCAGAAAGAGTGCGCGATATCGTTTTGTCGCTGCGGAATTTTTGCAGGTTAGACGAAGCCAAAATGAAGCTGGTCAACATTCACGACGGTATCAACAACACGATTATGCTTTTGCAAAGCCAGCTTAAAGGCAAACCGGGCCAGGAGGCGATCGCCATTCACAAAGAATACAGCGACTTGCCGCTGGTGCAGTGCTATCCCGGACAGCTAAATCAAGTATTTATGAATATTTTAGTTAATGCTATTTACGCTCTAGTTGAGTGGAACAAACACGAAAATTTTGACAAAAAAAGCCATAATTTTTCGCAAGTATGCGAGCAAAAGCATTCCCAAACAAACACTACATCCTCAATTGATAACTCTACCTACCTGACTCCTACCATTCGGATCTGCACGGAGTTAACCGAGGCAAAAAAGGTAATAATTAGAATTTTTGACAACGGCCCGGGAATGACAGAAGCTGTTCGGAAGCGGTTGTTTGACCCTTTCTTTACTACGAAGCCGGTCGGTAAAGGAACTGGTTTGGGACTGTCGATTAGCTATGAAGTTGTTGTCAACCAACACGGCGGCGAATTGAAGTGCGTTTCGGAACCGGGAAAAGGAACCGAATTTGCGATCGAGATTCCGCTTCAACAGTCTTCCCCAGCACAGATTTTGCCTCGCTTTGCATGAGAAAAGACGGCAGGAGGTAAGCTGTTGTGCATCCCAATTGTGTATGGTGATTGAGGGGGAGAGGGGGAGAGGGGGAGAAGATTTTTGATCGATCGTCGTAATATACAATTTAAATGCACAACAGCTTAGGAGGTAGGAGGAAGGCAGGAGGCAGGAGGAAGAAGGCGGTTTAAAGCGCTTATTGTTAAGCGAAGTTCCCGCACAGAGGTATTAAAAAATAGCCAGAAACCGGGTTTTTTCACCCTTCTATTTGGTTGCAGCCGACGATTCGCTAAAAAACCCGGTTTCTTCGGTTCTAGTGCTTCATAGACTGAAAAATAAAGCTCATCTGCTACTGCGAATTTTTGCAAACCCACTTCCACAAAATATGATTCGGGCCCTGTTGTCGAATGCGGCGCACTTGTTGTTCTAAATCTTGTTTTTCCTGCTGCGGCAATCCTCGCACCGCATTGCGACTTTGCCAAGTTATCACTGCTAAAGTCATTCCTAAGCACAAACCGAGGCCGAGAGTCGGCCAGCGGTGAAAGTATAAACCGTAGTACACCGCAGCCCAAGTGAAGTGTTCTAACCACAAACCGATTTCGCGACGCAAACTCCAAATGCTGAAAGAACCGATGCTAATCCACAGCAATATCACGGTTAACCAGCGCCCGTAAACTGTTAGTTTGTGAAGCCTTTGGACTTCTATTTGAAACTTTGGGTCATTAGTCATAGCACAAGGAAGAAGGAAGAAGGAAGAAGGAAGAAGGAAGACCGAAGTTGCAATCGACCGCATGGGGAAAGTGCAATTAATACCAATTTCATAAAGTAGCGCTAGATATTACCCCCCCCAACCCCTCCTTAGTAAGGGGGGGCTAAGACTTGATCAATAGCACATCTTTAGAAAAATGGTATAAGAACTTCCTAACCGTCTTTGCACGGTTGCTATAACAGCGGTCAGCAGCTCGATCGCTAATGACTGATGACCAACAATCGTTAAACTTCTTCTGATGGGTTGATTCCTTCTGCGGGGAGGGGGATGGAGTGGCCCGTGCGACTGCGCCACCAAGCTAGCAGCGTGCTAGCAATGAAAATACTGGAATACGCACCGGCAATAAACCCGATAATCAATGCTAAAGCAAAGTATTTAAGCGTTTCTCCACCAAACAAAAAGATGGAAAACAAGGTCAGCAACGTGGTAAAAGTCGTGTTGATTGACCTTCCCAGCGTTTGCATGACGGCATCATCGACAATTTGATCGATCGACAGTCCGGGATTTAGCTTAATTACTTCCCGCACGCGATCGTAAATTACCACTGTATCGTTAACAGAAAAACCGATAATTGTCAAGAGCGCGACCACAAATAAACTGTCAACTTCCACTCCTGCAACTAAACCCAAAATTGAGAATACACCAAGCGTAATTAAGACATCGTGAAACAGAGCAATAAAAGCAAAAAAGGCATAATCTAACTGAAATCGGAATGTCAGATAAAGAGTAATGCCTGCAAAAGAAAGCAACAAAGCCAGCAAACCAGAAGTAAACAACTGTTTGCCGAGGGTAGGCCCAACCGTATCTATTTGAATAGATTGAGGAGCAAAAGCGCCTATTTTTTCGCTCAAAGCTGTTTGCAACTCAGTCCGCTGTTCGACATCCAAAGTTTTTGTCCGCAGCGACAAACCGCGCTGTTCTTTGCCGATAACTTGAATGCTGCTACCAGCCAAACCTTGGGTATCGAGGACTTCGCGGACAGCAGCAAGATCGATGGGTTTACAATTTTCTGGTTTCGTGCAGTCGAGTTCAAATTGCAGGCGAGTGCCGCCGATAAAGTCTAAACTGGGGCGCAGCGGTGCGCGGATGTCGGGACGAGTCCAAGAAATCGCCATCGATACTATACCTGCAAGGACGATCGCGGCGGAAATACTCCACCAGAGCGATCGCTGTTTGATAACACTAAATTGCATAATTTGAAGTAAGAAAGAAGAAGTCAGAAGGAAGAAGGAAGGGGAGCATCTCAGTTTTGCATTATAGTGCGAGCGTCCCCGAAGAGCGAGTACAATACGCGAGCGGGGACGCTCGCACTATAATAAAAAAAATGCTTTTTGCAAAACCCAGATGCTCCCGAAGGAAGAGGGAAGAGGGAAGAGGAAAGAAGAATTTCTCAATTTAGGGTGCTATAAGAGTGCACCGGTGCTAAGTCTGTCAACAGTTAACTAACCGTAGGGTGCGTCAGGGAGAAAATTTGTAGCCAGTCGTCAAAAAAATCAAACCTGACGCACCCTACAATAACTAACGGTAGGGTGCGTCAGGGAGAAAATTTGTAGCCCGTCGTCAAAAAAATCAGACCTGACGCACCCTACAATAACTGCAGTCAAAAAAATCAAACCTGACGCACCCTACAATAACTACTAGCTATTAGCAGCTTTTTGCAACCCGGGACAAAACCACTCGGGTTTGCGTAATCCCGGAAAACCCAACACTACCAACATTAGAGTGCGACTGCAAGTAAGAGCCGTAAACATACTGACTGCTACGCCCAATGCTAGCGTTACAGCAAACCCTTTAACTAAACCTGCACCCAACCAGAACAAAGCAGCACAAGCAATCAGTGTTGTGACGTTACCGTCCAAAATACTGGAAAAAGCGCGGTAAAAACCCGATTCGACCGATCGATAAAGCGTCTTTCCGGCCCGCAACTCTTCCCGAGTGCGCTCAAAAATCAGCACGTTAGCATCCACAGCCATCCCGATGCTGAGCACAAAACCAGCAATTCCCGGCAGCGTTAATGTCACTCCCAACAGTACAAAAGCAGCCCAAGTTAGCAAAGCATAAATTAACAGAGCAATATTGGCAATTACGCCGGGGAGTCGGTAGTATGCCACCATGAACATCAAGACTAAAATTAAGCCGCCGATCCCTGCATTAATACTGCTTTGAATGCTGTCTCGTCCCAAGCTTGCACCGACGGTGCGGTTCTCAATAATTTCGACCGGCACCGGCAAAGCACCGCCCCGCAATTGCACTGCCAAATCGTTAGCTTCTTGGGTTGTAAAGTTGCCTTGAATTACGGCACTGCCGCCACTAATTCCTGTCTGGGCAAATTCAACGCCTACTACAGGAGAACTGATCATTCTTTCGTCTAGAAAAATGCCCAGAGTCCGTCCGGTGCCGGCTAAATTTTTAGTTAGTTCGGCAAACAATTCGCCTCCTTTTGTATCGAAACGGAGAGCGACGTTCCAGTTTTGCCCAGACTGCAAGGGTTGAGGTTGAGCGTCTTGGAGGTTTTCGCCGCCTAGTCCGCTGCTTTTGTAGAGTTTGGCGATCGCCTCATTGCTCCTTTTCAAAGCAGCCTGATTTTCTTGAATTGCGGCTTCATTTTTGCTAGTTTTCAATTCTGTTTGTTTTACCAGCAATTCCTGCTGCAACTGCCTTTCAATAGCTAATTGCGCTTCTGTTCCCGGCAGTTGTTCCCGAAAGTCTAGCTTGGCGGTGCCGCCCAAAACTCGTTCTGCTTGTTGCGGGTCATTTACTCCCGGCAACTGCACGAGAATTTGGTTTTCTCCTACTGTTTGTACCACTGATTCGGAAACGCCCAAACCGTTAACGCGGTTTTCGACGATCCGGCGCACTGCTTCTAACATTCCCGGCTCAATTTTGGGAATTGTGGGGGTAGTTTTTACCTGAATCGTGAGTTGCGACCCTCCTTGCAAGTCTAATCCCAGCCGCGTCGGTATTGTTACTATTACAGTAATGGCTGCCACGAGCAAAACAAAAATTAGGGCTAATATTGAACGTTGTTTTTGCATATTTAATTATTAGTCATTGGTCAGTTGGCAGTTGTCAGTTGGCAGATTTTAGTTGGCAGATTTTAGTCATCAGTCATCAGTCATCAGTCAACAGTCATCAGTCAACAGTCAACAGTCAACCAATGACTATTGACTAATGACTATTTATACTCGCAAAGCTACCATTTTTTGGACGGCTTCGACAATTTGGTTGGGTTGGACAATTGTCAGTCTTTCCAAATTACCGTTGTAAGGTGTAGGAATATCTTGTGAAGACAGGCGCAAAACTGGTGCGTCGAGTTCGTCAAAAAATCGATCGCTAATCGAAGCAATTAATTCGGCACCGATACCTCCGGTTTTCATGCACTCCTCCACAATAATTACTTTGTGGGTTTTGCGAATGGATTCGCCGATGGTGTCCATGTCGAGGGGTTTGAGAGAAATTAGGTCGATTACTTCGGGATCGTAACCTTCTTTTAGCAGTGCGGGCAGGGCTTGCAGGACGTGGTGCCGCATTCTGGAATATGTCAAGATGGTGACATCTTTGCCCGATCGCACAATTTCCGCTTTGTCTAACGGCACTAAATATTCTGTTTCTGGCAAATTTTCCTTGAGGTTGTACAGCAGGACGTGCTCGAAGAACAGAACGGGGTTATCGTCGCGGATGGCTGATTTTAAGAGTCCTTTGGCGTTGTAGGGAGTCGAACAGGCGACTATTTTCAAACCCGGTACTGCTTGGAAATAGGCTTCTAACCGCTGGGAATGTTCCGCGCCGAGTTGCCGGCCCACGCCGCCGGGGCCGCGAATCACCATCGGCATTTTGAAGTTGCCGCCGGAGGTGTAGCGCAGCATTCCGGCGTTGTTAGAAATTTGGTTGAACGCCAGCAGCAAAAAGCCCATGTTCATGCCTTCGATGACAGGCCGCAATCCGGTCATTGCCGCGCCTACTGCCATACCTGTAAAGCTATTTTCGGCGATCGGGGTGTCGAGCACTCGGAGTTCGCCATATTTCTCGTAGAGGTCTTTGGTGACTTTATAGGAACCGCCGTATTGGCCTACGTCTTCGCCGAGTACGAATACGGCTGAGTCGCGGGCCATTTCTTCGTCTAACGCCTCGCGGAGGGCGTTGAACAATAAGGTTTCTGCCATAGGAGGTGAAGCAATGATTGCAGGAGGTCAGATTAGAATCTTAACCTTTTGGGGTGCGGATGAGGATGCGATCGTACAGTTTGCACTTGGATAGTATAAAATCTCTCATATATCATCTTTCGCCCTTTTTGTCAAATCCTTTGAAAAATATTCCATTGTTCAATAGTAATTTGTGTTTCTATAATATGAATTAGTTTTGAGGAAAGCCGCAATGTTACATTACAACTTACCGAGGAACTTGCCCTCAGCCGATGAACTACCAGATTCTGATGAAACGCCTGTGGATAATGAACTGCAAGAACTAATACCGGGGTTGTTAAAAGCAATCTTGTTGATACTGTGGTCGGAACGCATGGACTGGTTCTTTGGGATTGATATGGGTGTTTACTATCACCCAGAAACACCGCCCATCGTCCCTGATGCCTTCTTAAGTTTAGGAGTCGAAAGGTTTTACGACGAAGAATTGCGTCCCAGTTACGTGCTCTGGGATGAAAATGTCCTGCCGCTGTTCGTACTGGAAGTTGTTTCTCCAAATTATCGCAAGGAATACAGCACAAAATTGGAGGACTATCAAGCTTTAGGTGTACTTTATTACATTATTTATTCTTCCCGCCGTCGCCGGAAACCTCATTTGGAAGTACACAAGTTAGTCAATGGCAAATATGAATTACAGTCAGAAAGTCCAGTTTGGATGCCAGAAATTGGTTTGGGAATTGGTTGTGAAAGGGGAAATTATTCTGGGGTGACAAGAGAGTGGTTGTATTGGTATGACAGCGATGGGAAACGCTATCTGACACCAGAAGAACAGGTGAAACAGGAATCGCAACGCGCCCAACAGGAATCGCAACGCGCCCAACAGGAATCGCAACGCGCCCAACAGGAATCGCAACGCGCCCAACAATTAGCTCAACGTGTCGAACAATTAGCTCAACAATTGCAGGCTTTGGGAGTAGAACCAGAAAATATGAACTAATTACAGTCAGTAATTCGATCGCTCGCTATACTGTTTCAAGTACGGGCGATCGATACAGTACAGTAAGAAAGAACGAATAACGAAGAAGGCAAGAAGAAATACACAGCAAGCTTTTTAGCAATCTGTGTTTTATGTTGAATTCAGTGGATTTACTTAAGCATTTAGATTTCAGCAAAATGTTTTTGCAACAAATCGTGAACAAATCGATAGCGCCGATCGCCCGTTTTTTGCAGCAACAGCCGATCGCCCGCAGCATCCAAAAAACGCTGGTAATCCCAAGGAAT
>Ga0335395_10002087_pt1 | contig 12389 bp, 7 predicted proteins | sample MAT02_FD_205744 | JGI IMG/M metagenome (GOLD analysis project Ga0335395, IMG submission 205744) | Freshwater microbial communities from Lake Fryxell liftoff mats and glacier meltwater in Antarctica - MAT-02 (spades assembly) (version 2) ...
CCCGTAGCGGGAATCCTTTGGGTCTTCAAGTCTTGACGACTAATGGTGGTGTTGGTGGCGATAATTCCCCCCAGACGGTGCTTGAGAGCGAGATCGGTGATTTCTTGAATTTCTGCCTCGGTCAAATCGGGGGCAATTTTTACTAAAAGGGGTTTACTTTGGATATTTTCCTGTTGGATAGCCACCAGAATTGGTTCTAGGGATTCCCCGGACTGGAGCGATCGCAGCCCTTGGGTATTGGGAGAGCTGACATTAATCACAAAATAATCCCCGTAATCTCGCAGTAACCGAAAACTCCCTAGATAATCTTCTACTGCCGCCTCTAGGGGTGTAATTTTAGATTTACCCAGATTAACTCCCAAGGGAATGGGACGGGGCTGAGTTCCTAGGGCAGCTAACCGGGCAGCAAGGGCGGCACTGCCTTGATTATTAAAACCCATACGGTTGAGGGCGGCTCGATCGACTGGCAAGCGAAATAGACGGGGGCGAGGATTTCCCGGCTGGGCATGGTAGGTAACTGTCCCTAGCTCGGCAAACCCAAACCCCAAAATACCCCAGAGGCGGGCAGCAACGCCATCTTTGTCAAAACCTGCGGCTAGTCCTAGGGGATTAGGGAAATTTAACCCCCAGAGAGTCTGGTCAAGTTGGGCTGTGGGAGAAATTGAGGAACCTAGGGAAGAAGTTTCCGGGGAGCGGCGATCGTCCCCTAGGCAGTAAGATTGTTGTAGCTGATGTTGTAAACTCTGAACTACCGGATTGAGGGGATGCTGCTCTAGCCAGCCAAGACTAGCCAATAATCTTTGATGTAGCCATTCTGGATCGAATTTTAAGCCAGAAATTAAAATTGGACTGATAATGGATCGATAAATGTTCATTAAATATTGATTGCTTGGCGATTAATACCCAACTCTTGGCTGATACTCTGCAAAAAACTAGTCTCCAATACTTTTTAATTGATTTATCTAGGATTTATTCTCTAGGATTTATTCTCTAGATTTACGATCTGCTTTAACCATTAATATTAATTATCAAGATTTGCAAATCGATGCTTATTATTGGGGTATCCCCTCGGCAACAGCAAAATCATTATGGGTCAGTCACCACCAAATCCCTACGACGATAGCCAATTAATTGCCCTCGATCGAGTACTTCAAACTCTCCGGGAAGAAGAAAATGCGGAGGTACTCATTGAGACTACCCTCAGTTATCTCCAGGCGGAGTACAATTATCGCTTGATTTGGATTGGTTTGTACGATCGTCTTGATCACCGCCTCTTTGGGAAAGGGGGAGTTATTCCCACGGGGGATATGAGTTTCTTAAAACAGCGCTTTAACCTCAATCCCGGCGATATTCTCGAACAGGTAGTAATCCAACAACGCCCCGTGGGTGTGCCAGACCTCCAAAAGGAAACCAGAGCCGGAGAATGGCAACGGGTTGCCCAAGAGTGCGATGTCCAAGGAACCCTCCTATTTCCAATTCGCTGTAAAGATCGTTGTTTTGGGGTGGCTCTGTTAGGGTCTCAGGCTTGGGGCATTTCCCCCCGGCAGGGAGAGAAGGCGGTGTTCTCCTTGGTTTTTGGGGGGTTAGCAGTGGCTCTGCACCAAATTGAGAGTGATTGGCAACGGGCAGCCACCAAACGGGCAGATCAGCCTTTATTTAATCTCCTCGAACAGCTATTACAACTGCCGACCTTAACTGCCCGCTTGGAGTCGATCGTCGCCCTGACCCAAGGCTTTATTAGCCCCACTCGGACAAATATTTATTGGTATTCCCCAGAGAAACGCTATTTTTGGCATCGGGTCGGTAATCGGCAGATGGCAAGGGGTTTGGAAACTCGCCATGTCAACGCGGCTGGGATCACGGTCAGTGAAGTCACAGATTTTTATCAGACCTTAGCTAAGGGCAATATGGTAGCGATCGGGGCAAATCGGAGTCCCCTCAAGGCAGAAAGTACTGGGAAACTCCTCTCTCGACTCAAGGCTCGATCGCTCCTCGCTGCTCCAGTTTTGGCAAGGGCAGATCTATTGGGATTCCTAGCGGTGGAAGACAATCAGCCCCGCATCTGGGAAGAAGCAGAAAGAAATTATATCCGGGCGATCGCTCAGTTAGTTGCCTTGGTTTCTGTGAACGAAGACTTAGAAGCCACTCTCCAACAAAGCCAGAAAGATACCGCCTTTAGTCAGTCGATCGCCAAAATTATTATTAGTAGTGACAATAGTAACGAGGCCCTGAAGCAATCTACAGATTTACTTAATAAACGCCTTGGTACAGATTACGTCTTTGTTCTCGAAGAAGAACCGGGAGGCAATCTGGGCTTAGTCCGCCAGTCCCATCCCGTCGATCGCCACCCCCTGACCACGACCCTAGCAAAGTTTACCCCCTCAGATCGGGAAGTAATCCTGCAAACCGTTGGCGTAGCCTCTCCCTTGGAGAATCGGGAAGTCCTCGATATTGAAGATATTCAAGCGAGTATCCATCTCCAAAACTGGCTCCCGACCCTCAATCAATTGGGGATTAGAAGTCTGATGCTCGCCACGATTAATACCCTCGAAACCTGTGTCGAAACGGGAGTCTCTCTATCTTTCCTGATCCTTGCCCACAGTACCCCCCGGACTTGGAATTCCCTCGAACAAAATCTTGTCAGTATTGTGGCGGGGCAGTTACGGATGCTCAGTAATTTCTTTGCTGCTAAAGAACAGGTGACTAGGGCAAATTTGATTTCTCAGACTTTGGAAACTGGATTGCAAACTCTCTGGTCTCTGCCCAAAAATCTCCAAGGATTTACTACCCAGTGGCTGGAATATGTAGCAACCACTTCGACCTGTCCTTTGGTTTCCCTATGGCAGTGGAGTCCGGGCGATAATGCCAAGATAAATTTAGAGTTGGGGCTATTTAAGTTAACAGAGTTGTTTGTGGCTCCGGGCTTGAGCCTGCCCAAAAACTTAGCGATCCCAGTGGCGGATCCCCTGATCCAGTCTGTACTAAAGGCTCCGGGTTTTATCTACCTCACCATTGAGGATTTATCCGTGTCCATGCGCCGAGTATTCCACAGTGCGGGTTTGCAACATCTGCTATTTGTGGCGTTACCTACAGATAAACGGAAAAAGCAAGGAGAGGGAACGATCGAGCCTCAATCACGGATAATTTTTTTACTAGCCGATGAACAAAAAATAGCTTCTCATCTTTGGCTGGGGCAGAATCCAGTCCTCCTAACCCTGCTGCAACATTTTGTCGTCATTCGCCACTATCAACAACAGCAACAGGAGCAGAACCAAGAACGATCGTCCCTGCAAACCCTCAATTGGTACAAACACTGTAGTTTATCTCTCCTCTACCAGTCCATCAATGAACGGATTACGAGTTTATTACTAGCTGATCCCAAAGAAGTTCCCAGTGAAGGGGGGCAGTTGCAACAAATGCGGACGACTCAAGTTTTACGCCAGATCGAAAATATTTTGACTACCCTCAATCCGGTGTTGCTCCATGAACAGTGGGAATTAAAGATGGAATTAACTGCTGTGCCGTTGGTGAGCCTGATCCGGCGATCGCTGCGTAACCTCGAATCTGTCTGTCAACAATGTCAGGTCAGTCCCGTGATCTTAAATAATTTAACAGGCAGTGCCTACGCCGATCGTTGGAAGTTGGAATGTATTATTTTTGAAGTTTTACTGACTTGTATTTTCCGAGCAACAAAGGGGAGCCGTTTAACTATCTTGACTAAGGTATTTACCACCAATAAGGGGGAGCAACCTGCTCAGTTCTTGGAACTAATTATTGTGGAGAAAACTGACGGTGTTGAGGATAGTACCCCAGAGGCTCCCGCCCATCCAGATCAGCCGATTATTTTTAGTGAAGCTCCGCCGACTCAGCATTGGAAAATCTGTCAACAAATAATTCGTAGTTGGGGTGGTGATCTCCAGTTTGTTGAACATAAAAATGACCAAAAAGGTCAGAGTAGCGAAGATAAGACGGGGAAACAGGGTAAGTTTTCGACTCGTTTGTTATTAGTTGCTACTCAATAATTCTCGATAATTCTGGGGGAAATTTACCACCTACTACAGTTTCAAATTCTTCGATTTGTTGGGGATGCTGGAAGTAATTGGGGTCAAAAGCAAGGATGGTACTGATATAGCTTAAAATACATTTTTTTTCGATCGTCCCGGCATCTAAAATTGCTAGGCTGGCAATGGGTAAATTGAAAGAAGTAATAATTTCTTCCTCTTGATTTTGGCAAACTCCAGCCTGGGCGATCGCCTTCAGGACTTGATGTAATTTCACATTCGAGATTTCCGGCTGATTTTGAAATTGATTCACTAGGATTGCCTTAATTTCAGTCAAGGTTTTGGGAGTATCTAGACTGCTGCATAAATTAACAAATTCCCGAATAATTAGCGGACGTTCCTCTGGCAGGGGACGGAGATTTTGCCTCCTCAGAAAAGTTGATAATTTACCCAATGGGATCGATGAACTACTACCATTGTGAATACTAGCATCAGCTCCAATATTTCCCCGCAGATCAATCTCAAAATCACCATCAAAACTAGAACTAGAATTAGCTCTCAAACTAACACTAACATCAACATCATGATTAGTAGAGTTGCCAGAGTTAGCCGAATAATTACTAATATTTTTGGTGTCTAAAATAGGAGATAAGCTTACCAAGTTTTTATGATAATCTCTCTGCTCATCTCCAGAATTATAATTATTAAAACTTCTAATTTCTAATTCTGAGGGCATGGCTAAATTAAGGTTTCGACTAATTTGAGTGAGAAAATTATCCCGGTTAACTACGGTGATATCCCAGAGATTGGTTAAGTCAATGGTTTGACTTTCAGTAATATCGAGGATGACTAAAAAAGACCTTTCTTTATTGATGCCTAGGGCTTTGCGATGATTGGAATATCTTTCTAAAAAAGCCGTGTAGTCTTGACCAGTTTTACATTCTAACCACAGGGGTTCCTGCCCGATTAAAAAGAGTAAATCTAACCCAAATTTATTGGTATTAGCAAGGACAATATCTGGATTAATTAAACATTCGTATTGGTAATTATTTGCAGTGAGGAGATCACAAACTTTGTGATAGACAAATCTCTCGAACCAATCGCCATTAAAAAAATTCGTGAAACTGCGTTGGGGGGCGGCTTGAATGACTTTATCGAGGGGAGAATAGTAGTAGTAGGCAAGGAAGGAATCATCCTTGAGCATCCGGCAGAACTGGGTACAGTTGGTGATATCTATCTGGGTTCGATCGGCCAGACTGAGGCGAAATCTACTGCCTGTTTGCAGGGAAACCTTAATTTTTTTCAACAATGGGGCTAAACTCCCGTAGCGATCGCCCAAAAACAGAGCTAATCGATCGAAGACAATATCGACCCCGGTGGGCTGACGGTGGGTAGTTACCTGGACTTGTCTCTGGCTCAACCAAGTTAGGAGTCCGGCAATGGGGGGCGGCGAAGCTTCAGGAGATTCTAGTTTGGGAAAATTGGGTGTAAAATTAGAAGGCTTAGGAGTTGTGCGGGGAGTTGGCAGGTTAACCAAGCGGGTCTGGGTTTCGGCGAGATTGGTAATGATCTGCTGTAACTGAATAACGGTATCACTGGTAATCTGTTGGGACTGTTGAGACAGGAGAATTTGATTCTGCATTTGTTGCATCTGATCTCGGAAGTTCCTAAGAGTTTCCAACTCAGCACTATGGATAATTTGCGACTCGATCTCATCCACAGCTTTGGCAACCCGGCGGACTTCTTGGAGAATCTCTGCCTTGGCTTGGCTATCTTGGCGTTTACTGAGGAAGGCAGCGGTGATTGCTCCCATAGTTCCTCCCGCAAGGGCAATCCCCGAACCCCCACTCGGCATAACCAGAGACACCGTTGCCCCCATGATTAAAGTTATTGCCCCTACTAGTAAACCATTTGTTACCCACTTCCGCATTTCCAACCTCACTTAAACGTCCTACCCGCAATTTCTTATAATTTCCTACAACTTCCTATGGTTTCCCTATCTCCTAGTTTACAATCTCGTCTTGCTACCCCGCTGCAAATTGGTGATTTTGCTGTCCAGAGCCGGGTACTCCAGTCTCCTTTATCTGGGGTCACAGATATGGTGTTTCGCCGTTTGGTGCGCCGCTATGCTCCAGATTCGATGATGTATACCGAAATGGTAAATGCCACAGGGTTGCACTACGTCCGGGAATTGCCCAAAATCATGGAGCTAGATGAGCAGGAACGCCCCATTAGTATCCAACTTTTTGATTGCCGTCCAGATTTTTTGGCAGAGGCAGCGGTGATGGCAGTGGAGGAGGGAGCCGATACTATTGATATTAATATGGGTTGTCCTGTAAACAAAATTACCAAAAATGGCGGGGGTTCTTCTCTGCTCCGGGATCCAGAGACTGCGGAGGCGATCGTCCGGGCGGTGGTAGCCGCAGTTCCAGTCCCCGTCACGGTGAAAACCCGCCTTGGTTGGACAGACAAAGAGATTACTATTCTTGATTTTGCCCGACGCATGGAAGCTGCTGGAGCCAAAATGATCACCGTCCATGGTCGCACCCGTTCCCAAGGCTATAACGGTAATGCTAAGTGGGAATGGATTACCAAAGTGAAGGAAATTTTACAAATTCCGGTAATTGCCAACGGGGATATTTTTTCTGTGGAGTCGGCAGTGCAGTGTCTCGAACAAACGGGAGCCGATGGGGTGATGTGTTCCCGGGGAACTCTGGGTTATCCTTTTTTGGTGGGAGAGATTGATTATTTTCTGAAAACAGGACAGCTAAGAACTCCACCGACGGCGATCGAGCGGATAGCCTGTGCCAGAGAGCATCTGTTAGCACTTTATGAATACAAGGGCGATCGAGGAGTCCGCCAAGCCCGAAAACACATGACTTGGTATGCCAAAGGATTTACGGGAGCCGCCCAACTCCGGGGAGAGCTATGTCTGATTGACACTGTTCATCAAGGGGTAGTTCTGATCGATCGAGCTATAGATTTATTGCAACAAGAAACAGACCAAAAAAGAGATATGACCCAGCAACTACTAGCTTAAATTCTTTGGGTGCAAGCCTTGTACCCCTACTTTACAACCGGATTTAATATTAGTTGGGTAGTTTGTTGATAGCTTTGTTGGAGCCGAGGACAACCATGACCATGCCCTTGTAGAGAAACTTGCCCGGTTCTGGGTTGGTAATTAGCTTGCTGCCTTGAATAATCGCTAACAAATTAATGCCGTACCTGCCCCGGAGTTGCAATTCATTAATGGTTCTGCCATCAAACTCATCGGGGACAAAAATTTCCACAATACTATTATCCAAATCTAGATCAAACCGAGCCAGAATTTCTGTATTGGTGAGCGATCGAGCCAAACTCTGCCCCGCATCGTACTCTGGAAACACCACATGATCTGCCCCTACCCGCTTCAACAGTTTTACATGCACCTCCGAAGAAGCCTTGGCAACCACGTGGGGAACCTGGGCCTCCTTAAGATTGAGGGTGGTAATAATACTTTCTTGGACAAAGTTGCCGATCGCCACCACCACCGTATCTACTTCTAGAATTCCTGCTTCCTTGAGGGCTTGGGGGTCAGTAGAGTCAATTTGGATGGCATGGGCTGTCAACTGCTCACTAATTGCTTGGGCAACCTGTTTTTCATCCACATCAGTACCCAAAACTTCGTAACCCAGCTTGGTCAGAGTCCCGCAGACCGATCGACCAAAACGCCCCAAGCCAATAACAGCAAACTGTTTATTCTCCTTACGCAGACTCCGAAAAAAACTTAGATTAGATAGCTTCATTTTTATTTACAAACCCCATAGGGTTTAAACTTGTGACTTTCAAGATTTATAGTGTTGACTGGATGTGGATTGAGTATTTTTTTAAGTATCTGAGTATTTACACAAAGTATCTACGAAGATGCCAACAAACAATAAGCTAGAAATTTTGTCGCAATTTAGCTCAGGACTAGCTAAAATCAGACTCAATTGTCACATATTAATTTACACAAATTGAGTTAACGAGGGAAAGTTTGATGAAAGCCATGATTCTGGCAGCTGGAAAGGGAACTCGACTCCGTCCACTCACCTTTACAACTCCAAAACCTATGATTCCGATCTTGCAAAAGCCAGTGATGGAATTCTTGGTAGAATTACTCCGTCAGCACGGTTTTGACCAGATTATGGTTAATGTCAGCCATCTGGCCAAAGAAATTGAGGACTATTTCCGAGACGGGCAGAAATTTGGAGTGCATATTGCCTATTCCTTTGAGGGCAACATTGTCGATGGCGAATTAGTGGGGGAAGCTCTAGGCTCGGCAGGAGGCATGAAAAGGATTCAAGATTTTTCCCCATTTTTTGATGACACCTTTGTGGTGTTGTGTGGAGATGCTTTAATAGACCTAGACTTGACTAAAGCGGTGGCTTGGCATCGGCAGCAGGGGTCGATCGCTACCATTGTGATGAAATCTGTCCCCAAGGAAGAAGTATCCAGTTATGGGGTTGTCGTCACCGATGAGCAGGGCAGGGTCAAGGCTTTTCAGGAAAAACCCTCTGTGGAAACAGCCCTCAGTACCAATATCAACACAGGCATCTACATTTTTGAACCAGAAATATTTAAATATATTCCCTCTGGGGAAGAGTACGACATTGGTAGTCAATTATTCCCCAAACTAGTAGAAATCCAAGCCCCTTTCTACGGGCTACCTATGGATTTCCAGTGGGTAGATATTGGTAAAGTGCCTGACTACTGGCAAGCTATTCGGGGGGTGATGTTGGGAGAAATCAAAAATGTCGCAATTCCCGGTCAACAAGTCGCTCCCGGCATTTATACCGGGTTAAATGTGGCGGTCAATTGGGATAAGGTGAATATCCAGGGGCCAGTATATATTGGGGCAATGACCAAAATTGAAGACGGCGCAACGATTATTGGTCCAACGATGATCGGGCCCAACTGTTGGATCTGTAGCGGGGCAACGGTGGAAAATAGTGTGGTCTTTGACTATTCTCGGTTGGGGGAAGGTATTCGTCTTGTGGATAAGCTGGTGTTTGGGCGCTACTGTGTGGATAAAACTGGAGCCACGATCGATGTCCAAGCGGCTGCCCTAGATTGGTTAATCACCGATGCCCGACGCACGCCTCCTACCCAATTACCCGCCGAACACCATGTATTTCAAGAACTCCGTATCCCTCAAGTAGAAAAACCTCTAGAAGAACCTCAAATCACAGAAAACGATCGAGAACTACGAACAGAGGAAGCGGTAAACACTTCGATCGGCCATGATTAGTCTTGCCATAATTAGTCCCACAATGATTAATTAATTTGGGAAAGAGTTTTTGCAGATGGGGAGCGATCGACCAACTCAATCCCTATCAGTAACCCTCATCAACACCATAAACATTAAAACTTGCTACGAATAACTTTTCACAATTTCCCCTAGGGTCATAATCCCATACTCGATATCCTCCGGCGGTGCAGAAAAACTCAAACGCATGGCGGGATAACTTTGTTTACCGGGAAAAAATAACGCCCCATTACCCACAATTACCCGCTTCTTCGCTGCTTGCTGACAAATCTCCTGAAGCGGCACACCTTCTGGTAAAGTCACCCAAAGAAAAACCCCGCCCTTAGGAACAGTCCAAGAACAGGTAGTGGGAAAATAGGTCTCCAGAGCCTTGAGCATAATATTTCGGTTGTCTAGATGTACGCTCTTCAAGTGGCTGAGGTGGCGACGGTAGTGTCCAGAGGCAAGATATTCACTGACGATGCCCTGAGTAACGGTGGAAGTATAAAAGTCACTAAAAAATTTTCTTTCTAAGAGAGCTTGATGGGTATCCTGGGGAGCAACCATGTAACCTACCCGCAGTCCCGGCATCAGGGTTTTAGAAAAAGTGCCAATGTAGGTAACTAAATTATTTTGGTCTAGGGCTTTGATCGGCGGTGGCACAGGTTCAAAATTCAAACCCTCGTAGGCGTTGTCCTCCAAAATAGGGCAGGAGTATTGCTGGGCAAGGTTGAGCAGTTCCCGGCGGTGGGCTTCGTTGGTGGTAATTCCCGTGGGGTTATGGAGGGTGCTGATGGTGTAGATCAGACGGGGACGATGGCTATGGAGGTATTTGCTCAGGAGTTCTAGATTCATCCCTGCCCCAGTCATGGGGATACCAATGACCCTTGCGCCTAAGTTTTCGAGCATGGCAAGGATGCCCACATAGGTAGGGCTTTCGACGATGACCCAATCTCCCGGCTGCACATAATGATTGACGACTAGGGACATCCCTTGTTTGGAGCCATTGGTAATAATTAATTGTTCTGGGGAAACTTCTAGCCCTCGTTGGATGAGAATCTGGACAATTTGTTTTCTGAGGGTAAGTTGTCCTTCGGGAATGTCATAGTTGAAGACGTTTTCGCCAATATTGCTGAGGGAGCGGCGGGCAATTTTTTGGAGGTCTCCGAGGTCGGTAGGGGCGGGAACTCCAAAATGAAAGTTGATTGTATCTGGGTCATTATGGGCATCGATCGAGGCATAGTAGGTCTCAAAAAATGTGGGATTACTGCCTTCGGGGATAACTACCTGCTGGGCGGGGGCAAAGGTACAGGGTTTGGTTGTAGAGGTTTGAATTTTATTTACAAAGTAGCCAGAACCTTGGCGAGCCTTGACTAAGCCATCCGCTTCCAAAATCCCGTAGGCTTCAATTACCGTCAGTTTATTGACGTGGGTAGTCTCTGCCAGACAACGGATGGAGGGAAGTTTTTCGCCGGGGGGTAAGGCTCCAGACTTGATCAGGCGACTGAGACGATCGCTAATTTGCAGATACACAGGCTTGGTGGACTGGCGATCGAGGGGAATTTTCATGGCAGTTAATCCCTAACTTATTCAGGTATTGCACTGGTTATTAACGCTAGCTACACAATGCTGGCTATTAATGCTGGTGATGAATCTAATGATGACGTGAGAGGTCTAGGTCTGGATCATACCGGATATCAACACTATTACAGCCACTATTGCATACGGACACTATTACAAGCTGGCATCATAAACTGCCATAGCAATTGATACTACAGCCTGATGCTACAGAATAATACTACAAACTTGTCTTAATGATTTTAGTCCAAATTTTCCTGAGATATCTAGTACAGTTTCCGGTTTTTTTTTAGAACAGCTAGAACAGATATTTTTTTGTGAACTGTTATAGTTAGCTTTAGGATAACTGTACCTTCTCACCCCAACTTTTAACTGCCATAATAAAAACATAGAGACGGAAAAACAAATGTTTCTACTAAACTTTCAAATAAATACTTGTCATTAGGATACCCTAAATTCAAGTGAATTAACTTCAAGTGAATTTTAGTTGGCAGCCGATAGAATTGGAGAACAAAAATATGCGGGTCTATCACACAAATTTTCAAGGCAAAGCTTCTCAAAGCAACCAGATTGGGCAATTAACCAAGGTTTCTTTTCCTAGGAAACTAGCCAATCTTTCTCAAGTATTAGTAAGCTCTTTCAAGGATGCCGGAGCCAGCTTAATTCACTCCATGACTCGCCCCAATGAAGTCCAAATTTGGCAAGTTGTCGATCGCCACGGAGAATCCATCTGGAAAGCCTACGATCCCTACAACAACACGACTATTCATCTCAGTTCTGAACATGATCTGCGGGTTTGGTTAGAGCAACGCTACTACCGCTAATCCTCAGGTTAAATAACAACTAAACAACAGTTGAATAGAAGATTTCTCTAGAATCCCTAGCCTAAGTTTTTTACCAATATCTCTAGCTAGAAAGAATTACTAAATTTAGCCTCGAATTTTTTGGGATTAACTTCTTATCTAAACCAGACCTCTAGATTCCTCCGGGAGTTTGGGGGTTTGGCATTGAATACTCTAATATTTAGAACATTAGAAAAATTTTTATAGAATTACTTTTTTAATTTTCTTAAAGAGATTTATACATTTCTTTACTAGATAGAAAATTCTTTATTAGCTAATAATCTCCATACATGATTTACGTAATTATGCGTAACTGTACTTAACTATGCGTAACTACGGGTAACTATTTTGACGATCGATCTCTATCAAGATGGATCAAAATGGGATTGGGAGATTTTTTTAGAGCTGTTATGATGATCCCAAGAATAAATTTTTAGGTAATTATGACTTTTACTGCTGGACTGTGGAAAACCATTAGCCCTATTTATCGGGCGATTCTCGATCATCCCTTCAACCAACAACTAGCTCAAGGAACCCTGCCCCAAGAGCAGTTTCAGTTTTATCTCAAACAAGACGCTTTATACCTAGTAGACTTTGCTAAGGCACTAGCCTTGATTAGTGCTAAATCCCCCTCGGTAGATTTAGTAGTAGATTTTCTACATTTTGCTGAGGGAGCAATTATTGCTGAACGAGGGCTGCACG
>Ga0335395_10002088_pt1 | contig 12385 bp, 3 predicted proteins | sample MAT02_FD_205744 | JGI IMG/M metagenome (GOLD analysis project Ga0335395, IMG submission 205744) | Freshwater microbial communities from Lake Fryxell liftoff mats and glacier meltwater in Antarctica - MAT-02 (spades assembly) (version 2) ...
TTTAATCCATTGATTTAAATCGGCCAGCGGTTTGTTCAAAGCATTTTCAACATGATTGGTAGCAAATTCAGTCTCCTTGCGAACATCAACAATGGTATCATCATTTATATTTACTTGTTCAGCAAATGATTCTGCTGATATTCTATTCACTTGGTCAATTTCCTTTTCAGCATCAATCCACGATTGAAATCCACCTTTCAAATGGCCAATTACACCATCAAAACCAACACGGCTCAATCGAGTAATAGATTCTTCTTCTTTTCCAAGGTCAGTTACTAATAAAATAGGTTGTTTAACATTTACAATCATAGCGCCAACCCAAGGTGCGAAATCGCCAGCAATTCCAATATTGACAGATTGCGGAATATAACCTTTATAAAAGTCGTTGCTAGAGCGGGTATCTAAAATCAAGGCATCCATTTCTTGCGCAGCCGCTTCAAATTCTTCCACATTTAAAGTCCTTAAACCTTTGTTGAGTACCGTTTCGAAACTCTCGTAACCTTGTTTGTTCATGGCCACATTCAAACCGAAATAACCTGGCGGTGGAAGCAAACCTTCGGTTACGGCTTCGATGAAGGCTTGTTTATTTGGCTGATTCAAAGCATAATTCATTTTCTTTTGATTGCCCAAATTGTCGACCGTTTCTTTCATCATGTTTTTGCCACAAGCACTGCCAGCGCCGTGTGCCGGATACACAATTACATCATCGTTCAGCGGCATAATTTTATTCATTAAGCTATCATAAAGCAAACCGGCCAAATCATCTTGAGTCATATTCGCTGCTTTTTGTGCCAAGTCGGGCCTGCCCACGTCGCCAAGAAACAAAGTGTCGCCGCTAAAAATGGCGTAATCTTTCCCAGCTTCATCGCGAAGCAAATAAGTTGTACTTTCCATTGTGTGGCCTGGTGTGTGCAACGCTTTGATGGTAATATTGCCTACTTTAAATTCTTGGCCATCGCGAGCGGAAACGAACTCAAATTGGGTTTCAGCAGTTGGTCCAAATACGATGGCTGCACCAGTTTGTTTGCTTAAATCGAGATGTCCACTCACAAAATCGGCATGGAAATGCGTTTCGAAAATGTATTTTAATGTTACCCCATCGTTGGTTAGTCGAGCTAGGTAAGGCTGTGTTTCGCGGAGCGGATCAATAATGGCCGCTTCTCCGTTGCTAGTAATGTAATATGCGCCTTGGGCAAGGCAACCGGTATAGATTTGTTCAATTTTCATAAATTTTGATTTTGTAGATAAAATTTTGATTTTACCTGCGTTTAATTTTAATTGCAAATTTCAAAAATTTTGACACACAGGTCAAAAATAAAAACAGGGTTAATGTTTTATTTTTTTAGCCAATAAAATCCAGCTATTTTATTTCAATTTTTTAATATCCGATTGTTTTCGCTTTTCGAACACGGCTTCTTTTAATTTTTATTTAATATCACTAGAATTAGTGATTGTTTGACTTTGTATTTAAATAGATTTTCGCACCGTTTTTTATTTAAACCATGACAAAATTTTTACCCTACTCATTTAAGCGACGACTATCAGCAATTTTTGCAGCTATCGTTTTATTGGGTGGGGTTTTCAATTGTGATGCCCAAGACCTCGAAAACATTGGAAAACAAAAACCTTTTAAAATAAACGGAAGTCTTGCTTTATTCGCCGATCAATATATGGTTCAAGGGATTGAGCCACGCAGTGTTCCGTTTAATTGGCGACTAACAGGCAACCCAACTGTGCACGCTTTTGGAATGTCTTTTCCATTTTATTTCAACATAGGTACTCAAAATCGCTCCTTTGCTCAACCATTCAACCAATTTGGGGTAAGTCCAAAATATAAATGGGCTACCGCTCATGCCGGATGGCGCAGTTTATCCTATTCACAATATACGCTTTCGGGTTTGATGTTTCTTGGCGGCGGTTTAGATTTGATGCCCGGAAAATTTAGATTTTCGGTAATGTATGGAAGGTTTACGCGCGCTGTAAGAGCAGATGTTGCTCAGCAATTTATTAACCCCAATCCGACTTATTTAAGAAAAGGGTTTTCTGCTAAAATTGGCTTTGGAAGCAATACAAATTACCTTGATTTCATATTTTTTAAAGCAAAAGATGATTCAACTTCTTACATAGACGCTCCCGATAGACTGAAACCTGCTGAAAATGCTATTTTTGGAATCAACTCACGTGTGTTGATAGCCAAGCATTTACAAATCACTTTCGATGGCGCAGCAAGTGGTTACACCAGAAACGCTAATTTAGAAAGATTGGAAGATGATGTATACCAAAGATTGAGTCCAGTGCTTTTCACCAATGCTTCTACTCAGATGCTTACCGCAATGAATTCGAGTGTTGGATATGTATCTAAACACTTTAATTTAAGGGGTCGATACCGAAGAGTTGATCAAGATTATAAATCAATGGGAGCTTTTCTTTTCGAAACCGATGCAGAAGCCGTCACTGTTGAACCATCGGTTACACTCTTGAAAAATAAAGTTAGAATAAGCGGAAGCATTGGAAGTCAGAAAGACAACTTGATGGGTACTAAATTTATTACCACCAACCGAACCATTGGTTCAGTGAGCCTGAGCTGGACTCCCGGTAAAATTTATGGTTTAGATGTGCAATATGGCAATTACGGAATTGCACAAAGAGCTGGCATTGCGCCAATCAACGATACTGTTCGTTTAGCATTAGCCAACGAAAACTTAAATGTAATCAACCGATTATCATTTATCAATAAACATAGAGCCATGACCTTTATTCTAATGAATGTTTACCAAGAAATGCGCAATTTGAATCCCATCTCACCAGCATTTATTCAAAGTACAGTTATAATAGCCAACCTAAATGTAAATTATACCTTTCTAAAACAAAAAACCAACCTAATAGGAGGTATCAATTATTCGAGAAATATTTTTTCGTTAGGCGAAGTAACCTTAATTGGACCCATGATAGGCGCGGGTAAAGTTTTTCTTAAAAATCGACTAAATACCACATTCACCAGCGGTTTTATGCAAAATAGATTCAGCGTTACCAACGATGTAGGCTTAACAATCAATGCTTCTTTGAACATGAACTACAGAGTTGACAAATCAAATAGTTTCATATTAAATTTTAGAGCAATAAGAAATACGGCTAGCAATCCACTAGCCATTCCTTTTACTGAAGGATTTTTTACAGCAGGTTATCAATTACAAATTCAATAAAAAGAAAAAGCAATGAACAGAATAATTTTAATTGGTATTTTTATTTTAACAGGAGTCCAAATTACTAAGGCTCAATTTATCGATAATCCTATTTTTATAGAAATAGCGGTTCTTCCTCCTTATTCCACCAGTGCTATCGATTATTTCACATCAGCAACACAAACAGTTGTTACAGTAGTTAATCCGACTCTTCAAGCTTACGATGTATTTATAGCAGGAGGCATTACCAACATCAGTACGCAACAAGGTGCAACTATTAGAAACGATCAAGTTCCTCCTGTTCCAGCATTGAGAATTGAGCCTGGGGTTAGAATTTTAACCGGAAACGACTTGGCTCCTTTTATTAGTGCTTCTGCCATTCAGTTTAATGGATTATCGGATCAACAGGTCGCCAATGGTAATTTACCCGAAGGCGAATATCAAATTTGTTTGCAGTTTTATGATTATCAATCTTTACAAATACGCTCTCAACCAGAGCCTGCTGGATGCAGTAATATATTCACTATTCAATTTATTCAACCACCAATCCTAATTGCTCCTACATGCTCTTCGGATGTGATGCACAATCCTGTTCAAAATATTTTGTTTACTTGGATTCCACCGCCTTTTGCTGTGTTAAGTAATGCCTTATTGAGTTATCAATTTCGTTTGATAGAAGTGCCGCAAGGCATGAGTGCAATACAAGCCATGCAATCTACCACCATCCCAGTATTACAAGAAAATACGCTTTTTAATGTTTTTTTATATTCAGTTCTGCAGCCTACTTTAATTTCGGGAAGGCAATATGCTTGGCAAGTAAAAGTGTCAGATTTGGCCAATAATACCCTTTTTTCAAACAATGGGGAAAGTGAAATTTGCGAGTTTCGAATGGGTTTGCCCAATCCATTTCTTACTCCAGTTTCAGCTTCTATAGCATACCCGGCTCCAAACAGCAGAACTCCATTTCAGCGTGTTCCAGTCATTGTTAAGTTTGAACCTATTGATAGTACTTATAGATTTTTAAGCTCCAATACTGAAATCAAAGACCCCGAAGGTGTTCAAGACCTTGTTGTTACTCAAACGCCTTGGCCACAAGGGCCAGATGCCTATTTGATGCAGCAAATTGGAGCTCCGCCTACCTTAAACCAACTGCAACATGTGCAAGTAGGTAGAAACTTAGCAAGTTTTCCTGGTGCCGCAGAATGGAGACAAGGTAAAAACTTTGAAATAAAAGCCGATATAACTCTCGAAATGGCAGATGGAACAGAAAAGTTTGCTACTGCTTCTGGAATAGTAAGTAGAGGTTTAAATAAACCAGTACCAAAACATCCAGCTTTAGACACTGTCTATTTAAATAATAACAGGATATTTTTCACTTTCAAAACAACCGATACACTTCCTCCCATTCCCGGACAAATGGGCTTATTGCCTCCAGCAGAAATCATTAGGTCTTTAAAGGGGAATCAATCTAATCTTTTTAAAGCAGAAGTTAGAGAACGCTATAGACTTGAAGTTGCAAGAGACGTTGGTTTTGATAGCATAGTTTCAAGTTTTAGCAATGTTTTTAATGTAGATGAAAACATAACTCAAAGCACCAATGTCAATTTTTTGAAAAGCAGAATTTATAGAGACATCACCAAAGAACTTTATGTGCCAGATACTGGTCAATATTTCTGGCGGGTTCACTGGCTTTTAAATCCATTTGATTCCGCATCTGCACCTTATGAAACAAGTAATATTTTTCGATTCAGAATTATGGGGCCTTTAGCTGCCGACACAGCGCGTGGTGCTTGTATAGCTGATTGTAACGCATCTCCGATCAATGATAGAAATCCTGTTACCACGCTTCAGCCTGATCAAATGGTAAAAGTTGGCAAGTTTGATATGAAAGTTCAAACGGTAGCATATTTTGGTCCTTTAGCATCTGGAACAGGATTGATAAAGGTCGAATTTTTAAATACAACTGTAAAAGTTCAGTTTACTAATGCTTTAATAAATGCCCAAAATCAGCTCTATCAAGGCAATGTTGCTGCTAGTTACGATGACATCGGCCTAATACCAAACATTCCTGGCTTAGGTCAATTGCGAGTCAACAACCTTTCTGAGCTGATGGACTACGTGGAAAACGACAGGTATTCTTCAATATTCGATCCAACTGTACCAATGGGTTTGCCTTTTGGTTTTGATAAAATCATCGAAGGCGATCGATATATGGTTGCCATTGTAGGTATGAGTTTTGAAGCTGAACGTGCTACATTGGCTGCTGCAGTTGCATTTCCGATGCCTTTTCTTCCGTCAAGAACTTCTGATGGAAAAATGCAACACCTCGGACTTGGCGCTTCTAACATTTGCTTCCACCCAAATGGATTGGCTGGCTTAGGTATGGGTGCACTTTATTTGGCTGAGCCAGTTGAATTTGATTATGCTCCCGGACAATTTATCCAATTTAAAAACTCCATCATTAACCCAACCACAGGTATGGTTGCCGATTCTGGCACTTATGTTAGTTGGGATTGCGATGGTTTTCGGGCTTTACACGTAAATGGGGAAGTTTCATTTAGCAATGAATTGCTACAAAGGGCTACTAAAGATGGAAGGAAATCGCTAAAAGATGTAAAAGCTAGGTTTAAGTTCAATGTTCGTAGGTCAGGAAATTGGCTAGCGGCATTAGATTTCGACCCGTTTATTATCAAAGGTATTGATGATTGGAACTTTGTGGTGCAAGAAGCCACTTTAGACTTTAGTGATCTTGAAAATCCTACTAATATGGTATTTCCGCAAAACTATGCTGGAGATCGATCGGTGTTGTGGAATGGATTTCATTTGAAAAGTTTAAAAGTCGGGCTTCCCAAAGATTTTAAAATTCGTTTTCCAGATGTTGAAATTGATGAAGCTGGGAAAGACAGCGTGCTCAAAGATAGAATTGTGGTTTCTATCAACGATTTACTCATTGATCGAACTGGATTATCAGGAAAAATTGAAGCCTTGCGTTTACTTGAACTCGAAAATGGCATTATGGCGGGTTGGGCATTTTCTGTTGATACCTTAAATGTAGAGTTCGTTTCAAACAGCTTCATACGTGGTGGCTTCAACGGGAAAATCAAAACACCACTAACACCAGATGTTTTTAAATATACGTCTATACTTTCACAGTCGAATGATAGCTCTGGTTTAAGGTATGCATTTAACGTTTTGCCTCAGGATACGATAACGGTTCCGCTTTGGGCTGCTACCATGAATTTATTACCAACATCTCACATCACAATTGTAGCGGATACTAGTGGTTTTAAGCCTGAATTAGTGCTCAATGGCTCTATCGATATTATGCAAAAAATCGGTGAAATTGATGTTCGATTTGCTGGAGTAAGATTTGAAACCTTGAAACTCCAAACTATTGAACCCATGTTGAGTTGCTCCAGCTTCACCTTTTCCAGTCCTCAAAAAGTAATGGCTGGCTTTCCGGTTTCAGTTTCCAATATCCAACTCACCAATCAAGATTTTCATGGGCTGTTTAGTTGGGATGATACGCCCGGTCCACGACAAGCTTTGGTATTTACTGTGAATGTAAACATCATGGGCGAATCGAATACTTTTGGCGCATCAACTACTTTGGCCATTTTGGGCAGATTTGATGCTGGTGATTTAATTACTGGAGGTAATGAATTTCCCAGTTTGAAATTAACAGGAATCGACCTAAAAACTATCAATATTCAAGGAGATTTAGGATTTGTGGAATTAACAGGTTTCATCAATTTTTATGCAGAAGACCCACAATATGGACAAGGATTTGTTGGTGGCATCAGCGCCACTTTTATCAAATGCATCAACGTTTCAGTTATTGGTTGCTTTGGAGAAGTGAACAGCATGCGCTATTGGTATGTAGATGCAATGGCGAAATTTAATCCAGGAATTAATCTAAGCGTTCCATCTGTTCCTCCTGTTATCATTCCAATCGATTTATACGGTTTTGGTGGCGGAGCATTTTATAGAATGTCGCTACAAAGTCCGCCTGCCCCCGATGCAGAACTCAGCACTAAAACACCCGATGGCACACCCACACCGGGAACTACACTTTCGAATTTACGGCTGGTTCCGAATTCCAATCCCAATGCCAATCCGCGGTTTGGTTTGATGGCCACTGTAGTTTTGGGCAGCACAGGTGGTGGGCAAGCATTCAATTGCGATGTTACACTTGCAGTTGATTTCAATGACGACGGGGGCATCAACAGTATTGGCTTTAGCGGAAATGGTTATTTTATGTCAACCGTTTTTGAAAGAGATTTCACTGCTGTGAGCGCTAGTGTAATTTTGGTGATGAACATGCCTACAAAAACTTTAACAGGCAATTTTAGTGTGATGATCAACGTCCCCAACGTATTAGAAGGTTATTCCAATCCTAGCCAAAAACTAGCGGGTGAGGCGCATCTACTAATTAGCCCCAATACGTGGCACATACTTGCAGGTACTCCTGCTAGAAGGAACAGAATCAGAATTGCCAATGCACTCACTTTAGAGAACTATTTGATGGTAGGGATGAATTTGCCAGCACCAGCGCTCCCGCCAAGAGAAGTAACCGATCGCAATATTAGTTATAAAGTTAACCGCGGCTCAGCAATTAGCAGCGGTAGTGGTTTTGCTTTTGGAGCATCTGCAATTCCTAGTCCAATAAATGAACGTTTTGGTCCATTTAGGGCAAGATTCATCTTGGGTATGGGCTTCGATATGAATTTGTTAGATTATGCCAGCGCACGATGCGATGGTATGCCACCCGGAACACAAATGGGCATCAATGGTTGGTATGCCAGAGGATCAGTTTGGGCCCATTTTAAAGGTAGTATTTCTTTAACAACTGATGTTTTTGGAGACATCACAATAATGGAAGGGAGAGCAGCGGCATTATTAGACGGAGGCTTCCCTAATCCTGCTTGGGCAACTGCTACTTTAGACTTCGGATATGAAGTGCTCAATGGATTGTACAAAGGCAATTGTAAATTCAATGCAAAGTACGGCGAAAGTTGTCGCCCTGTTTTAGAAACGCCAATAGCTGGTTTGAAAATGATAGCAGCAGTAACGCCCGAAGCCAATCTTCAGGAAACAGATTGCCGAACATTACCAGTTGCAATTTTTAATGTGGATATAGACAGGGAAATAGTTTTTCCTACTGTAAACTCAAGCGGAATCATGGTGTATCGCAGATTTAGGTTTTTGCTCGAAGAATTTGTTGTTCTAAGAAATAATGTCAATGTAGCTCATAGTATTTCAAAAAAACAAGATGGCTCACAAGCTATGTATTTGCCTAATGCAATGCTTGCGCCTTTAACGAATTATACAATAAGAGTAGTTCTAAATGCAGAAGAGTTAGTTAACAATCAATGGCGCTTAGCCACGCGTAACGACAATTCAAATATTCGCGAAACGGTAACCCAAACTTTTAGAACAGGAAGAATTCCAAACCAAATTACCGACAACGATGTGCAATTCAGTTATCCATTCAACAGACAAAGGTATTTTTGTAAAAATCAATGCAGCAATGGTATTATTCATTTGAAACAAAGTAATTGGGGGCATTTATTTTCAGGCAATCCGCCTTCGGGTTATACCAGAACTTACGTTGCACAATTTGAGCCTAATGGCGGAGGAACTAAACTAGAATCAACCGTAACCTATTCTGGCACCACCATCAGATTCAATTTACCCAATGATTTAATGGCTTCAAAACTATACAGAATTAGAATTTTAAGAAAAGACAACCCTATCCAAATGGCTGGTGGTATTAATAATTTGGGAATTCAATTTGCCAATGTGGGCTTACAATTCCGCTCGCTTTATGGAACTCAAGTAATTCAAACAGAACGAACGGTTAGTAATTTTAATGCGCTTGGTCAAAATGAGCATTTAATATATCAATACTTTTTCAGAACGAGCTCGTTCAATACTTTAAGCCAAAAAGTAACTGCCATACAAGTAGTTGAAGCCGAAAGAGATTTCGATAATACTAACGAAAGTATTGTGTTGAAAATGTTTTGCGACGAACCTTTGGAAGATTATGAATTGAATGGATATCCATATACCATAGGTTTCCAAACTCGATATGTGAAGATTCTCGAAATCACTGACGAGTTCAATAGCAGTTGGCACAATACCTTTGTAACACCGATTATTTATAACACTTACAACAGTATAGTAAACAACAACTACTCAACCCTTCGTTTGCAGCGCGACAATCCTGATTTAGTAGGAATTCCACCAAATCGGATTACACAAACCTTATTAATGAAAGATCCTATTTCAGATTCTGAGATTGATCCATCATTGCTTACCAATTCTACGTCATGGGCAGGACAAGCACTCAATATACCTAATACAACAGCCAATACAAATATACATCAAGCTGCGTTGACATACACAAATGGATCATTACAGTCGAGAAATTCAAATATCAGACTCTTGAGCCTAACATCTTTCCAGGCACAATTAGATTATAACCGTCTCAAAACTATAGTCGCAAATATGAGAGTAAACAGAAGGCAAAATTTAAGGGGAGTAGATAACACTACTAAAAACAGAATACTAAATTTAGACGCTTCTACTTATAATTACATGTGGAATGGAAGTTACACCATCAGAATGAGAGCCTTTAACCCGGTTGGTTGCTTAGGTGGAGCAGGAAACACAATTAACACAACAAAAATATTTAATTACGGAGGCTTACCTCAAATGCGAATTTTATTTATTCAAGCAACATTCACTTACTAATAATAAAATTCTGCATGAAGAATCTGAAACTTTTAATTGCAATGGCTTCCATCAGTTTGTCGATGCAGGTTAATGGGCAACAAAATCAAACCCCAACTCCCATTTTGGATACTTGTAAACTTTCGCTGTTAACCAATAGCACAGGCGACAGTACCCAATTGCGGTGGGTTATTAATTTACCCATTGCTTGGAATCACATCAGAAATAATGGTTTTTGGTTAGAAAGGGCCGAGTTAGGAGTTGATTCAAACGATGCACCATCAGCTTTCAATAAACTTACTTCACAACCCATCAAAACCTTGGCCGAACAAGATTGGAAAACGCTATTCAAAGACCAATCGAAAACTGCTGCTATGGCACAAACACTTTTGTTTAAAGAAACGCAATTTTCAGATGGTCAAGTTTCGGGAGTTGAAGGAATTCTAGAACGATCAAAAGACCTTTCGATGCGTTTTGGATATACCATGTTTGTTGCCGATCAGGACATGGAAGTGGCCAAAGCACTTGGGCTAGGATATACCGATAAAATGGTGAAGAAAAACAAGGGTTATCTTTATAAACTATATTCGGCATCAGTTTCAGAAGATTTTTTTACAGACACAGCTTATGTTTTTGTAGAAAGTGAACAGCTTGATAAAATGCCTGTGATGCGAACTCCAGCATTTGAATTGGGCGACCAAGCCATTATTTTAAAATGGGTAGTGAACGAAAAAACGCGATTTTCATCATTCTACATTGAACGCGCCGAAGGAAATACCGATAAATTTATCCGTTTGAACGAAGCACCTTTTGTTAATCTGAAATCGGCCGATTCTAAAGATGATTTGGTTTTATTTACAGATTCGGTTCAAAATTACCAATCCTACACCTACCGGATAATTGGTGTAACTCCTTTCGGAGCCCTAAGCAAACCTTCTTTTCCTGTAACCGTAATGGCCAGAGACCTAACTCCACCAGCTCCAGCATTCATAACCAAAGTAATAGAAGTAAACAAAAATCAATTGAAAGTGGAATGGACACTTAATGAAGTAAGTTCCGATTTAAAAGCATTGCAGGTGGTTCGTAGCAATTCAAACGATGGAGAATACAAACCAGTATCCACAGAATTACCTGCATCCACAGTATCTTTTATCGACAATGAACCAGTGGGCTATCAAGGAGTTTTCTACAAAATACACGCCATTGATACTGCTGGTAATTATTCGCAGTCTTTGCCATTTTACGGCCAAATGATCGATTCCTTTCCACCTACTATTCCTATAGGATTGCAAGGTTATATTGATACCAACTCTGTGGTACATATTCAATGGAATTTGAATAAAGAACTTGATTTACAAGGCTATCGGGTTTATTATTCCAACAGTCCCGACCATGAGTTTTCTAACCTTACACCATATATTTGGGTAGATACTTTGTATAACGATACCATCCAAAAAAGAACACTTAGCAAACATATTTATTACAGTATTGCTGCGGTAGATTTCAACTACAACCACTCCAAAATGTCGCCTTGGGTCAAAATCAGAAGGTTTGATGAGATTCCTCCAACGCCTCCAATATTCTACGATGTTGAAGTGCGCGACAGCAGTATATTTTTGGCTTGGCACAACAGCAGCAGCGATGACGTTTCGGAGCATTTACTTTTAAAAAGAATGGGAGGTGAAAAAGAATGGAAAACGATTGCACAGTGGAAAGGATATCCATTAAAGTCAACTTTTATTGATAGAAATGTTGCACCCAAAACGTTTTACGAATATGCATTAGCTGCTATTGACAGCAGTCAACTCCGTTCAAACGATTCGCCTGTGATGTCTGTAAGAACCTTCGACCGTGGAATACGCGAAGGAATTAAAGAAATGGCTGTGAAATATGATAAAGACAAAAAAAATAACACCATCACTTGGGATTATAATAAAGCAGGTAATTATTCATTTTTAATCTACAGAAACTACAAGGAATTTGGATTAACCAAATATGTAAAAGTTGCAGGGAAAGACCGTTTTTATGCTGATAAAGAAATCATAGGAAGTGGTGATTACACTTACGCTATTAAAGTGATTTATGATGATGGAGGTGAATCGCCGCTCTCCGAAAAAGTAAATGTTTTGATTGAATAACTTATTTTACCTAAAAATTAGGGATTGATAAGCAAAATTGCATTAAAAAATTTTGTTTTAAATTTTAAAACTATTCCAATTATTTAGAGTTTTTGAAGGCATTTCAAGTCTATTATTCAAAAAGTAAAAAAACGCTTTCGGTGCAGATTGGATTTTAAAACATAAGCTTTTTTTATGCTGGAGAAATTTTTCCAATTGCTTTGCTTAATCAAAAAAAATCCTACTTTTGCGACCCATTTCGGAGAGCAACATTCCTGCGGATGTGGCGTAATTGGTAGCCGCACCAGACTTAGGATCTGGCGCCGTGAGGCGTGGGGGTTCGAGTCCCTT
>Ga0335395_10002091_pt1 | contig 12366 bp, 11 predicted proteins | sample MAT02_FD_205744 | JGI IMG/M metagenome (GOLD analysis project Ga0335395, IMG submission 205744) | Freshwater microbial communities from Lake Fryxell liftoff mats and glacier meltwater in Antarctica - MAT-02 (spades assembly) (version 2) ...
GTGAGGGATCACCGGATGTGGTTCGGGGCTACCGATTACCTTGGACATTGACTCACGCTCAAATTGGTAGCGCCATCGGCTCGACGCGGGTGACGGTGACGCGGCTGATGGGTAAGTTGCGATCGAAAGGTTTAATTAATACTGAAGATGACAATTTAATCTGTTTGCCTGCTAAGCCTACTCCCCAAAAGACCAAAAATCAAAAGCAGGATGTAGAAGCATTCCTCGAAGATTCTCTGGATGATGATCTCGAAGATTCTCTGGATGATGATCTCGAAGATTCTCTGGATGATGTTCTCGAAGATGATCTCGAAGAATTTGCATAAAATCCCCAGGGGATTGCCAAAAAACATCCCGTCGCTATTAAATTAATCGCCCAAATGGTGATGAAGTTCTTAATTGCTTAAGCATCAGCGGTCGATTGTTGATCTCCTAGATAACTAAAGCCTTCTTCCTTCTTCCTTCTTCCTTCTTCCTTCTTCCTTCTTCAAATTGTGTAAACTTTTTTTGTTCTCGAAAGGTGCGACTGACAATGACCGATGACAAGCAAAAATCTCCAATCTCGAACAATCAGCAACGAGTGGTATTCTGCGACTTTGACGGCACGATAACTGTTGAAGAAACTTTTGTAGCAATGCTCAAGCATTTTGCACCGGAATTGTCGTCTCAACTAATGCCTGAAATACACGCGAGAAGGCTGAGTTTGCGATCGGGAGTGCGGCAGTTACTCGAGTCTATTCCCTCGGAATCTTACGGAGAAATTGTGGAATTTTCTAGGGGAAAGCTGATGCGGCCGGGATTGGTAGAATTGCTGGATTTTTTGGACGAGCAAAAGGTGGATTTTGCGATCGTTTCCGGTGGCCTGCGGATTATGGTAGAGACGGTGATGGGTGATTTGGTACACCGGGCGATCGCCATTTATGCTGTGGATGTGGACGCTAGCGGCCCTCGCTTACAGGTAAATTCTGAGTTTGAAGGAGATGCGGAATTGGTGTCTAAGGTGCGGGTGATGAGCCTGCACCCAGCCCTGGAACAGGTGGCGATCGGAGATTCTCTGACGGATTTTAACATGGCTTTGCAGGCGAATTCGGTGTTTGCGCGCGATCGGCTAGCCGAGTATCTAGACGAACAGCAAAAGCCGTATACTAAATGGGATAATTTTTTTGACGTGTTGGAAACTTTATCCCAGAAATGGAATTGAAACTTAACTAGGAATTCCGCAAAAATCGCACTAAGCAGGCTATATGTACTTGTAAGCTGCATAAGGCACCCTACGTTTAAAACGGCTAGCGCAATTCCTATCAACGTCAAAAATAGATCAAAAGCTGAGGATTTGCAGAGAATGAGTGGCGATTTGAGATCGGATTTAATTGCAGCAGCCAAACATTTTTACGATCGCGGTTGGATGGCTGGGACTGCTGGTAATCTTTCAGCCCGCTTACCAGACGGCAGTTTTTGGATTACTGCTAGTGGGCGTCAGAAAGGGCAGTTAACTGCTTCAGATTTTATCAGAATGAACTTAGACGGCGTTATTGTTGAGCAACCTGTTGCCGACAGCCGCCCTTCCGCCGAAACCAGCATTCATTTAGCCGTTTACAATTGTTTTCCCGACGCTAAAGCTTGCTATCACGTACACTCGATCGAGGCAAATTTAGTTTCTCGGCTAACACCAGGAGATGCAGTGCCTTTACCTGCGATCGAAATGCTCAAAGGTTTGGGAGTGTGGGAGGAAAACCCGCAGGTGGCGATACCCCTATTTGCAAATTATTTAGAAGTCCCTAAAATAGCCAAGGAAATTTGTGAATATTTTGCCGTTTCATCGCCCTCTGTACCCGCTTTGTTAATTCGCGATCACGGCATCACAGTCTGGGCAGACTCGCCAGCCGCCGCCTACAATTACGTAGAAATTGTAGAATACATTTTTCGCTACACGATCGCAGCCAGCCAATTAAATTTAGATTTGAGATGTTAGATTAGGACAGTCTTGGATGCAAAGCCCAATTATTGCACAATACGGTTTACTTAAGACTGATCCCCCCTAACCCCCCTTAAAAAGGGGGGAACAAGAAATTGCTCAAAGTCCCCCTTGCTTTTGGGGGATTTAGGGGGATCTCCAGGGGAATAAACATGATTAACTGAACGGTATTCAATTATTGCAGGTGTGCACCGCGCACCTTACGTTAGATTAGCGTATCAAACCACCTTTTTCGTCCCCAACTTTAGCAAACGAGAAAACATCGAGAAGAGGCAACAATTATGGCTAAATATACCAGAGTTTTATCCATAGATGGAGGCGGAATTAGAGGGATTATTCCCGCGCAAGTTGGAGTTAGCCTTGAGTCAAAGCTGCAACAAAAAAGCGGCAACCCAGATGCCAGAATAGCTGACTATTTTGATTTAATCGCCGGCACAAGTGCGGGAGGAATTTTAACCTGCATCTATTTATATCCCGATGATAAAAAAACAGGCAGACCTCGGTGGACTGCCCAAGATGCTGTTAATTTTTCCATCAAAAGTGGTCGCGAAGTTTTTAAGAGTTCATTTGGGCAAATGCTCCAATCTCTTGACGGTTTAATCGATGAAAAATATGCCAGCAATGCGTTAGATAAATTCTTTTTAGAAAACTTTAGAGATGGCAAACTCAGCGAACTGCTGAAACCTTGTTTAATTACCGGATACGATGTCGAAAGGAGAAAATCTCACTTTTTTAATCAAATAGATGCTAAAAAATATCCAGCAGAAGACTATTTGATCAGAGATATCGCCAGAGCCACATCGGCTGCTCCTTCTTACTTTGAACTTCCCAAAATATACTCTTTGACAAATGAATCCTACGCTTTAATTGACGGGGGAGTATTCGCCAACAATCCCGCACTTTGTGCCTATGCGGAAGTGAGAAATAAATTAAGAATTCCCGACGCTCGCCTCGACAGAGGCCCGACAGCAAAAGATATGGTAATTCTCTCCCTAGGGACGGGACAAGCTCAGAAAAAATTTCCCTACGAAGAAGTGAAAAATTGGGGTAAAGCTGAGTGGGTTCAGCCTTTGATTAATATCATGATGACCGGAGTTGCTGAAACTGTAAATTATCAACTAATCCAAATTTATGATGCGATTGAAAGACCCAATCAATATTTGAGAATTAATCCAGATTTGAGCAAGGAAGAACCGCTGCCGATTGATGATGCCTCGGAAGAGAAGATATCGGCTCTGGTGAGAATTGGCAAGGAGCAAGCCGAAAACTATAATGAACAGTTGGATAAGTTTATCGACTTGTTGTTTGCCGAGTAGTCAGTCATATTGTAGGGTGGGTTGGGCGCGACGATTAACTTAAGTCACCAATAAATAAATCTTAAACCGCGCCTAACCCACCAACCGCTCCCTCTGGCAGATTGAAAATATATGTTGACAAATCGTGCAATAATTGCTGTACAATTGGCGAAGATATCTATGTAACAATGCTTCGCTCTGTTTGCAATTAATCGCGAGCCGTCAGTCATTGGTTAAAAAGTACCAAAAGCGCGATCGACATTTAGATGAAACCTTGAATAACAGGTGGTTTCAGCGGTTTTTAGTGACCCTGTTCCTAGGCGGCCAAGTCTTGCTGCGCCTACTCCAAGGCAAAATTGACCGCCGCAAAATTATGGAACATTTAGTCACCGTAGGCCTGGATTCTTTGCGCTCCGTGCTGCTAATAGCCTTTTTTGCGGGCATGATTTTCACCGTTCAATCGGCCCGAGAATTGCTCAGGTTTGGGGCGGTTGGGGCCGTCGGAGGTGCTTTTGCAGTGGCATTTTGCCGCGAATTAGCACCAGTTTTAACGGCGGGTGTGGTGGCTGGACAAGTAGGTTCGGCTTTTGCCGCAGAGATAGGAGAAATGCAGGTGACGGAACAAATAGACGCCCTGTATATGTTGAGAACAAATCCGGTTGATTATTTAGTAGTGCCGAGGGTGATAGCTTGCTGCGTCATGCTGCCGATTCTAGCAATTTTTTCGGTGGCGGTGGGGATTTTGGGCGGGCTGTTTGTGGCGGTTAATTTTTATGAGTTGGAACCGTCGGTATTTTTGGAATCGGTGCGGACTTTTTTGGGGCCTTGGGATTTAGTAACTGTGGCGATTAAGAGTTTTATTTTTGGGTTGATTATTGCCCTTGTCGGTTGCGGTTGGGGGTTGACAACGACGGGCGGAGGAAAAGGTGTAGGCCAAGCTGCAACGGCGGCGGTGGTGACTTCTTGGGTGTTTATTTTTGTGGCAGATTTCTTTTTATCGCTATTGATGTTTCATGAGTTGGGGATTACGAGAAATTCATAAATCTTCGATAAGACTCGGCGGTTGAAACCGCGACTATAGAAACAAAACCCGCCGACGCGGGTTGAAGAAATAATTAGATAAATTAAGAAGACTCGGCGGTTGAAACCGCGTCTATACAAACAAAACCCGCCGACGCGGGTTGAAGAAATAATTAGATAAATTAAGTTCGTAATTTGGAGGAATGAAAGTCCTGATTTATGGTGCAGGAATATAAGGAGGGCGATAAACTCTAATTTCCTGAATTGGAACTTTGCTGTCTGTTTCGGGAATGATTTCGAGAATGTGTTTGGAATTGCTTAAATTCTGAGCCAATGTTGTAGGATATTCTAGGCTTGAATCTGCAATCTTTGGCGGAATGTATGAATCAACAAACATTGGCTTAACTTGCCACGTAATCTCAAAGCCTTTTGGTGTAGGCTTTTTCGAGTATTCATAGGCATTTTGCAGCCACCAGTTTCTCGGTTCAATCACGACGCGGCCAGATTTTGAAACAAACATTTGGTCGTTTGTACCGCTGCCGTCGTAACCTGTTTTAGAACCGATCACGTCAAATTTCAACTTGGTAGCATCGCTGTTAATCTCAGTGATTATCGCTTTCCAATCTTCGATGATTAGGGGTTTTTGGCTTGATATTTGGAGAATTGCGGGCCAACCGACAGCAAAACCAGGGCTAGGTCTGGTTATACTATAAAGTTCGGGAAATTCTGAGGGTTTTTTGCCGTCGATCGCAATTTTAGCAGAAATCGCGCCGCCGTTGAAGGTTTTATCGGCGATCGCATCTATCCGATTTCCTTCAAACTCCAAAACCAACTTACCATCTTGCCACTTAACATCAGTGCCAACTGTATAAGTTTTGACTAAATCCTGCGACGCTGATTGAGGAGAGTTTGGGTTGTATCGCAGGTGCGGTTTAATCAAAGCAGCCAAGAGAAAATTTCCCCAATCATTGAGGTGAATGCTGTCACTCAATAGCTGTTTGGGCTGCAATCGATTGTCTTTTAAATATCTGCGCCAAGGTGCGCGAATTTCTGCGATTTCGCAGCCGTATTTATCTGCCAACTCAGGCAGCCATTTTGTAGAATGAGTATTGTGCCATTCATATCCTTTGACTTCATCTGGATTATCGCTGTTGTTACCTATCGGCAACCAGTTTATGTGGTCAGAATGCAAGAGTATTTCGCTAGCAGTGCGGCTGCGGACATTGGCAATTATCGCTTCGTAATCTTCATCACCTCCGTAGACGTGGAAAATTAGCAAGTCTGGATAAAAAGGATACAAATCATGTTCGCTGGGACGGATTAAAAGTGGGGCGGCAAATCCTCCGAGTGCGCGATTTTCGATCGTCAAATCTGCATAGGGAAAACGCTGTTTCAAATCCTTTGCTACATCTTGCCACCAATCTTGCTGAGTGATGGATTGACCGTAAAATAAGATGCGTACTTGGTGGCGTTCTGTGGGAGTGCTGGTTGCAAGTAACCCCATCGTCCGTTGAATTCTGGCTCCCAAATTAGCATTATTTGCAATAGGAGCGGGTGGGGGAAATGGGGTGGCGACTGCTGTTTTTTTGACAATCGGAACTAACAGGAAGCTCAAACATAATAAAAGTAGCCACCAGTATCTATAAATCTGGGATTTTAGGCTGTTACCGTGCCGTTTTGCCATTGTTTTATGTTTCCGTTCTCTAAAACTTACCCCTAACTACCAAAAGTATCTCTAGCGTTCACATTGTAAACCTTTCGATAGCTTGTACGCTACATGGCGCGGTTCAGGAATAGCTTGCGGTTGTACAGTGCGCGCCTTACGAGTTGCTTTTTTATTCTTGATTCTGTTATATTAACAATATAGTGCGACAAAAGATGATATAATTCTGGCTGATTAATTGCAAAAGATCGATCGCACGTCAAATGGATTACAAAACAGCCCGCAGTTTTCTGATCGACCAAGGAACAGCCCTGGACACCAAGAAAAATCCCGACGCCTTCCTGATGCGCCTCAAACAAGGCCAGCCGCCCGTACCGGGACAGGTGACATCGATTTTATTAGCTTTAAAAATATTGTTTGAAGGGCTGCAAGAATCTCCAATGCTCGATCGCCAATTAATCTCGGCACTGCATTTACTCTCAGTCGAGAGTTTGCTACAATTTGAAGCAGGACTTCGCAGAGGAGTTTCTTGGCCGCCGCTGCTGAAAGAAGACTTAACTAGAATTGCGATCGCAGTCAAGAATATCTTTTCCGGCGTCTGGCAATAGTTTAGCTGAGTCAACTCCCGACGTTTAACAAGAAAAATTGTCAAACTCTACTCGCGAAAGCTTTCTAGGGATGCCAAAAGAGCCGGAAGTCCCGCCAGCGAGGCGGACACTAAAGCCTCATCTTTGTAAACTCGCGATCGGGTAATGCGAATAGTTTTAGCAGCCGAGGTTGTAGAGCCTCGCATCTCCCTATTGCTGGTTTCGACTATCCCTAAATTTCTGGTTTCTCGCTTCAAACCCAACATAGCAGTATCCTCAATTTATCCGTAGGGTTGCGCCGCCAAATTTATCGGGGCTTGCTCAATACTTCTATTATTACTCAGATTGGCAAAAGATATGAAACGATGAAATAATTATTCACGATAGGCAGGGATCAAGTTAAACTGCATCATAACTCTTGTCAAACTCCATAACAACTCTTATTGATTTGTTACAGAGCGTGTTTGTAAAAGCCGATCGCCCGCAGCGACACAGACACCAGCAACTAAAAAGGCGATCGCCCCCACAACCGCTGTATTAACAACAGGCATTGCCAAAGGTTTTGCAAACACAACTGAGTACAAACTCATCCCCAGCGAAAAACCGCCAAAATAAATCCCCACGCCCAATCCTCCCTGCTGCGGTGGCACCAGAGATAAAGCAAAAGGAACCGCACCGTTAGCCACCAAACTGTAACTAAAAATCATAGCCAAAACAGTCACCACCACCATCACAACCCCCTGACTGAAAGCCACCGCTAACAGCAAAACAGCAGTTGCCGCCAATCCGCCCAAAAGCGCCCGCTGATTCCCCGCACGGGTGGCAATTTTCCCAGCAAGCAAAGCAGCAAAAGCCAAAATAATAGCAAATCCCGTCATTAACAATTTAAGATCGGCGCCCGCGATTCAGAATGGGGGCGAGATTTATTTGCAGCAGTTCGTTTAGTTGTCAATACTGGGAAGCCTCCCAAGCTGAGTTTTCCAACTCTTCGTCAGAAATATCAGGGAAAAGTACGAGCACTTCTCCGATACCGACAGGAAAACCATTAAGTTTGCTCAAACCGTCGATTACGGTAGCTAGGAGGGATAAGTCTATCTGGTTGGTGCAGATTTTTTGCTTTTTCGATCAGTTGGTAGATGGTTTCAGGATTGACTGTTTCGGCGACGACTTCTACTAAGCTGTCAGGGGTGAAACCTCGACTCTTCAGATATTCAGCTAGTTCTAAACGAATTGTACTCATAGGTTTGGTGAGTACAAATTTTTAGGCTAAAGTGCGATCGCCCTTTACCATTGTCCTATTTTTTGGATGGGAAGGGCGATCGTACTTTTTAGCAGTTTCCTAGTCTTTCTGCGGAATAAAGGCGATCGTGACAGTCTGCGTTTGATGTACCATCGTTATCGTAGGCATTTGGCTCGCAATCACGTTCATACTTCAAATCAGCTATTTCCTGTCGCTGTTCTTCGATAGTTTCATCCTTTTCCTCAAGCAGATTGCGGATACACTCTGCCCAAGCGGGCTTTAACTCCTCCAAAACAGAGAGGATTTTATGAACCCGCCGAAGGTGGGTGTAAAACGACTCGCATTGTGGAGTATAATTGTGGCACATATATTTCAAAAGTTACGTTGACTGGTGGTGGTCTGAAGTTGAGATGTCAAACCACCGTGAGTTGTCTAGCTAAAGCAAGGCCTCTGTCTGAATCGTTACTTCAGGCGGGGCTTTTCCGTTTTCACTACTTCACTAATGTCGTATATCCTAACACTAAATGTCGAAAATATTCAGATAGTTAATATTTCTTAATGTTGCGATTTCGCATTTTTTAAAATCGAAAACGTAACTAATCCTGGCCTGGATGATTAACGGTATGAACGGCTAAATATGCAAATCCTCAAAACGATTGTTCACAAAATTTATGGATTTTTCTATATTTCCTTTTCCTGCCATCATTAAGCAACGCCGTAATTTCCAATATGGGAACCTAGGGATTAAATCAAAACTGGTGAAGTTATCCCAAAATCAGAGATAAACACATATATAAATCCTTATTATAAATTCAAGCTCAACAACCCAAAACCTTATTTATTGAGGCTTTGGATCATATACGAGTTAACCAGCTATTGCCCAGTTACCAGATTGATTAATATCTGAAGTTGCTGATTTTCTGTAATTTCCATATCTGGAAATCGCGGCTCCTCAACCCCCTTTGAATTTCCATATCTGGAAATTGTTGCCTCTCAACCCCTATGACTTTCCATCCTTTCCACCTCAAAAATTTCCATTAATGGAAATAATGAATCGCGATCGCCCCTCAACCCCTCTGACTTTCCATCCTCTTCACTTCAAAAATTTCCACAACGCCCGCCAATTTTACATATCTGTAATTCCCAGCGTTGGGAATCGCGATTCCTCAACTCCTCTGACTTTCCACCCTGTCCACAGGATTCCCAATCTTGCTAGCAAGAGGCGATCGCCCCTAACATCCCTCTTTCATCCGCGTTAATCCGCGTGCATCTGCGGTTTCAATACTCCATAACGCTAGCGGCCACAGCATCGGTATTACCAGCAAAAAAAGCCGGAGTAACAAACTCCTCCTTCTCCTCGGCTGTGATGAAACCTTGATCTACCGCTGGCTGCATGACTTCAGTCAGAAATCCTGTGAGCGCATTTAATACTTGAGTGCGATCGCACTCAAACTGCTTTTCCCAGCATAAAGTCCCAAACTCGATCAAAGTGCAGTCAATCTTGTTGTCGATGGGTATTAATTTGATAGTTAGCCAACAACTCTCAGCAAACTCTATTTCTATTGGTTTACCTTGTGATAGTTTACTAATTTGTTCAGGAAGCCTATCCTCCAAAAGCATACAGATATCAATATCTAAAAATACCTTTATTTTCTCATCACCTATTTCGATTAAAAAGCACACTAAACCAAAGTACAAAATTTATATTCTAGCTGCCAATCTCTGGTCATCATCAAGTTATATAAGGAGAGATTTATAGCAATTGATACATCTTGATCCAAATTGCGATCGGGAGCATCCCCTTTTTTAAGCTACGGTGTACACACAAGTTCTAAAAACTTGGCTGTGTCTGACACAATCCTTAGTAGGCAAGGTTTTTAGACGATCGATTTATTGGTCAATAGTTTTAGTTTATTGATAATAGTTAACGGAAAATCAAGGATCTAAAAAATAAATTTCCCTGACTTTCCGTCATTTGATTTCCAACTCGACTTGTGTGTACACGGTAGCTACAACCAGGGAGATTTAGCTCGATCGAGACTCGACTACAAACGAAATTTATCAAGGGTTAAGACTTGAGTTGACACCCTTGAGGAACACCGCCCCTACAAATTAATGACCGCCCGCCGCCCCAGCCGCCCGTTTGAAAGCCTCATCTAACACTTCCGAAAGCGTCGGGTGCGTGTGAACTCGGAATGCTAAAGTGTTCACAGAATCGCGCTGGGCGATCGCATTTGCCGCCTCCTGAATCAAATCCGAAGCGTGCAAACCAAAAATGTGAACTCCCAACAATTCCCCAGTATCTTTCCGGTAAATCACCTTAGCCATACCGTCAGTTTCACCCTCCGCAATCGCCTTAGAATTTCCCTTAAAATAACTCTTGACAGAAGCGACCTCAAACCCTTCAGCTTTTCCTAACTCCTTCGCCGCAGGTTCAGTCATCCCCACATAGCTAATTTCTGGGTGAGTAAAAGCCGCCGCCGGAATGCTCAAATAGTCAACTTCGCGAGTGCGGCCGCAAATGTTTTCGACAGCAGCAATTCCCTGGGCAGATGCAGCGTGCGCTAACATCATTTTGCCATTAACATCGCCGATCGCCCACAAATTCTGCACAGGTTCTCCCGCCACCAAAACCTGCATCTTATCGTTAACTGGGATATAACCGCGCATCGTTTCCACGCCAACAGTTTCTAAGCCCAAATTTTTGCTTACAGGAACTCGGCCAGTCGCTACCAAACAAGCGTCAACTTCCAAAATTTCGACAACTTCCTTAGTTTTGAAATCAGCTAATTCAATAATTACGGGCGAACCGGGAATAATTTTCTTAGCCAACAACCCAACTTTTGTTTCAATATCGCGGGGTGCAATTAACACTCGTTCGGCTAATTTAGCAATATCTGGGTCAAAAGTCGGCATCAATTGATCTAGAGCTTCAATCATCGTAATTTCGCAGCCTAATGCTGTGTAAATATCCGAAAACTCTAAACCGATATAACCGCTGCCAATAATTGCGATCCACTTCGGTAGCGATTCCAATCTGACAGCATCGTCGCTGGTAAATACAGTTTTGCCGTCAATTTCTATCCCAGGAGGGACGAAGGGAATCGAACCGGGAGCGAGAATAATATCCTTGGCGGTAATAGTTTTCTCGCCTTGATCGGTTTCGATGGTAATTTTTTGAGCAGCGGCGATTCTGCCCCAACCTTGGATGATATCGACGTTCAAACGCTTGAGGCTGTTGGTCAGGTCGCCGCGAAGTTTGCTAACCATAGTATTAGCATGATTGGCGATCGCCCCGCGATCGAAATCCACACTTCCCAACTGAATACCCAGCATCTTGAGGTGGTGGGCATTTCGCAACTCCCGCACCCGCCCCGCAGCCGCCAGCAGCGCCTTGGAGGGAATGCAGCCGCGATTTACGCAAGTCCCGCCCATATCGCCCGCTTCGATAATTGCCACTTTCAGCCCGCAGCTAACCGCGTGTATTGCCGCCCCATGTCCGCCCACGCCAGCGCCGATAATTGCTAAATCGTAATCAAATCCCTGAGTCACCTTACAATCTCCTAATGCCTTTGAAATCTTAGGAATCAAGCAAAAACACCGTCTGTCTGTCCTTTCGAGGTGGCGCATTGCGATCGCAACCCTTGAACAGCGGTAATAGTTGCATAAGTCCTGTGTCCTTATTCTCGACTAGACTAGGGTTAATTAGACAGTAACTGAGATTTTTTTAGGGTCAATGATTTCGATCTCGGTGCGCCCCAAGTTTCAAATCACTGACTGGGCGGGTAAAGTTAGATAGACTTTGAGGGCTGACAATGCCGATTGATGTCAACAACCACGTCAAATGCAGTGCGGGTTTAGTGTTTGATCCTATAGTCCCGATCGCCCTCGCAGCCCCTGAAAAAGGGGGGAACAAGAGGCGATCGAAGTCAACCCCTACTCCCCTTCTTAAGCCTGATCCCCCCTAGCCCCCCTTAAGAAGGGGGGAACAAGAGGCGGTCAAAGTCCCCCTTCTTAAGGGGGATTTAGGGGGATCTGGCCTCGGATCAAAGCAAAATTTCTCAAGGGTTTTAGCTAATTGGGGTTTTGATGTCTAAATATCTGTACGCGCCGGGGGGCGGAGTTTCTCGGCAAGTTTTGAAGTCTATGGAGTGGCTTATGATGGAAGACGATGATTTGAAAGATTCACGCCGGGCCTCGGCTCAATCTTTTTTTCAGTCCCTGGATGAATTGTTTGATTATATAGAAGCTTCCAACCCTGATGTGGCACAGCCTCAGTCTCCGCAGCCTCAAGCTAAGTCTGCGAGTCAGCCTTCGTGTCCGCCGCAGAAGGCTAAATCTGCGAAGATTAATTTGTCGGATTTTGAAGATGCGATCGCAGATTTAGAACAGTTTATCCAGAATAAGCGCCAGAAACGCCCGGAATCTAATCAGTAGTGCTACACATTTTTAATTAATCATGTCCGGCAAATGACGGATGATATATGCTGGCGGGCGATCGTCCCGGTTGGATTTTGCCGGAGAGTGCGATCGCCCCACGAGTTATACTGGGTTAGTCTTTGTCTGTGAATTGTTTGGATAGGCGA
>Ga0335395_10002093_pt1 | contig 12356 bp, 10 predicted proteins | sample MAT02_FD_205744 | JGI IMG/M metagenome (GOLD analysis project Ga0335395, IMG submission 205744) | Freshwater microbial communities from Lake Fryxell liftoff mats and glacier meltwater in Antarctica - MAT-02 (spades assembly) (version 2) ...
TAGGTCGGGATCAGCGCGCAGACCCTGACCTCAGGCACAGGAACCTCCGGACATGTCCCCGAGGACAGGAGCCGCGAACTCGCCGGAGAAGTCCAGCACGCCCGCGCTACAATTTTCGCCGGCGCGAGCGATCGTGAAGCTGACCTGCCGTCGGGCCTCATCGACGACCAGGTGCAGCTCCAGCTCGTCGCCCGGCGCGATCGGCCGGCGAAACTTGAGCCGCAAGATCTGGCGCGGCTCGCCGAGCTCCGGGTACAGCGCGCGCACCCGGCCGAGCACCAGCGAGACCAACTGCGCCACGCCCGGGAGCACCGGATAGCCGACGAAGTGCCCGCGAAAGAACGATAGATCGATCGGGACGTGGACCGCGAAGCGGTTGCGCTCACCGGTGCGCGTGTGCTCGCGGATCACGAAGTCCGTGCGCGGTGGGGCGTCCGTGCCTGCGGGGCGGTCGAACAGCGCCAGCAGGCTCGCGCGCGTCAGCTTGCCGCTGGCCTCGCGGGGCAGTCGCGCCACCACCTTGATCCGGCGCGGCACCACCACCGGGTCGAACCACTGGAGCAGCCCGTGGCGCACGCGGGCGACCACCTCCGCCGCGTCCAACGAGGGGTCGCGTGGCACCACCGCGGCGACGATCTCCTGCCCGCGCGGGCCCTCGATCGCGCTCGCCACCACGGCCGCGTCTGCGAGCCCCGGCTGGGCCAGCAAGCGCTGCTCGACCTCCGCGAGCGCGACCCGCTTGCCGCCGATCTTGAGCACCCCGTCACGCCGCCCGAGCAGGCGAAACCTGCCGCCCTCGACGCGCTCGATCTGATCGGCACATACGAACGGCACCGCGGCGTCCGGCGGCAAGAACGGCGAGCGCAGCAGCAGGCGCCCGCTCGGATCGGCCTCGACCTCCACGCCCGGCAGCGGCTGCCAGTCCGGCGACTCCCCGGTGTCCGCCGGCACGTGGCGGCGCCACGCGATGCCGCCGGTCTCCGACGCCCCGTAGATCTCGGTGACCGACAGCCCCAGGCGGTCGACCAGCGCCATCGCCGTCTCGGCCGGCAGCGCCGCGCCCGACGAGAACACGTCGACGAACGCCGGCAGTTCGCCGGCGTCCAGCACCGTCAGGCTGCGCAGGTGGATCGGCACGCTGACCAGCAGGTCGGCCCCGTGACGGCGCGCCGTCGCGGCCACCGTCTCGGCGTGCAGCGGCGTGTCGCGCACGAAGCTCGCACCCGCCGCCAGCGGCACCAGCACACTAAACAGCAGCCCGTACAGGTGGTGCGGCGGCACCGTGGCGACCACGCGGCGCTCGCCCGTGACCCCGAAGCAGCGCGCCAGCGTGGCCGCCTCGCCCAGCAACTGCGCCGCGGTCTTCGGGCAGGCCTGGTGCGCGCCGGTGCTACCCGACGTGTACACCGTGGCGATCACGCGGTCGCCGGCGATCTCCGCGAGCGTCTCCAGACCTGTCCCCGGGGACAGCTCACTCGCATGCTCGCCAGCCGTCAGCCACGGCCGCAGGTCGAACTCGTCGGCGGTGTCGGTGTCGTGCAGCAGCAGCGCCACGCCTGCCCGGCGCCGCAGCTCTCGCACCGTCTCCGGCGCCGCGTTGGGCGGCAGCGCCACCGCGTGCCCGCGCTGCCACGCCGCGAGGGCCGCGACCGCGACGTGGTAGCGGTCGCCGCAGACCACCAGCACCTCGCTGCCCGGCGTCGCGGGCGGCAGTCGGCGCGCCACCACGGCGACATCACGCAGCAGATCGGCCCCCGAACGGGTGCCCACGCCGCCGACCGCGACCACCTGTCCCGCCGCGTGCGCCACCGGCCGGAACCACACGGGCGCGGGCGTCACTGGCGACGCCGACGTTCGAGATGCAGATGCAGGCGAGGCAGACACGGAGGGCACCGTAGACGGCGGAGGAGCGGCGGACTTCATGCGCGACGGAGCAGGCGGGCCAGCAGGCGGTCGGCGAGGGAGTCTCCGAAGCGCTGGAACACCCGCTTGCGGACCAGGAACTCGATCGTGAAGCCCAGCCCGACCAGGATATACGCCAAAACTCCGGTGTACAGCGCCCACCAGGACACCGGAGCGAACAGGGCCAGGCCCGCCCCGGCGAGCGCGTTGGCGGCGAAGAACCAGCACCAGGCGACCGTCACCCGGCGGCAGTAGGCCGGCCCGCCCTCGGGAAAGTCAGGGTCCTGGAGCCGTGCGTAGCGCTCCACCAGCGACACCGGGCCACGCAGCGAGGCCGCGAAGTTGGCGAGCAGCGTCAAGTTCACGAGCACCGGCAGCACCAGATAAAACCGCGGCTCCGCGAGCGCAGCGCCCAGCCCGACCAGCCCCGCGATCGTCAGCGGCAGCGGCAGCACGGCTCGTCGCTGCTCCGGCGCCGCCTGGGCCAGGCGCAGCGCCAGGTTTGGCAGCAGCAGGGCCAGCAGCGCCAGCCCCAACGTGCGCGGACCCAGGTGCGTGATCCCGAGGTAGATCGCCGCCGGATAGGCGATCACCAGCAAAGCACGCAGCACACCGAGCAGGGCGCGCATGGCAGACCCGCCCTCAGGCCGCCTGCTGCTCGTGAATGAAGGTCGCCAGGTTGTGCACCGACGCGAAGATGTGCCGGTTCTGCGCGTCGTCGGCCTTGGTCTTCACGCCGTAGCGCTTGTTGATCGCCATCGCCAGCTCGAGCACATCGATCGAGTCGAGTCCGAGGCCCTCGACCAGCAACGGCGCCTGCTCGTCGATGTCCTCGGGGCTCATGTCTTGCAGCATGAGCGCCTCGATGATGAGCTCCTTGATCTCGCGGACCAGCGCGGCGGGGGGGGAGGCGGTCGACATGTCGCGGCATCCTAAGGGTTGCCCGCCACCCCCACAAGCGTCTCGCGGCGCGCGGGCGCACTCGCCTCCCCGCGTTTCGTCTTCCCTCGGACCGGCGCCCGGTCTACCCTCCCGGCCCGCGAGGCTCCCTGAAATGACTGACACAAGCACCCCCCGCGTCGCCGTCGTCACCGGCGGCGGCAACGGCATCGGCCGCGCCACCTCCCTCCTGTTCGCCCAGCACGGCTACGCCGTCGCGATCTGGGACATGTCCGAATCGGCCGGACACGAGACCGTCCAGGCGATCACCGCGGCCGGCGGCGTCGCGGTGTTTCAGCAGGTCGACGTGAGCAAGGCCGCGACCGCCACCCAGGCCGGCGCCGACCTGCGCGCCCGCTTCGGTCGCGTCGACGTGCTCGTCAATAACGCCGGCATCGTGCGCGACGCCCAACTCGTCAAGGTCAAGGACGGCAAGGTCATCGCCCAGATGAGCGAGGAGCAATTCGACCTCGTCCTCCAGGTCAACCTCAAGGGTGTCTTCAACAGCACCCAGGCCGTCGTGCCCTTCATGATCGAGCAGCGCTACGGCCGCATCGTCAGCACGACCTCCGTCGTGGCGCTCTACGGCAACTTCGGCCAGACCAACTACGTCGCCGCCAAGGCCGGCGTCATCGGCATGACGAAGGTGTGGGCCCGCGAGCTCGGCAAGCACGGCATCACCGCCAATGCCGTCGCGCCCGGCTTCATCGCCACCGACATGGTCAAGAGCATCCCCGACAAGGTGATGCAACACATGGTCGAGCACACCCCGGTCGGCCGCGTCGGCCAGCCCGAGGACATCGCCCGCGCCTACCTGTTCCTCGCCGATGAACGCTCCAGTTTCATCACCGGCACTGTCCTCAGCGTCGACGGCGGATCTGTGACTGGAACCTGACCTTTCGCACCTGTCCGATCTTTCGAGTCCGCCGCTGCCGACCACTTGTCTGTACACGCGACGCGCGTGATGTGACGTACGCGACGTCGCGCTCCCCGCGTTGCGGCGCGTAGGGGAAAAGACTAGCGTAGGTCCGTGACGACGGACGACGACAACGGCTGGATCCCGCGGCTGCTGCGAGAGCAGGGCTACTGCGGGTTACGCCGGCAACTGTCGTGGTCCGAGTGCCTGGTGTGGCACGGCGAGGAGACATGGCTCGGCCGTGGCCCCGACGACGCCGCCGCGCTCACGCACCTGCTCACCCAGATGTTCCCCTCGGCCGCCGCGCGAGCGCTGCTCGCCGCCCACGACCCCGAACAACCAGCCCTCCCCGTCGCGGACGAGCCGGCACCCGCCACCGTCCAGCCCGCCGAGGTCGCAACCCAGGCGCCGCCCGCAGCCACATCCACATCCACACCCACCGCGGCCTCGCCACCTGCCACCCCGTCGATCGAGCCCGCCGCCGAGCCCGAGCGCAAGGGTTACGAGCCGCCGAAGGTGGGCGAGCGTCTGATCCTCCCGACCCCCGCGTATCCGGCCGCGGCCGTCGCCGAGGCTCGCGAGACCCTCGACGAGATCCTCAAGGAGATCGCCGACGCCCGCCCCGACTTCGCGTTGATGGCCCCGCGCCTACAAAAGTTGCACATGCTCGGGTGGATCTGCCGCGCACGCGGGCTCGACGAGCAGTACGCCGGCGAGCACAAGGTGACGATCCTGGTCCGCCGCGTCGCCCACGAGCTGACCAACATCAGCAAGATCATGTGGCCCGGATCGGTGCAGGCGCTGCAGATGAGCGCCCGCCCCGACTGCGTGGTCGGCGAGCTCGGCGTCAAGTCAAGCCAACTGCCGCGCACCTGGAACGACGCCAGCGAGTTCGTGCAGCAGCACCGCGACCGCGCCCTCGTCAGCGACGTCCCGCTCGACGACTACGGCTGGGCCGACGACCTGCGCCGACCCCCACCCGGGGATCCCCGCACGATCCTGCGGGAAGCCCAGCAGCTCGTCGAGGCCCTCGGCGGCCCCGCCCAGGAACCCCCGCCGCGCCACCTCAGCACGCCGCCGGAGGACCTCAACCAGGACAGCATCGACCAGCTCGTCAAGCACGTGCAACTGCTGCGCGCGATCCGTCTGCATAGCCTCCAGCCGGAGCTGTGGGGCTGCGTCGTCGGCCGCCTGCGCTGGCTGTCCGGACGCCTCGGCGACCGCGCGCCGCACCTTCGCAAGTGGCTCGACGCCGAGTTTCGCCCGCCCGTCGACACCACCAAAGCCGCCGCCGCGCAGTCCGAGAAGCTGCGCCTGCGTCAGCAAGCCGCGCGCGACCAGCGGGCCGCGCTCCCGGACCCCGCCGAGCCGGCCCAGCTCGGCGCCTGGCTGCTCACCGCCTTCGATGTGTTCAACACCGCCGAGGTCGCCGCCCTCGTCGGCGACAACCTGCGCCCCGTCGTGCTCGAGCTCGAGGACGACGCCCTCCCGGACGCCGACCGCCGCCTGCGTCGCCGCCTGCGCGACCTCAAGGCCCACCTGCGCAACGCCAGCGACCTCGGCAGCTCCGATGAGCACGAGCATGAGTCCGACGACGCCACACGGGTCAACCATGCCGCCCTCGCCCTCGAGTCGCCAGACGCCGACGAGGTCCCCGACGACTCGCTCACCGCGCTGGTCCGGGCCCGCGTGCGCGGCAAGTCGGCCCTCTTCGTCAGCAACCGCGACGACCCCGATCTCAAGGCCAAGCTGGAGGAGAAGCTCGGCCTCGAGATCAGTTGGTGCGACGGCAACCCGCGCAAGGTCCAGGCCCAGTGCGAGAGCATCTCGCGCGGCAGCTACGACCTCGTGCTGATCGCCACCGGCTTCCAGGCGCACATGATCGACGGCATCCTCGCCCGCGCCGCGCGAGCCGGCGGTGTGCCCTACGTGCGCGTGTTCAAGGGCCGCCCCCTCGCCTGCGTCCGCGCCCTCGCCCGCACCCTCGGCCTGCACGAGAACGCCTGACCCGCGCGGCAAAGGTCGCGTTCCAGCCGACCGCGCGATGCGATAACCTCGCGCGAGGTTGGAGACGTGAGCGACGCAGATGCGCGCGAGCGCGCGCTTGAGCAGGAGAACGCCGCCCTGCGGGATCGCTGCGCCGAACTGGCCGCCAAGGCCGACTACCTCGACGTCGTCAATTACTTCGCCGCCTCGCTGCTCTACTCGGAGCACGACCTCGACGACATCCTGTGGGACGTCGCCAATCACGCCGTCGCCCGCCTCGGCCTCGAGGACTGCGTCATCTACCTCGTCGACGATCGCCGCGAGTTCCTGGTCCAGCGCGCCGCGTACGGCCCCAAGAACCCGCGCGGCCGCGAGATCCTGGCGCCGATCAAGATCCCGGTCGGCAAGGGCATCGTCGGCGCAGCCGCGGCCACCGGCGTGCCTGTCTTGATCCCCGACACCCGCCAGGACCCGCGCTACATCTGCGACGATCAGCCCAGGCTCTCCGAGCTCGCCCTCCCGATCCTGCTCGACGGTCGCGTGATCGGCGTCATCGACAGCGAGCACTCGCGGGCCGGCTTCTTCACCCCCGCCCATCGTGAGATCCTGACCACGATCGCCTCGATGACCGCCTCGCGGGTCAGCCGCGCCCTGCTCGACGACGACCTGCGCCGCGCGCACCAGGAGCTCGAGCGAAAGATCGCCGAGCGCACCCGCGAGCTCTCCGTGGCGGTCGAACGCGCCGAGGGCCTGCTCCTCAACACCCTCCCCGCCCCGATCGCCCGCCGCCTGCAAGCCGGCGAGCAGGGCCTCGCTGAACGCTTCGACGAGGTCACCGTCCTGTTCGCCGACATCGTCGGCTTCACCCCCCTCGCCGCCGCCATGTCACCCGAGGCGCTGGTCCGTCTGCTCGGCCGCGTGTTCACCGAGTTCGACAACCTCAGCGACACCCTCGGCCTCGAGAAGATCAAGACGATCGGCGACGCCTACATGGTCGTCGCCGGCGTCCCCACCCCCCGCGCCGACCACCGCGAAGCCATGGCCGAGATGGCCCTCGGCATCCTGCGCGCCGTCGAGCGCGTCAACCTCGTCCTCGGCACCCGCCTCGCCGTTCGCGTGGGCATGTACAGCGGCAGCGTCGTCGCCGGCATCATCGGCACCCGCAAATTCGCCTACGACCTCTGGGGCGCCACCGTCAACGTCGCCAGCCGCATGGAGTCCCAGGGCGTCAGCGGCAAGATCCACGTCCATGAATCCACGTACCTCGCGCTGCGCCGCCGCTATCGCTTCGAGCGGCGCGGGATCATCGAGGTCAAGGGGCTCGGCGCCATGCCCACTTACTTCCTGCTCGGCCCCGCCTGACCCGCGATCATTCCACGACCCGGGCGCAGCGGCCGGGGGGCAGACGCGACTGGGCGCCGACGCCGGAGCCGGCGCGGGCCGGCATGTCGGCCGCGGACGCCGCCCGCTTTCACCTCTGGCGCCATCGCGGGACCCGTACATGCTCGACCTCGGGCTCGGGCTCGCCGGCAAACAGGTCAAGCTGCGCTTTCGCATCGGCACCGATGCCGCGGCCGGTGCCCCCGGCTGGGACATCGACAACATCGCCGTCGACGCGCGACCAACACCCCCTTCTCGTCGTGGATCGCCGACCAGACCGACTGCATCGCCGACCAGTCCACCACCAGCACAGACACCGACACCTCCACGCTGACGACTGACGGCATCACCACCTGCAACTCCTCCCCCGGCTCGGCCTCCTGGGTCTCCGCCGCCGCCGCCGCCGCAACTGACCGGAGATCGTGTCCGTCCGATCCCACTCACCGGGTGCCCGCAGACCCCATTGAGCGACACGGATCCCACGCTTGTCAGCGCGTCCAGGCTGTGAAACGCTGGCCGCGTGATCGTCTGGACAGTACCGTCGCTATCGCTGCGCGCGCGGGCCCTCGCGCTGACCGCCTTCGGGTGGGCCGGCCTCGCGTGCGCCGCCTGTGGCACCGGCTCGCCCGCCCCCCAGGACAGCGAGTCGAGCCCGGCCACCACGCCTGCGAGCACCAGCGATACCACCGGCGAAGGTCCAGTGGACCCGACCGAGGCCAGCTCGAGCGGCGGGCCCGAGGCCTTGCCGGAGGACCCGTTTACCCTCGACCGCAGCAACGTCAAGCTGCTGCCGTTTCGCGTCCGCTTCAACCGTCTCCAGCAGCTCGCGGGCCTCAAGGCCGACGACCCCGCGTTCGCCGTACTGCTCGCGCGCCGCTACGAGCTCGGCGACTACGACTATGCCAACGGCGTCAATCCAGACCTGACCTGGACCGCATCGCGGATCTCGGTGTGGATCGCCGCGATCTTGCCGGTGTGTCGCTCACCCGCGATGCGGGCCCGCTTCCCCAAGTTCCCCGCCGACCTGCCCGCCCTGCTGACCGCCGCCTACGGCATCGTCCCGGACGCCGACAAGCTCGCCGACTACGAGGTCCTGCTCGGCGACGCCAACATCGACGAGACCACCCGCCACGACAGCGTCTGCGTCACCGCCCTCACCGCCCTGGAGTTCGTCGCCCAATGACCGCCCGCATCACCGTCGGCGCGCTCGCCCTCACGCTCACCGCCGTCGGCTGCTACGGCGGCGACGACCCGGCGCAAGCGTCGGGGACCACGGCCGACGCGGCCGACACGACCACCGCCGCGACCACCGCCGCGACCACCACCGCCGAGCCGGACACCACCGGCGCCGAGTCGAGCACCGGCGAGGCGCCGCCGATCGAGGGCGATGGCCTCGGCGATCTCGGTTACACCGCCGAGGACGCGCGCACGTACCTCGCAGAGGTCGCGCCGATGGTCGTCGGTCGGCTGCTGACCGCCGACGAGGACAACCTCATCTATCACTTCGGCGCCGACGCGATCGTGCCGATCGTCGAGGCCTGGATCGATGAGCCCCTGTTCGCCGAGTCCGCGCGGTCGATGTTGCAGGTCAAGCTCGCCGCCAGCGGCAAGAAGGACGGCATCGACTTCGAGCTGCCCGGCAACCTCGCCGCCCACCTCGCGCGCAACGACCGGCCCTACGCGGAGCTGTTGACCGCCCAGTACTGCGTCGACGCGGCCGGCAACAAGGCCGCCTGCGACACCGGCGCGCCCTACCAGGCCGGCGTGCTGACGACCCGCGCCTACTTGATCGCCAACGCCAGCCGCTTCAACCTGCGTCGCGCTCGCCGCATGATGTTCATCTTTAGCTGCAATGTCTATCCGATGGACATCAAGTTGCAGCCGCCGATCGACAAGGAGCTGCTGATCCCGATGTTTCGCGCGCTCACCAAGGATGAGCAGACCGAGCCCGGCGCCTCCGGTGGGTTCGGCAACGGCAGCGCCTGCTACTCGTGTCACAGCCAGTTTAGCGCGCACGCCCAGTTGTTCGTGCGCTTCAGCCAGGACGGCCTGTGGCGCGCCGACGCCACCGGCCTGCAAGACCCCGACAACGAGCTCGGGCGCAGCACCAACGGCCTCTACACCTCCCACTTCATCAGCCCAGTCTCCGCGCCGCTCGAAGTCTCGCAGATGTTCGGCGTGCCCGTGAAGACCCTGACCGACGCCGGCCGCGTGCTCGCCGACGACCCCAGCTTCTACACCTGCGCCGCCCGCAACGTGCTCGAGTACAGCTTTGGCATGAGCGAGAGCGAGGCCACCTCGGTCGAGCGCGACCTGCTCGCCGAGCTCGCCGCGCTGGCCACCGCCCGCGACCTGCGCCTGCGACCCGCGACCGCCGGCACGCCCGAGGGCGGCCCGACCTTCGGCGACCTCTTCGTCGTCGCCCTCACTCACCCGCGCGTCTTACAAGTCGTGCTCGGCCCCCCCGATCCCCTCTGAGTCCTATGCAACGTCTCCACCGCAAGCCGTTAATCGACACCCTGCACCCGCTGCAGCGCCGCGGCTTTATGAAGCTGCTCGGCGTGGCGCTGGCGATCCCCGGCGTCCCGCTCGCGGTGCGCCAGGCCGCCCGCGCCTTCGCGCTGGGCGAGGCCAGGGCCGAGGACAAGCCGCCGATCAACTTCATCGAGATCGACCTGCGCGACCAATGGGACTTCGGGCAGGTGTTCGTCGCCCCGGGCCTCGCCACCGCCGCCAACCTCAAGCGCGGCGAGTCCGGCCGCATGTGCGCGCTCTACTACGGCGCCGAGCAGCTCACCGCGATCCCCGAGCGTCGCGTCTATCTGACGCCGCTGTCGCTGCCCCTCATGCCGCACCTCGACACGATCGCCATGATCGAGACCTGCGACCTCGGCATCGGCGAGATCCACGGGCACGAGGCGAGCAACCCTCAGCGCTCTCCCGGTCGCAGCGGCGTGCCCGGACCTGGCCGCGGGGACATGAGCGCCAACGAGCCCGTCCCCTACGTGCCCGGTAATCAACTGCACTACAGCTCCACGCCGACCCCCGCCGCGCTGCACAACCACTGGACCAAGCAGCAGGGCATCGTCGTCAAGAACGGCATCGCCTTCAAGGGCATCAGCCGCGAGCACACCGCCTATCACTACGGCGCCGGCCTCGACGGCTCCGAGCTCGACCGCAAGCAGACCCTCGCCGCGCTGTACGCCGCGTTCCCCGACAAGGTCGAGGACTACAACGTCGTGCCCTCGCCGCAGCAGGCCGAGGCCCTCGTCAAGGTGCTCAGCGCCGTCGACGACCGCTTCCTCGCGCGCCACAAGTACGAGACCACCGCCAGCAGCCAGCACCTGAGCAACCTCGGCGATCTCTCGCCGCTGCTCTACACCGGCGAGCCCAAGCTCATCAGCCTCCCGCTCACCCCCGAAGAAGTCCTCTACTGGCAGACCGGCGTGCCCGACCAGGTCGGCAACCCGCCTGGCCTCAAGGCCAACATCTGGGAGCAATGCGCCTACGCCTACAAGCTGATCGCGGGCGCCCAGTGCAGTACTGTCGCGCTCGAGTTCGACTTCATCGATTGGCACGACTCGCGCCCGCAGAGCATCATGGACGTGCTCACGCTGCAGACCGTCCACCCGCTGACCCGCCTGATCGAGAGCCTCAAGGCCGCCGGCCTCTACGAGAACACCCTGATCGCCGCCTACACCCTCGACGGCGGGCGAGCCCCGGCCGCCGGCTCCTCCGGCGGCGAGGGCAAGAGCGGCCTCATGCTCGCGGGTGGCATGATCCAGGGCGGATACTACGGCGACATCGGCGTCGCCGGCGACGACGGCGACGGCCACGTCTACAGCTATCACGCCCCCAACCCCGACACCGGCGCGCCCATGCCCGGCGCCATCGACAACAGCGGTCGCCTCGCCGGCGGCTTCGTGTGGCGCACCGTAATGAAGGCGCTCGGCATCCCCGATACCCTCGCCGCCAGCTTCCCCGACACCGCCGGCTACAAGTCGCTCGACTTCATGCTCCGCGCCTGAAGCCCGCCGCCGCACATACGACTCGACGCTGTTACACTGCGCGCTCATGCGCCCGCTGCTCCTCCTCGCCATCTCGCTCGGGACCTCCGCCTGCGGCCTCTTCACCCTCCCGGCCGGTGATGAAGCCGAGGGCGGGATCACGGTCGAGGAGCTGTTCGTCGCCGTCGGTGACGGCGGCACCCTGCTCACTTCGCCCGACGGCGCGACCTGGACCCGGCGCACCGTCGGCACCGACCTCACCTTGAACGATGTCGCTTTCGGTGGCGACCACTACGTCGCCGTCGGCCAGGCCGGCAAGATCCTCGAGTCGACCAACGGCGTCGACTGGCGCGTCGCCTCCTCGCCCTCGAGTCGCGACCTGCACGCGGTCGTCTACCACTTCGACCACTTCGTCGCCGTCGGCGGCGACTACAGCGTCGGCGCCGAGACCCTCGAGTCGATCGACGGCATCACCTGGACCCGCCCCGAGGGTGTCGCCCCGCTGCACCTCCTGACCGACCTCGCCTCCGACGGCATCAGCCTGGTCGCGATCGGCAACTATCAGAGCGACAGGCAGACCTTCGGCGCCTTCACCTGGGTCGACGGCTCCGGCTGGCAACAAAACGTCGACGGTGGCTTCGCCAACTTCGGCTTCAACGCCGTCGCCGCTGGCGCGCCCGCCTTCGCCATGATCGGCCTCGGTAGCGCCGTCACCTCCGTCGACGGCGTCAACTGGACCTTCGCGCCGATCTTCCAGAGCACCGCGATGCGCGACCTGAAATTCGCAGGCACCGGCTGGATCGCCGTCGGTGACGCCGGCCAGGTGTTGCTGTCGCCGGACGCCGTGCAGTGGACCCCGTATGCCAGCGGCGTCACCGTCGACCTCGACGGCATCACCACCGACGGCTCGCTGCACGTCGCGGTCGGTGGCGGCGGCACGATCCTCGCCTCCGGCGACGGCGTCACCTGGATCGCTCAGGCCTCCGGCGCCGCCGAGAACCTGCACGCGGTCATGCACCCGCGCGGCTGACCCGCCGATGAAGAACCGCTACTCGCCGCCGCCGGGCAGCTTCTTGCCCCAATCCGTATCGATCGCGAAGCGAAACAGGTTCGCAAAGTAGTCCTCGACCCGGGGCACCTCGATGCCGCTCCCAGCCAGACCCGAGCGAAGCTGCCGGGTGTCGAAGGCCATGTCGATCGACAGGTACGGCGTGTACACCCGCCCG
>Ga0335395_10002094_pt1 | contig 12354 bp, 9 predicted proteins | sample MAT02_FD_205744 | JGI IMG/M metagenome (GOLD analysis project Ga0335395, IMG submission 205744) | Freshwater microbial communities from Lake Fryxell liftoff mats and glacier meltwater in Antarctica - MAT-02 (spades assembly) (version 2) ...
CGTGGTTTCCGCTGCAGTCGTGGCTGCGCCGGTGGCGGGCGGGGTTTCGGCCCGGCGCGCCAACCCACGAAAAGCAGGTCGGCCACGACGTGTGGTTCCCTCGGTTTCTCAGCTTCCCTGGCGTGCTGAAGCGGCTGGACGGCCTGGCCATGGCGGCAGCCGCCTGGCCGCGTCTGCGCACACTGAAGCGTGCTGGGCGGCTTGACGTGCTGGACGCACATTTCGGTTACCCCGACGGACTTGCCGCCACGCTGCTGGGCCGCTGGCTGCAAGTGCCAGTCACCATCACGATGCGGGGAACGGAGACACGCCATGCAGCCGACAGCGCGCTGCGCCCGCTGTTGGCGCGGGCACTGAACGGCGCCGACCGCGTGTTTGCGGTCAGTGAATCGCTGCGGCAAGTGGCCCTGGGCCTGGGCGTTGCACCGGGCAAGGTGCGTGTCGTCGGCAACGGCGTGGACTTGGCCCGCTTCAAGCCGGTGGACCGCGCCCAGGCGCGCGCCGCCTTGGGGTTGCCAGTGGACGCGCCGGTCTTGATCAGTGTGGGCGGGCTGTGCGAGCGCAAGGGCTTCCATCGCGTCATCGACAGCTTGCCGGGCCTGCACGCGCTGGGCCTGCGCGTGCATTTGCTGGTGGTGGGCGGGCCCAGCCCCGAAGGCGACTGGACCAGCCGTCTGCACGACCAGGTGCAGGCGCTGTCGCTTCAGCCCTACGTTCACTTTCTTGGCCCCGTGAAACCCGATGATTTGCCCAGCCTGCTGGGTGCTGCCGACGTGTTTGCTTTGGCCACACGCAACGAGGGTTGGGCCAACGTCTTCCTGGAAGCCATGGCCTGCGGGCTGCCGGTAGTCACCACGAATGTGGGCGGCAACGCGGAAGTCGTCTGCCGACCAGAACTGGGCCGCGTCGTGCCCTTTGACGATGCGCCGGCCTTGCAGGCTGCACTTCGCGCTGCGCTGGGCCAAGCCTGGGACCGACCGCTCATCCGCGCCTACGCTGAAGCCAACACATGGGACCAGTGTGTCGAGGTGTTGGAAGCCGAGTTCCGTGCTTTGTGCCGCGCCAATGGGCCCAGCATGGCGCCAGCGGCCAGCGCAGGCGCTGCTGGCCCACGATGATGACTGCCTGATGTACACCCGACTGATTTCCGGTTTGGCCTTCCCGTTGCAGGAACGCCTGAAGCGCCACAGCACCGTGGCCGCGCGCCGCAGCCTGGAAGCTTCGCAATGGTTGTCGCCTGAACAAATTCAGGCCTTGCAGACTAAGCGACTGCGCCAGCTTCTTGTACAAGCAGGCCAGAACGTGCCGTACTACAAAACGCTGTTCGCTCAACTGGGTTTCGACCCGCAAACTGTTACCCGCGTGGAAGACCTGCAAGCCCTGCCGCTGCTGGACAAGGCCACCATCCGCGCCCAAACCGAAGCGATGAAGAACCCCCAGGCCCAGGGCCTGGCGCGCTTCAACACCGGCGGCAGCAGCGGCGAACCGCTGATCTTCTTCATCAGCAAAGAACGTGTCAGCCACGACGTAGCCGCCAAATGGCGCGCCACCCGCTGGTGGGCCGTCGACATCGGCGACCCCGAAATCGTCGTCTGGGGTTCGCCCATCGAACTGGGCAGCCAGGACCGAGTGCGCATGCTGCGCGACAAGCTGATGCGCACCCAGCTACTGCCCGCTTTCGAGATGACCGATGCCAAGCTGGACGCGATGGTGGCCACCATCCGCAGCACGCGCCCGCGCATGCTGTTCGGCTACCCCAGCGCGCTAAGCCACATCGCCCGGCACGCACAGCAACGCGGTCAGCGCATGGACGACCTGGGTATCCGCGTGGCCTTCGTTACCAGTGAACGCCTGTATGAAGAACAGCGCGCCACCATCAGCCAGGTCTTCGGCTGCCCGGTGGCCAACGGCTACGGCGGGCGCGACGCCGGCTTCATCGCCCACGAATGCCCCAGCGGCGGCATGCATCTGACGGCTGAAGACGTAGTGGTGGAACTGCTGGACAGCGCCGGCCAGCCCGTGCCGGTGGGCGAGGCTGGCGAGATCGTCGTTACCCACCTGGCCACGGGCGATTTCCCTTTCATCCGCTACCGCACCGGCGATGTGGCCGTGATGGACCATCGCCGGTGCGCCTGCGGCCGCGGGCTGCCGATGTTGAAAGAAATTCAAGGCCGCAGCACCGACTTCGTCGTGGCGCGCGACGGCACGGTGATGCACGGGCTAAGCCTGATCTATGTGCTTCGCGACCTGCCTTCTGTGCTGGGCTTCAAGATCGTGCAACAAAGCCTTGACCACACCCTGGTGCAGGTAGTGCCGGGGCCAGGCTTTGACACCGAACAAGAACGCAGCATCGTGAATGGTTTTCGTCGCCGGCTGGGCGCGGGCGTGCAGGTATCTGTCGAACGCGTGACTGCCATCGCACCCGAGAAGTCCGGCAAGTACCGGTACGTCATCAGCCATGTGCCAGCCAAGGCGGCTACGTCAGAGGCAACAGCCCATGCGTGACTTCCTTCTGATATCGATCGTCATCCCTTGGGCGATGGTGGCGCTGCGGCACCCGTGGATAGGCGTGCTGCTGTGGGTGTGGATCAGCCTGATGAACCCGCACCGCTACACCTGGGGCTTCGCCTATGACGCACCCTTGGCGATGATTGCCGGGGTGGCTACGCTAGTCGGATTGCTGTTCACTACAGAGAAGAGCAACCCGTTCAAGGCAACGCCAGCCGTCTGGTTTGCGCTGTTGACGGTGTGGATCACCCTGTCGTGGCTGATGGGCCAGGACACCTCGGGGCAGTTTGGGCAGTGGGACAAGGTGATGAAGGTCAACCTGATGGTGCTGGTGACCTTGATGCTGTTCCGCAGCAAGCTGCAAATCTTTTGCCTGGTCTGGGTGTTGACGCTGTCGGTGGCCCTGCTCAGCGCCAAGGGCGGCATCTTCACTATTTCAACGGGGGGGTCTTACCGGGTTTGGGGGCCGCCTGGTTCATGGATTGCGGGCAACAACGAGTTTGCTGTCGCCGCCATCATGACCATCCCCTTGCTGCGCTTCATGCAGTTGCAGGTGCAGAAAAAGTGGCTTTCCGTGACGCTGGCGCTGATGATGTTGCTAAGTGCAGCGGCAGCCTTAGGCTCGCAATCGCGCGGTGCGTTTCTGGCCATCGTGGCCATGACCACCGTGCTGTGGTGGCGCGGGCAGAACAAGCTGCGTAACGGTGTGCTGCTGCTGGCCTTGGGTGCCGCCATGATCGCTGCCATGCCGTCTACCTGGAGTGACCGCATGGACACCATCGAGACGTTCGAGGAAGACGCCTCGGCGCTGGGACGCCTGAGCGCCTGGTGGGTTGCCTTCCGCATCGCGCAGAACTATCCATTCGGGGTTGGTTTTCAGGCCACCAGCCCGGAGTTATTCGAGGCCTTTTCGCCCTACGGTACCGAGTACGGCCAGCCAGTGGCACACAGCATCTGGTTCCAGATGATGGGTCACCACGGGTTCGTCGGTTTCTTTCTGTTCCTGGCGGTGTGGGTGTCGACCTGGTTCGTGGCGGGCAAGCTGCGAAAGGCTGCAGCGCAGCGCAGCGATATCAAATGGGTGGGCGACCTGGGCGCCATGTCGCAGGTGTGCGTGGTGGGCTACGCCGCGGGTGGTGCGTTCCTGCAAATGGGGTACTACGACTTCCCGTACTACGTGATGGCCATCGTATGCATTACCTATGCATGGGTTAAGCGCGAGTCTTGGCAGACCGACAGGCCCGAGCCGGGCGGCTGGCGAACGCTGATCGGCCTGGCAGATTCGACAGGCACCACGCCAGGCGCGACGGCAGGTGCACCAGCGGGCTACGGCAGCGGTAACCCAGGTGTCCCCGGTAATGCAGGTAATGCAGGTATGGCAGCCACGGCGCAGCCGCCCGATCAGCGCGCTGCGCCTGGACGCTGAACTGATGAAGCCTGTGCTGCAATGGCTGGCGCCGGCCGGCCCCAAAGCCCGGCTATCGACGCTGATCTTCCACCGCGTGCTGGCCCAGCCAGACCCGCTGTTCCCGACCGAAGTGGATGCCAAGCGTTTCGATGCCATTTGCGCCTGGCTGCGCGCCTGGTTCAACGTGCTGCCGCTTGACGAGGCCGTGCAGCAGCTGCGTGAAGGCAGGCTGCCAGCGCGTGCGCTGGGCATCAGCTTCGACGACGGCTATGCCGACAACCACGATGTCGCGTTACCAATACTTTCTCGCCACGGCTTGCAGGCCACTTTCTTCGTCACCACCGGTTTTCTGAACGGCGGGCGCATGTGGAACGACACCATGATCGAACTGGTCAGGCGCGCGCCGGGGCCAGAACTGGACCTGTCGGCGCTGGCCCTGCCAGCGCTGGACACCCTGGACTTGTCGTCCCTGGAGGCGCGCCGCCAGTCTGCCCGCCGCCTGACGATGGCTTTGAAGTACCTGCCGCTGGCTGAGCGCGCAGAAAAAGTGGCACACGTCGAGGTCATTGCGCGGCAGCGCGCCGTGGTGCTGCCGGTAGACCTGATGATGACCGCCCAGCAAGTACGCGCGTTGCGCGTGGCTGGCATGCAGATAGGCGCGCACACGGTAAACCACCCCATCCTTCAAACCCTGACCGATGAGGCAGCGCGTACAGAAATCGCTGCCGGTCGTCGACAGTTGGAAGACATCGTCGATGCCCCGGTGAAATTGTTCGCCTACCCCAACGGCAAGCTCGGCCAAGACTACAGCGCGCGCGACGCAGCGCTGGCGCGTGATAGCGGGTTCGACGCGGCATTCACCACCCACGCAGGGCATTCCACCGCCAGGACAGACCCCTTCCAACTGCCGCGCTACACGCCCTGGCAGACCGACCGGTGGCGGTTCGGGCTTCAGCTGGCGCGCAACCTGTCGAAAGCCTAACCAAGCCCGTTGCTTCGGCTGGAATACAGGCTTGTGCCAGGTAAGCGCCGCCGCCGTGACGCATGCCCTACGCAGCCTGAAGGCCGGGTGCCAGAATTGGCGGCTATGCCTTCGACTCCTGCGCTGCCGGCCATCTGCTCGTGCGCACCCCATGACCGAGCCCCCGCTGATCAGCGTCATCGTCCCTTGCTACAACGCCCGCGCGTGGATTGCGGCCGCGCTGCGTTCCGTGCTGTCGCAAGGCGTGGGGCCGCTGCAGGTGCTGGTGGTAGACGACGGCTCGCAGGACGAAACCGGCGCCTTTGTTGCCCAGGCCTTTCCTGCTGTGCAGGTGCTGCGGCAAACCAACACCGGCGTGGCAGCCGCGCGCAACCGCGGCTTAGCGGCAGCACACGGCCGCTGGGTGGCCTTCATCGACGCCGACGACCTGTGGCTGCCGGGCAAGCTGTCTGCCCAGCTGGCCGCGCTGCAGGCCCAGCCCGAAGCGCGCATCGCCTACACGGCCTGGCAGGTGTGGGAAAGCGAAGCACCCGAGCCCGACCCCCAGTGGCTGCAGACCCTGCCCGCACACCTGCCCGGCCCCAGCGGCGACGTCTACCCCGACCTGCTGCTGGAATGCGCGGTGTGGACATCCACCGTGCTGGCCGACCGGGCGCTGCTGCAAGAGCTAGGCGGTTTCGACCAGACGCTACCGGTGGGCGAAGACTACGACCTGTGGCTGCGTGCATCGCGCCTGACGCCTGTGCTGCGCGTGCCGCAGCCGCTGGCGCTGTACCGTCAGCACCCGCGCAGCCTGACGCGGCGCGCCCCTGCCCGCAACTGGCAGGCGCTGGTGGTGCAACGGGCGGTGCAGCGCTGGGGCTACACCGGCCCCAGCGGCCGCCAAGCCGACCCGGCCGCAGTGCGCCGTGCGCTGGCCACCAGCTGGCGCGACTTTGCCGGCGCGCAGCTTGCGGCTGGCCAGACTGCCCAAGGCTGGGCCGCTGCGCGCCAAGCGCTGCAGGGCGACTGGCGGCACCCCGGGGCCTGGAAGCTGGCCGTCAAGGCGGCGGCGCAGCGGCTGGGGTTACCGGCTTGAGCGCCGCGAATCACGCCGGGCCGACATGACATCGGTGCGCCGCGCGCTGGCGCTGTCCTTCATCGAGCGTTATTTCAGCATCGTGGTGGCGCTGGGCAGCAACATGCTGCTGGCGCGGCTGCTGACGCCCGAGCAGATCGGCATGTATTCGGTGTGCCTGGCCGTCATCGGTATCGCGCATGTGCTGCGCGAGTTCGGCGTGGGCAACTTCCTCATTCAGCAGAAGGACCTGAACGACAACCACGTGCGTACAGCCTTCGGTTTGGCGCTGGTCTTGGGCGGCACGCTGGCACTGATGATTTTTGCCATAGCACCCTGGGTGGCGCGCTTTTACGACGCGCCGGAAATGGCCGGGCTGATGCGCATCGTGGCGCTGAATTTTTTGGTGCTGCCGTTCTGTTCCATCTCGCTTTCGCTGCTGCGGCGCGAGATGAAGTTCAAGGCCCTGCTGTATGTCAGCCTGGGCGCGTTGGCGCTGGGCACGGCCGTGACGTTGACGCTGGCCTGGCAGGGCCTGGGCCCCACCAGCCTGGCCGTGGGATCGGTGGTGGGCAACGTGGCCACCGGCTTTGGTGCCTGGTGGGCCCGCGGGCGACCGCCCTTGCTGTGCCCAGGCTGGAGCGAGTGGCGAGTGGTGCTGAACTTCGGCGGCCAGAGCGCAGCCACCGGAATCGTTACGTCCGTGGCTATGGACATCAACGACTTGGTGGTGGGCAAGGTGCTTGGCTTTGCGCCTGTGGCTATCCTCAGTCGGGCGCAGGGCTTGATGAACATGGTTCATCGCGACCTTATGGGTGCTGTGCGCAACGTCGCACTGCCCGCCTTTTCTCAGGGCCACAGGGACGGCGTGGCTCTGGAGCCCGCTTGCATCAAGGCGACGGGCTATTTGATCGTCGTTACTTGGCCCATTTACGCATTGCTCAGCGCCTACGCGCTTGAGGCGATTCGTCTGCTTTTCGGGCCCCAGTGGGATGCGGCTGCAGCATTGGTGCCAATCTTTTGCGCCACAGGCGCCGCCGTCGCACTTGTTTCGATTGTGCCAAGCGCACTGATCGCAGTGGGCAGAATCGACCTAGTTACAAAGTTCGAATTGACAATGCAACCGCTCCGGATCGCCATCACGGTCTTCGCCGTAGTGACTTGGCAAACGGTCGAAGCAGCTGCGATCGCTTACCTTCTGTCTGGTGCAATCGGTGTTCCGCTGATGCTGGCGATCAAGCATCAGGCGATCAAGATCGACTTTCTTGCAACCTGGGTAGAGATTCGCCGGGCCATTATCGCCACCCTGATTGCGGTCGCGCCGGCTATCGCGCACTTGGCGTTTGGCCAACGCTCCGACGCAGGGACATTGCCTGTGTGGCAGGTGATGATCGCGGGGGCGCTTGGAATTTTCGGCTGGGTTGTAGCTCTTGTGGCAACCCGCCACCCGCTAATGCGAGAGGCCTTCGTTTTGCGAGTGTTGGAGAAAACGCCTTGGATGCGATTGCGAGTCAAATGAAAGACCAGCGATCGAGCGCAGCAATTGGCGTGGCTGTCGTGACCTACAACGGTGCGCCTTGGATCCTTCGCTGCCTGGCGTCCCTGCGTGAAAGCGCTGAGCGGGTGGCTGTGGTGGTTGTCGACAACTGCTCGACAGACAACACGCGCGATCTGGTGAGCGTGCACTATCCAGAAGTTGAGTTGCTGCGAAGCGAGCGAAACGTCGGCTTTGGCGTTGGAAACAACATCGCAATTGCGAACTTGCTCCAGCGAGATTGCGAGATGGTCTTCCTTCTTAACCAGGATGCGTATATTTTGCCCGAAACGCTTGGCCGCCTGCGATCATTCCTCGATGAGCATGACGAGGTCGGCGTGGTCTCTCCGCTTCATTGTTCGCCTGACGAAGATCAGGTAGATATGAAGTCTTTTCGGGGTTATCTCGGCATCAAGGCACCGAGATTTTCCGCTGATGCGGTGATGGGTAGATGCCACAGCCACTATCGCATCCCTGGCATCAACGCTGCGGCTTGGCTTGTGCGAAGCGAAGTGTTTCTCCGTGTCGGTGGCTTCGATCCGCTGTTCTTCATGTACGGTGAAGACGACGACCTTTTGGAGCGAATGAAGGAGCATGACGTGCACTTCGCTTTACTTCCAAGTTCGCGTGTCGTTCATCTCCGTCAATCACCGCCATCGCAGCCGCCTCGTTCTTGGCTTGAAAAAGTCCGGCGCCGAGCGAAGTTGCAGCGGTCAATTTTGCTCGTGCAAGTCAAGCGACCCAGCTACTCGCAACTGTTTCGGGTTCGTCTGCTCATCTCCGAAGGCCTGCTTCGGCCATTGGCGTCCTGGGTTGTCAAGCCCGATGGTGTTGAGTTGATTTCAACGATCTACGCAGCGATCCAATTGCTTGGTCAAATTGAAAAAATTAGAAGGCATGCTGATCGATTGAACGCGCCAGGGCCTCACTTTCTCATTGAGGACAGTCGTGCGTAGTGCCAATGAGTTGGCTGCAATTCGCACACACGACGACATAGGCTTTTCGTCCACTTTGATTCGGCTTGCTTTTCAGTTACACCTAGATCGAACATGAACGGGCTGTCAACACCAAGCACATCGAACCTGTCGGGCCACGAGCGCCGCTCCGGTACCTGTCGGACGTACAACTGCCGAATATGCGGGGCAGAACGTGATTTTCCGACCTACACAGTGCGGGAGATGATGTTCGGTACGCGGGAGGAGTTCGTCTATTTTCAGTGCGACGCCTGCGGCTGCCTGCAGATCGCAGACATTCCTAGCGACTTGCCGCGCCATTACCCCTCCGATTACTACTCGCAGCACACGGAACCTGCTCGGATTGAAAGTCGCGGCGTGCGATCCGCCGTCATCAAGCACTACTGCAGGCGCGTCGCGCTCAATCCGCAGGGCTTTTACCCGCGGCTACTCCACAAAATTCTTGCCGCACCGTCCGACTTTCACGAGGTTGGGGAATTCCTCCAGAACGCACGGCTCAATTGTGCCGATGACGCCATCCTGGATGTGGGTTGTGGCGCCAGTCCCAAGCGGCTGGCTGCAATGAGACGCTGTGGGTTTGGGAACGTCTTGGGTATCGACCCATTTCTTCCTGGAGACACCACCTACTGTGGCGTCCCGGTCAAGAGGTGTCGACTGGAAGACTTGGACGGGCAGTTCAGCCTCATCATGTTCCATCACTCGCTGGAGCATGTGCCCGACCCTCTCGCAACGTTGGCGGTTGCGGCAAGATTGTTACTACCCGGTGGCATGTGTCTGATCCGCATTCCGGTCATGGATACGTTTTTCTGGCGTGAGTTCGGCTGCGATTGGGCTGAGTTGGATGCGCCAAGGCACCTGTACCTGATGGCGCCACGAACAGTTGAAACACTCGCTGACCGAGCCGGTTTCACGCTCGAGGCTGTGGATTTCGATTCATCGGGCTGGGAGTTGGCGGCCAGTGATCTCTATCGAAACGATGTCCCAATGTTCGAGCGGACCGACTCAGGGCTTAAAAGCAACGTCGCAGGAGTGTCTTCGACCGCGGCTTTCAAGTTCGAACAGCAGGCATTGGCACTGAACAAAGCTGGCGATTCTGGCCGCGCCCGCTTTTATCTAAGGCTGCGTTCGTGATCAACTTGGCCGTCCACGGCAGTCGCTGAGCGTTGTCTGATGCGTATCGCCCTGCTTTGCTCCGGCCTTGGCCATATCCGCCGTGGCCACGAGGTGTTTGCGCGCGACCTGTTCGATCTGCTGAAGGCCGATTTGGACATCACGCTCTTCAAGGGCGGCGGTGACCCGGCCGCGCGCGAGATGGTGGTGCCCAACTTACCGCGCAACAGCCCGGCACTGACTGGCGCCCACGCGCTAGCTTCGCCCAAGTGGATGGCTGCCGCGCAAGAGCAGGAGCGCCTGCGTGCCGAAGGCGAATCGTTCACCTGGGGCGCGATGCCGGCGCTGCTGTCCGGTGGCTTTGAAATCGTGCACACGCTGGAGCGCGAGGTCTGCACCACGCTGTGGGCCAACCGCCACCTGTTCGCGCGCACGCCGCGCATCCTGTGGTCTAACGGGGGCGCCATTCCTGCACGAAAGCAGCCGCCCTGCGATTTCGTGCAAGAACACACTGCCGCCAATCTGGCGCAAAGCCAGCGCGGCAAGGCCTTCATGATTCCGCATGGGGTGGCCACCACGCGCTTTCACCCTGGCGTGGCCACTGACTACCGGCAGCGCCACGGCATTCCGGCCGATGCTTTCGTCGTCATCACCGTGGGCAGCATCTGCTACTGGCACAAGCGCACCGACCATGTCATCCGCGAAGTGGCGGCGGTGCCCGGCGCCTGGCTGCTGGTGGTGGGGCAGGAAACGACCGACACGTCGGCCATCCGCGCGCTGGGGCAGCAGCTTATGCCCGGACGCATTGTGTTCGACAGCCTGCCGCACGACAAACTGCCCCAGGCCTATGCTGCCGCGGACGTGTTCACGCTGGGTTCACTGCACGAGACTTTTGGCATCGTCTACATCGAGGCCATGGCCATGGGCCTGCCGGTGGTGTGCACCCAGCACCCTAACCAGCGCCAGATCGTGCAGCGCGGGGTGTTCGTTGACATGCAGGCCCCGGCCGCGCTGACTGCGGCGCTGCGCAGCCCATCACGCGAACAGTGGCGGGCGCTGGGCGCGCACGGGTTGGAGGTAGTGCAGCGTGAATACGATCTGCGCGTGCTGGCACGGCAGTACCACGAGGCCTACGACCGCATTGCCGCCACGACGGCTGCTCCCCTCCCGCAGTGGACGGCGGCCGAGGCCTGGCGGGCCAGGGCCGGTGCCCTGCTGAGCCGCGTGCGCAGCGTGGCAACTTAGGACGACTCGTCGATGCTGAAGACCTTGGCGCACACTGCCAGCGTTCATCTAGACGCCGCCAGGCTGGCGATCCGGCCCCGCGCGCACGCGCGCCGGGCGGGCCAGCGTGATCGCCATCTGGCGCTGCTGAGTTGGTACCTGCCGCCGCACACCAATGCCGGCACGTTTCGGCCCGCGTCCTGGCTGAGACATTCGTCGGCGTCCGGATGGCGGGTGACTGCGGTCGGCAGTCCCGTGCCAGCGGCAGAGCAGCACATCGGCGCAGAGCTGCGCCAGCAAGTCCGCCCTCCCAACCGATTGATCGAGTTCACGCCATCGCGTCGCGCGCCCTCCTGGCGGCTGACCCCCGAAGTTGACGGCGGTTTCGTAAATGCAGTCGATCTGGCGCAGACGCTGGCGCAAGCCCTGCAAGATGAGCCGCCCGAGGCGATCGTCGCAACCGGTCCACCGTTCTGCACCTTTGTAGCGGGGTTCATGGCTGCAAGGTATTGGCGTTGCCCGCTGGTGTTGGACTACCGTGACGAATGGTCGGAATGCCCATTCGATTTCGTCTCCAAAGGGCGATCTGACCGCGCGTGGGAGATCAAGTGCCTGCGCGCTGCAGCGATGGTTATCTACACAACGAAGTCGATGCTGCAGCATGCCGTTGTGCGCTTCCCGGAAGTCGACCTGGCCAAGAAGGCCGTTGTCATTCCGAACGGCACCGAGGTGGATGATTTCAAGCCGCAGCAAACCAGGCCGGGTGCCGCCACCAACAATAGTTGGCTGCTGGTGCACGTCGGCGCGCTTGCAGGCCACACACCGCCCACCGAGCTTTTGCAGGTGCTTACCGACGGACTGAACCAGGCAATCGCTCCGCTGAACCACCTGGCATTGACATTCGTCGGGCGCCGCACGCGCGAAGCGGACGCCGCCATCGCCGGTGCGGGCTGCCGGAAATCGATATCTCTAATCGACCAAGTTTCGAAAAGCGATGCGATCAAGCACATGCAATCCGCTGATGCACTGCTTTTGATTGCTCACGAGCAGTTGGCGCGCTACATGCCAAGCAAGCTGTTTGATTACGTCGCCGCGCGACGACCCATTCTGGTTTTCGGCCATGACGGCGAAGCTGCGCAAGTCGTCCGCGACCTCGGCGTCGGTGTCCGGTGCAACCCCGAAGAAGGCCCAGCCGGCCTTGCGCGCGCGCTTCAGGCGCTGAGTGAAATTAAGCTGGACCTAGGGGACAAGGCGGTGCAAGCCTGGCTGGCCGCGCACAGGCGCGATGTTCTGGCGGGGCGCTTGTTCGACACGCTCGACAGCGTTCTTCTACGCTGATGTGGACGTCAAAGCCCTTGATCGTCGAAACGATGAAACCCACCGTCACCGTCGTTGTTCCCACTTATAACCGCCGTCTTCTGGTGGCCGCAGCCATCGACTCTGCCCTGGCGCAGGCTGGCGTGGCGGTAGATGTAGTCGTGGTGGACGACGGCTCGACCGACGGCACGGTGGACTGGCTGCAGCAGGCCTACGCTGGCCAGCCGGTGCAGGTGTTGC
>Ga0335395_10002095_pt1 | contig 12353 bp, 10 predicted proteins | sample MAT02_FD_205744 | JGI IMG/M metagenome (GOLD analysis project Ga0335395, IMG submission 205744) | Freshwater microbial communities from Lake Fryxell liftoff mats and glacier meltwater in Antarctica - MAT-02 (spades assembly) (version 2) ...
AGGGGAGGCTCTCTTTCAGCGATTTTCTAACGACGTGACACACTGGCTTCAGCGAGCGGTGGACTGGAACGGTTCTTTATGGGATGGCTGACCTCGACGCCCGCTTCGGAAGATAAAGACAAAGTCCACCGCGACAACGAGCATGATCGGACGAGATCGCTCAGAAGTTCACGCTTTGTTGCGATTGGTGCCCTTCTGCTGTTCGCGTCCGCAATCAATTATATGGATCGCCAGACGTTGGCGAATGTTGCTACGCGAATCACCACCGAATTTAAGCTTAGCGAGCAGCAGTATGGAAACCTCGAAACCTGCTTCGGCCTAAGTTTCGCAGTCGGCTCGTTAGTGTTTGGTTTCTTAGCCGATAAAGTACCTCTGCGAGTTCTTTATCCCACCGTACTTTTTCTGTGGTCGGCCACAGGATTTTTGACGGGTTATGTTAACGGCTACGACTCACTCCTGGCTTGTCGTGGCTTGCTCGGATTCTTTGAAGCAGGCCACTGGCCATGTGGACTAAAGGCAACACAGATGCTTCTTGATCCGCGTCGTAGGGCCTTGGGAAACAGCGTTTTGCAGAGTGGTACGTCGATAGGTGCCTTCATAACTCCGCAGCTATTGGGTTTCATTTTGACTGAAAAAGAAGGAAGTTGGCGACTTGGTTTCCAGATCGTTGGAGCGATTGGATTGCTTTGGATCGTTGCTTGGTTCTTGGTGATACGTTCAACCGACTTCCAAAAGAGTTCGAACGAAGACGCCAACAGTCAAGGTTTCTCGCATGATACATCTCTTCCTTCACAAAGAGAGTCTGCGTTTCGGGTCTGCATCCGCGATATGCTTACGACTCGGATGCTCGCCGTTGTGGTCGTGATCACTTTGATCAACGCATGCTGGCAAACGTTACGCGCCTGGTTACCTAAAGTTATGCAGCAAGAGTATCACTATGAAGAAGCTTTTACGCTCAACTTTGTATCTGGATGGTATCTAATGACGGATGTTGGTTGCTTAGGCTCGGGCTTCTTGGCGGTCTGGTTGGCTCAGAATGGAATGTCAATCAAGAAATCTCGGAGCCTTACGTTTATGATTTGCGCATTGATGACTGCCACGCTAATGCTAGTCCCTGCACTTACAAAAGGGCCGTTGTTGCTTGCGGTTTTTTTGATGGCTGGAGCCGGAACGCTCGGTCTATTTCCCCTTTTCTATTCTTTCTCGCAAGATGTTTCAAAAGATCACCAAGGGAAGGTGACAGGTATCACCAGCGCACTCGGCTGGGGGCTGTCGTCCCCAACACAGAGCATGTTCGGCTACCTGGCAGATCAAACCAATTCTTATGCTACTGGCCTAGCGATCGCCGGCGCGTTGCCCCTCGTCGCTTTAGTCTTCCTCGTATGGCTTTGGCCAAATCATAAGGATTAACTCGCAACTTATATCCAGATTTAATTAAGACGTATCCCGCCACATTACTTTCCATGGTCTACCGACTTGTTTCGGAGCTTAACCTACGGAGTCTCACCATGTCCTTTCATCGACGTCATTTTTTGAAATCTTCCGCCGTTGCGTTGGCTGCTCCCAATTCGCTCTTCGGGGACTCGCCGGGTAACTCGCCGGGGTCGCGTAAGCGTATAGCATTTCTGGGAACGACCGTTCACCAGTACTCGCATGCTCAACATTTTCTCGACCGACATGCCATGGGGTACACCTGGGGCGGTCGATGGCAAATGCCTCGATTCGATGTTGCCTCGGTATACATTGAACAAACACCAGAGGCAGACCTAGCCAAATCAAGAATCGAAAAATATCGACTGAAGTCTGTTCCAAGCATCGCTGATGCGCTGACTCTTGGAAGCTCCAAACTAGCAGTAGATGGCGTGGTCATCATTGCCGAACATGGGAAGTATCCTGTCAATGAAAAAGGACAAACACGCTATCCGCGGTATGATTGGTTTAAACAGGTTGTCAAAGTCTTTGAGGATTCAGGGCGTTCGGTTCCCGTTTTCAACGACAAGCATTTGTCGACGAACTGGGATGAATGTGTCGAGATGGTGGAAGATTCGAAGCGATTGGGTTTCGGCTTCTTGGCAGGTTCGTCACTCCCTGTGACTTGGCGGCTCCCGTCGTTTGATATTCCATACGGAACTCCAATGATCGAGAGCGCTTGCGTGTGTTACGGTGGCGTCGACAGTTACGACTTTCACGGGCTAGAAACGGCTCAGTGCATGTCGGAACGTCGAGCGGGTGGTGAAGTGGGAATATCGAGCGTCCATGCGCTGAGGGCGGAAAATTTATGGAACGAACTCGCGAAACCCGATAGAGAGATTTCCCGAAAGCTCGTTGTAGCAGCTTTGACGCGAAGTCATAATCTGCCCGTGGATACTGGCTACCCTACAGCGCCAGTTACTTTTGAATGGGCTCGACAGAATCTGATCGGAACAATTGGATACTTGATCGAACACGTTGATGGATTTCGAACGACTATGTTGATGACAAACATTCGCGATTTTAATTATGCGGGCATGCGGAAAGACACAGGCGAAATCCTTTCCTGTCAGATGTATTTGCCGATGCCCGGATCAAGCGCTACGACCGCTGATTTTTTCAACCCGCTTGCGAGGCATGTGGAGACCCTGGTACTTGAAGAAAAGAGCCCGTATCCTATCGAGCGAACGCTTCTGACGTCAGGCATGGTGATCGGCGGCGTTGAGTCGCTATTCCAAGGTGAGAAACAAATTGCTACACCCAATATGAATATCGCTTACCAAGCCACTCAGGAATCCAACTACTGGCAGTCCTGACCGAATTCTCAATAGTCAAAACTAAGCGAGTCCGAACTCCGAGTTCAAGGTCGTACTAGAACACAATGAATCAAACTTAGCCTTCGCATTATCCTAGATGTAACTGACACGTCAGTTGTTTGACACGCGACTCCGATTACAAAGCTGACTGAAAGGTACGCCTTCAACTTGGAATACGGTGTTTTTTCCCCACCATCGACAAGGAAATGATAGAATCTCTAAAAGAAATTTCCTTTACGATTGGATTGATAATGATTGTCAGAGCAATGTCATCTTCAGTGGTAGTCGCGTACTGCATCGTTGTTTCTCTAAGTGGTCTTCGCGCAGAAAATGTTATAGAAAAAGAGAACCAACGCGAAGGGGCAAGAGATTGGCAATTGACTAGGGTCCGTCTGGACGGGAGCCAGTTTCGCTCACCCTGGATTGAAGGGTATTGCTCAAAGCAGAGTGTGGCGGCAGGTGGGTCGATTGACATTATGGTCTCTACCGCACCCGCCACTCCATTCAAGCTGGAACTGTTTCGAATGGGTTACTACAATGGGCGTGGAGCACGGTTGATGCGTTCCATAGAATCGCTCCCAGGAAAGGAGCAAAAGACACCTGAGGCGGGTGAAAAGAATCTCCATGAATGTAACTGGGATCCCAGTTACACGTTAACCATTCCGACCGACTGGGTTAGCGGTGTATACCTTGGGAGGCTTACCACGATCCCTGGTAACGATAAACCTTATTGGCAAAGCTACGTTATCTTTATCGTGACCGATGATCGGCCCGCTGACGTTCTCTTTCAGTGTTCTGACAACACTTGGCAAGCTTACAATACCTGGCCGAGTAACTTCTCGATCTATACCCATCCGAAGGGCGTGCAAGGACCTTGGGCCGACGTGAGCTTCGATCGTCCCTATGGTCGCGAGGCTCAGTTTAACGGAGTAGTAAACGATCCACTGACAGTAGGCTCAGGCGAATTTCTACCGCTGGAGTATCCGCTCGCCTATTGGCTCGAGCAACATGGTTACGATGTAACATATTGCAGTAATAGCGACATACTCAAGCCGGACCGCGGTTTAAAGTGTAAGATGTTCGTGAGTGTCGGCCACGATGAATACTGGGACCTTCAGCAGTTTGAAAGCGTGTCTAAGATGCGTGACGAGGGGGTCGACTTGCTTTTCTTGAGCGGGAATAGTGTTTGTTGGGTGACTCCATTTCGCAACAGTTCTGACGGGAAGCCGAATCGAATCATCTTTCGTGGCGGACCCTATGGCGCGAACAATCAAGAAGCCATCGACCGACATCGAGAGCATGGGCCGTTTCCTTTTCGTGGGCCTGATGAAGGAATGTTGATGGGCGCAAGAAATGTCGAACCGGTCAATGGTGGCGGAGATTGGACAATAACCAATGCTGGCCATTGGATGTTTGATGGAACAGGCATTGTCGACGGCGACTCGATTCCAGGTTTAATCGGCTGGGAATATCATGGTAAGCCAAGTCCATTACCTGGTCTGGAGGTAGTTGCTAACGGGATAGCTTGGCAAGGTGGTGATAATCCGCAGCAGTGGACAGCGACGATCTACCCGGGGCCAAAAGGGAACTTTGTGTTTAACGCCTCGTCCATCTTTTGGGTTCAAGGCTTGAGCTCGCCACCTGGACATACCCTGCCGTGGTCTCACTGGAGTAGACCACATGGACCAGATGATCGAGTGCAAATCGTCATGAAGAACTTATTAAAACGTGGCATCTCGAAGGAGTAGATTTCGTTACAATTAGGTCTTCTCGTTGACAATTCATAGGTCATCAAGCCAGTTTAATCATAGCTTTTGGTGACGAGTAGTTTGAGCTTGAATAACTCGCAAACAGGGAACCCCGGTGTAAATCCCGGACGATCCAGCCGCTGTAAGTTATCGGCAAACGGTTAAAAAGCTGGTTATAGAATTTGATTTCTTAGTCTGTATTCGTCCCGCTTTGATGACACGATTGCTTAACGGAATGAATCAACCTCCGGCGTTTTGAAGAGGGATTTTCCCATTTAAATCGGTCGCCTTGTGAAAGTTCGTGCTTACACGGCATTATCGGGTAGGAGTACTTGATTGCCATGTCACACCATCGACCAAATGGAAGCATTTCTAAAGCGATGACGCTCTTCGAGCTGATTGTTGTCGTTGCAATCGTCGGTGTCTTGGTTGCTCTGCTGGTGCCTTCGATTCAACAAGCACGCGAAGCCGCCCGGCGCATGAGTTGCCAGAACAACCTACGCCAAATTGGGATCGCGTTGCATAGCTACCATCAATCGTGCTGGCGGAGAGACCATTTCTTTCGGTGAATAATGCCTAACTAATCTTTCGTTGCTGACCTTATACCTGCGTTCTTGACTGCAGAGTTTGAATTGTCCTCATGAAATTCATTTTTTACTTACTTTGTTGCGTGATGCTCTTGTGTTTAGTACCGCGTTCCACTGAAGGGGGCATGACAGTCGATTTTGAAAAAATTATTCATTAATGCGATATGAGATTGTTGAAGCCGCTTTGTGTGGGCGTGAATATTTGATGTCGCAGGTTTAGCGTTCAAGTATACTTCCCATGCGATAGCCGATGACCATCGCAAATGACTGAGGATTGCCACGTGGCAGCCTTGGTATGATCGATGAGTCGGCTACGAAGAGGTTTTGGGTGCCTCGGACGCATAGTTGTGAATCTACAACCGACTCCTGTATATCGCTGCCGATAGCGCAAGTTCCAATCGGATGATAAAGTGTTAACGCATGACGACGAATGTATTTTTCGATAAAATTACGATCGGGCTGATTTCCGTCGGAACATCTTGGAAGCAGCATCGAAGCACGTACGTCTGATAACGATGGTTGATCTGCAATCAGTAAGGATTGATTTACACCGTCAATTAAGGATTCAACGTCTTGATCGAAAGAGAGGTAGTTCGGATCGACGTAAACGGACTGTTTCGCTGTCTCCTTTGGAGCCATTCGAACTTCGCCGCAGCTACCAGGATTCGAATGCGTCACTCCAATTGTCCATGCGTCGACCGGACGTTCACGAACTGGATACTCGAGGTAGTGCGTTGGCGTGAAGTGAAGTTGGATATGCTTCTGCCGGAGCTTGGGATTAGATAGCTCGTTTTCCGAATCCAAGCTAATGGTAGCTCCGACTTCGGCGATGTTAGATGCCTTCGGACCACACCTTCCCTGAACATATTCAAGTCGAGTTGAACGTGTGGGGATCTTCTCTAAGGAAGTCTTTTCGGAAGTCGCGTATATGATTGGCACAATTAAATGGTCTTGAAGGTTTTTCCCAACCCCACCCAAGTCAATCCTCGCATCGATCCAGTTTTCCTTGAGATGTTCTCGAGGACCAATTCCGCTTCGCATCAAGATGGCTGGTGAAAAAATAGTCCCGGCGGCAAGTACGACCGCAACATTCGCCTCGACCGTAGTAGTCCGCCCAGCATACTGAAACTCGACATGTGTCGCTCGGGAAGCGTCGAAAAGTACCTTTGTAACATCTCCTTTTTCAATGATTGTGAGTTGGGGATTATCTATTACCGGCTTTAGGAATGCCGAATAGGCAGCGTGTCGGCGTCCATGGCGTTGGGTTCGACGGTATCGTATGGGTTCGATCGGCCTCTGGCTACTATTTGCAAGATTGTATTCTGAAACGGAATCCAAAAACCGTCGCGACAGTGGGTGGATTTCGGGCTGACTATCGATTTCCAAAAATAATTGTCTCTCAATAGATTCGACTAGTGGAGCAATTTCCGTATGAGTCCATCCATCGGGCCAATCCGTCATATCATCAGGAATCGGTGGCATGTAGATCATTGCGTTGATACCTGAACTACCGCCAAGCATACGCCCACGAGGGTAAGCGATTCGGCGATTCGCCAATTGACGCTGAGGTTCTGTTTCCAAGCCAAAATCGTATGCGGTGTTGAATGTTTCCGTGTAGCGTACTGGCGTAAAGATTCGAGGCCCCCGCGGAAACCCGCCTGACTCAATTATCGCAACTGTTCCAAGCCCTTTTCGAAGAATTTGGTTTGCCAGAACGCACGCCGAAGTGCCTCCACCGACCAGAACATAGTCGAATTTCATCAAGTAATTTTAAGCCTGTCGTTTTTCAGATTTAGGGGATTGATTTAGGAGGTAGTTGAATACCCGCGTCAAATGACGCGAGCGGCAGGTAAAAAAATACCAAACATTGATTTGGAAGTAGTCACAAAGTTATCCACCCCCTCGGGAGGGTCGGGCCTTGGCCCGGAGAGGGGCGGTGGATTATGCGGTGTCGAACTCACGTCGCCTTCTCGTCGCTAAGCTTCCCCCTCCCCTCGCAACGCTCGACCCACCCAGAGGGTGGGTTGCTTCGAGAGTTGGGGCGTTTTTATTCCGCCGCTCACCTGAAATGGTTACCCTACATTGCAGCCGATCTCGCTTCTGGTCAAGATATAGCTCCTTATGGGTTTGGCAAGGTCGCATGCCCTCGTCGGACCGAAGTTCCATATGGCCTCAACAAGAAACCATTGTGAAAATTCTACTTACTGAGCAAGAGCTCCAAGTCGGAATAGAGCGACTTGCCAAACAACTTTCGGTCGACTTTGGCGAACGTCCGATAACCATGGTTGCCATCATGACCGGATCGCTTGTATTGCTTGCTGACTTGATTCGAAGACTGGAAATGCCTATTCGAGTAAGTCTGTTTCAGGCAAGCTCCTACCGTGGTGGTACTGAATCAGGGCAGATCGAGGTCAACGATAGTGCGATGCTGGATATTAAAGATCGGGACTGTTTGTTGGTCGATGATATTTTTGATACGGGGAAAACGTTGACGCGAGTATCAGAGCGATTGCTCTCGATGAAACCTGCTTCGTTGAAAAGTATCGTGTTGCTCTATAAGGAAGGGCGTCAAGAGTTTCCCTTAGAGCCTGACTACTTTATCTTTAAGATTCCGGATCAATTTGTAGTTGGATATGGACTCGACTATCAAGATCTTTATCGCAACCTTCCCTACGTCGGCGTCATGGAACAAGCAGACTTGGACGCTCACCATCTTGCCCATCCGCCAGCATGAGCCAAAGGTTACTCGTAGTTACGAGACGATTTTGGCCATTGAGTGACGAGACTTGCCATCGATTGATGGCATGGTCTTCGGTCCTGCGAGAACATGGTGCTCGCGTTACTGTGCTTACTGGTCGCTGGCACACCTCCTGGCCAGCTCACTCGCAACTACGCGAGATGAATATCGTCAGGATTTTGCCAGCTCCTAAGACCTCTTGGAACGAAAGCCTTTTTTTAAAGAACGTTAGCCTCTGGATAAGTCAGAATCGGATGGATTTCGATTCCATCTATGTCGACGAAGCAGGAACCTTATTGCAACAAGTTGCGAACAAGAATCAGACGAATTGGGTTCCCGTGATCGGTCGCTTCGCTGGCTACTTTCCAGCAACGGCGATGGACGACCGAATTGTTCCTGGCCACCTTGCGCACGTGTTTTCCAGTAAGCCGAATTCCACCGCGCAGGCCACGGATGCCTGTCGCCTAGCAACTCGCATTATCGTTCCACATCCACATGCGGATCGTCAGTTGCGTGCCAGCGGAATCGACCCCAGTCGTATCGTTCGAATTTCGGATACCGCATGGAATCCAATTGAACGTACATGCGATCGACGCAGAGACGCATACCAAGCACTCAGAAATATCAATACCGATTTCCGTGTTCCGCTAGAGACACCGCTCTTGGTTTACATGGGCCCATTACGAGACGATTTGCCTTCACGGAACTTTATTCAAGCAGCAACAAGGTTGCTTGAACAAGATCGGAAGTTTCGGATTTGGATGATCGGTTTGGGGTCTGGACTTCGCGCGTTACATGAATTGGCACGAGATGTTGCATGTCACCATGATATACTCTTTCAATGCCCGTTAGATTCCATTGAAGATGTTTTTCAAGTGGCAGATGGATTGTTGTGTTTGCCCAACAATGGTGGCTGGGAATACTATGCTGAGCAAGCGATGAGCGCTGGTTTACCAATCCTATCAACGATTGATAGCGAGTCAAAGTCAAGTCTTCCGAACGAACTACAGGAACTATGGAACCGTGAAACAACGATCGATGGGTACATAGCCATGCTCAGGTCATGGCTCTCAGAGTACCCAAGATGGCTTACTGCTTCGGAAACTTTACGACAGCGACGCATTTTAGAGAATCATTTTCACCAGTCTTTACAAGCTTGGCTAAGACTGCTGAATATGTAGGCACTAGTCTTTGTAGGCTCCTCCCTCGACGATGGAGAATTCAGCCCAAATCGGAAGATGGTCGCTAACTTGGAGGGCTTGCTCCATTGATAGATTGGACTTCCTCAGAAAATCGAGTGTTCCAGATCGACCTATATATTCGTCGGTTGCTTTATTGGTCAGAACAATGTTGTCGGTCATTTGTGAACCGCTGACTAACGTGGGAATGCCGTTGAGTACCGTCGTGAAGCCCTGCTGCTTTAGGAAGACTAATGTAAGTGCATCTGTTCCAAAATCACCTACCAAGATCACGTCGTCTTCATTGCGACCGTCTCGATGTATGCTCCGTACTAGCTCGGGAAGCAAACGAGCTTCTGCACTAGCACGCTCTGGAACGCAGTGAATGTTGACGAGACTAAATGTAAACGCCGATTTTTGGTCAGCTTTTTTCGATCGGAACCAACCAACTAGTGGATCACAAACAATCAAGCTGTCTGGATCGTCAACGGTATAAAGTTGGTCACGGTCTGTTTCGATCGAATCGGTGTTAAAAATAAATGCAAATTGCTCCGAGATTTCGCCTCGGCCGACTCGGGGGCCGATCAAATAGTCGTAGCGGTAACCGGTTTCGTTGACTCGATCAACAATCATGGCGATCAAATCTTGCTGCTGTGTGCATATCTCTTGGAGGGCGACGATATCGAATTGCTTGATGATCCTGATGACCGTCTCAGCAACGAATGGATTCTCGGCTTTGTGATGACCGAAACGCTGAAGGTTGAACGAGGCAACCTTCAGTGTCGGGGCCCGTAGGGAACTTACGGGTGGAATAAAATTAGTCGGCTTCGTTAGTGAGACATTCTGATTGGTTGGTGTCAGGCCTGGCGAAGAAGTGATTGCCGCTACAGATTTCCCTATATCGGGAAACCAACTGGAATCGGCACCCTCTTCGCCTATCACTTTTTGAGAGTCGTTATGGTTCGAAAAAGGCCATTGAGTAGAACTGGTGGGAAACGCTGTAACCTTATCGATTTCGCTAGACGAACGCGACCTCGGTTCAATTCTTAGCCCACGCAGCCCGTCGATCGTATAATGCTGGGACACGTAGGCTAGACCGCCAACGAGGCTAGCGATCATCGCCAGTTTTTTTGACGGGAGAATCATGGATTTATGACCAACGTTTGACGGAAGTGAATACCATCTAACTTGATCGGACCGGGGGCGACAGAACTTATTCAAATTTAGCCGGAACGTTCACTTCTTCGGCCTGGCAGTTTCGATTAAAACATTCGTAGTGTCTTAGACTGTATTGAGGGACGTTTTCAGTGGCTACGATAGAAACGATTGTGAGGCCCGTCGCGGTGAAAACTCTCTCACTCGACAAACTTCCGACTCGCCGTTCTTCGGGAAGCGTGCAATCATCCGCCGGTGTGCTACATTCGGAATCACCTCGTTCGTTAGTAGATGTGTTTTTAATAGGCCCCGAGAACGCAGCAGTCAACGGGTTGTTTGCTACAGAGACAATTCAAAACCTTGGCGATTATTCCCCAGTCTTTCTCTATGGTCCGAACGGTTCCGGCAAGTCGTCCCTCGCTTATTCCCTGGCGGCTCGGTACTGCCGAGCATTTAGCAAGGCGGAGCCCGTTTTCACCACTGGGGGTGATTTTGCCAGAGCATACGCCGCCGCGGTTCACGCAGATGATATGGATCGATTTCGACAACGCTTTCGCGGTCTCGGTATTTTAGTCATCGATGGACTTCATGAGCTCGCACCGAAGGAATCCGCTCAGATCGAATTGTCGATGACAATTGATGCACTTGAACAGCTTCGATCGCCAGTGGTCATCACAGCCATGTCGCTTCCTCCCACGATTCGAGGTATTCGGTCGTCGTTAGTCTCGCGTTGCATCAGAGGACTCTCTGTAGGTATCGAGTATCCCGGGAAAGCGGTTCGTCGAAAACTGTTGCAGCTTTTTTCGAAGGCGCTCGATACGCGGCTTAATGATCATGAACTGGATCAGCTTTCCAGTCGACTACCGGACCCCACCTCAGCCGTGGAACTCTACTCAGTCTTGATGAATTGGCTTCACCAGGAACGAGTTGAAAGGTCTATCTCGCCTGAGGCGATTCAGCACACACTCTCTCAAATTATCGAAGCAAAACGCGTGTTAGCAACACCGACGATTCCTGAGATTGCGAAACGAGTTGCAAAAGAATGCCGATTAAAGCTGACGGATCTTCGAGGAGCGACACGTCGCAGCCAAGTCGTTCGAGCTCGCTCACTGGCAATGTCGCTGGCTCGTAAATGGACAGAATTGTCCTTTCAGCAGATCGGAGCGTATTTCGGCAATCGTGATCACACGACTGTGCTTCATGCTTGCAAAAAAATGGAGACCGAACTGTTTAACGATATCGAACTATCGCGCATCGCTAGTGAGATTGCTAGGCAGCTTAACTTGAAGTAGTTTTTATGATGGCAAATTATTTTTATTGATGCTAAAAGTTTAGAAACGATTGATCATGGATGAGAGTTTTGTTGGTACACCAGGCCCTCGCGAGCGCACGTTAAAGATGCCCAACGGGATTGTATTGGAAGTACCTAAGACTTGGTGTCTGCTACCACCAGGAGACGCAGGGATGACGCGTCGCGTCAAAGCGAACACTCCAACATGGACCGTTCAGGAAAAGAAAGGACGCCGAACCTTTTCAAAAGGCATTTATGCGGATTCTGCTACCATCGAACGCTTTCGAGCAGAAATTGAGTTGGAGCGATCGACCGATTCCTACACCAAGCGACTAGAGTCCAGTCGAATCCGCCGCGACTCGAAGCAGACTGCATACGTCGAGGATTTCCAGGCAGCCATTGTTGATTTCCTGAACTTTGATTCGGGCTATCACGCGCTCGGAGTCAAACTTGCAAAAGCCGTCTCCGACCACGCAACACCTATTGGCAGCGGGACCGTCGCAAGAACCGAGAGAATTCCAATCCAACGTCGAGCCGAATCTGCTGTCATTGCCTGGATGCGACACCAAACAACTAGTTACGATCACCTAAAAATCCCAAGAATTGCGGGAATGAGGCGAGAGGTGCGACGCATGCTGGCCGACGAATCCCGAAGACTTTTGGATGGCTACCGTCGTGGATTACCAGTAAAACCAGGAGACTGCCCGCTTCATCGAGCACTTGACACGCCAAAACGTACCCCATCCAAGCCGATGGAATCAACGAACCGATTACCCGAACAGCCCGAGAAGTGAGAACCAAGCTTTCCGGCTCGCAGAATCAGGCTTGTCACATAACGAATTTCGTAGATAACTGTGTTATTCAGCAGGTC
>Ga0335395_10002096_pt1 | contig 12352 bp, 12 predicted proteins | sample MAT02_FD_205744 | JGI IMG/M metagenome (GOLD analysis project Ga0335395, IMG submission 205744) | Freshwater microbial communities from Lake Fryxell liftoff mats and glacier meltwater in Antarctica - MAT-02 (spades assembly) (version 2) ...
CCTCGGTAAGGCTGGCCGCAGCGGGCGCGTAGCTCAGTGGTAGAGCACACCCTTCACACGGGTGGGGTCGCAGGTTCAATCCCTGCCGCGCCCACCATCTTTTCAATGACTTAGAAGAGGTGGTGGTGGTTTCCATAAAAAACATGGAGAACCCGCTGGGAGTATTTTGGGCTTTGCATTGCTCGCTGCCGAAAGTTTCCTACCCGAGATTTCCAGAACACTGAGCTGGGCAAATGCTGATACCCTCAGCATGGCGCGACGCGTCGGGCGATCAAACCCAACCACCTCTGGACAGTCAGTCTGTGGACACCTGATCGCTTCAAGCGACCCCTCGCAAATCGTTCCTGGGCTGGAGGGACACACGCCCCTCCAGATTGCTACTCTTCAGGCTCAATTATCGCGCAAACGACGTATCCAATCGATCACCACCAAACGTCGACGTCCCAGCTTTTTTTCCAGGGCACCTGAATTTATCAATTCATAGATGGATGTTCGACCTATACCTAGTGGTCCGACTCTGACATTTGCATCCCAATCCGGCTTGGGCTGGAGCAAATGTCGCAATCATCAGGACCACTAGCAATTATATGTTTTAGTGGATTTTATGATTTTGACATTCGAAGCGGGACCGCACCGCAAGCGGAACTCGAATGTCAAAATCAATCCACTAGGCGCAAGAGGTTCGCTGGACTTCGGTAGATGTTGATCGCAGGCTGATCATCTGCGCCAGCCACGAAATCAGTACAAACCCCCATGTCATCCGCAGCCATGTGATCAAAAGGCGAATCCAAGCTTTCGGCCTTCGGTTCACTTAGTGTCTGACTCATAATGTGGCTGTAGCCGCCAAACCCTTGCAATTCTAAGGGTTATGAGCTGCACCGAGGCGAGGAACAGCCAGGCGGTTGCGCTTTCGACCATGTGCTCAAAATCCTTGGCGAGGCGCCGGTTGCGATTGTGCCATGCGAAAGTCCGCGCCACGACCCAACGTCGCGGCAGCAGCACGAAGCCGTTTGCTGCGTGGGACCGTTTGATGATTTCCAGCGTCCACTTGCCGATTTTGGCGAGTGCGTTCTGAAGCTTGTCGCCGGCGTAGCCGCCATCGGCAAAGACGTGGCGCAGCCAAGGGAAGCTTTTACACATGGCTTGCAGAACCAGCGGCGCACCGTCGCGATCCTGAATATCGGCCGAGTGGACCACGGCGTGGACGAGATAGCCGCAGGTGTCAGGCAGGATATGGCGTTTGCGTCCATTGACCTTCTTGCCCGCATCATAGCCCCGAGCGCCGCCGCTTTGCGTGGTTTTAACGCTCTGACTATCGATTACCCCGGCGCTGGGCGAGGCCTCGCGCCCCTCCGCCACGCAGCAAATAAAGCATCGCCTCGACAATCCGACGCATAGGCCATTTGCGCGGATGGCCAACAGACGATGCCGGCGGAAGGAACGGCTCCAGAACCGCCCATTCGTCGTCCGTCAAATTGCTCGGCAAAGCCAGCCCTTTGCGGGCATGAAGGACACGGGTGGTATCAGTCCACATCGTTGGTCTCCGGTTAGTTTGTTGCAAAACCTTCCGAATCAACCATGCGCCAGCGCGTCAACCGCAACCGACTAGGGGATTACCAGATACAGAAAAATGGTGCCAGAAGAGGACTCGAAGTTTATATCTAACTAATTGATATATTTCGTATATTGCTAATGGCTTTGCAGAAAGGCCCCCAAAAAGGCTCCCAACTTGGTTGGCGATTATTCTTAATGCTTGTATATCGTCATTCGACCGCCACCACTGTGTCATATCCGCCTATATGCGTCAGCCCCTCATGGCTCTCTATGCCAGTGTAGCGCAACGACGCATCCTCATACCGCCGAAACGCGAAAACTGCCTCGTTCATCCGCTCGGTATTGAACACGCGCAGCCGCACCAGCAGGTTAAAATCCTGGACTGTCAGGCCGGTGACGGTCAGGAACAGCTCCGGCTCGATCTTGGTAATGACGTCCACCAGCGTATTCTCGCGGAAATCGGTGAGATACATAAAGGCCGGGATGCGCGTGGCGAACTTGATCAGCTTTTCCTGAATCTGCTTGCGCTTGGATTTGTATTCGCGCTCCTCGTCGGTCAGTTCCTTCTTCTCGGCCTTGCTCAGCTCGCCGTCCTTAGCCTTGTTCTTGAGTTCCTTGACATTCTCGCTCTTGTTGATGATCGTTTCGATCACATTGTCGCCAAGCGCCCGCCAGCCCTCGATCCGCTCAACCGCTGCCATCGCCTCGGGACTGTCGAGCACGCGGCGCAGCGTGTCGTTATCGACATTGACCAGCATCGCCGATTCCCACTTACGCGCCAGCAAGGTCGCGGACGTGCCTGCCATAGCAATGTCGAGAATTCCACCCGCATCAATCTGCATCATGTTCGCGCCGTCATAGGCGAGCACCGGCAGGAACGAGACGAGATCGCGCACGGCGTTTTCGGGGTTCTTCTCGCCGGGGGACAGGCCGATGCCATATTCGGAAAGCTGGCGCAGCGCGCGCGTCGGCGCAAAATCGAAGACGAAGCACACGGGCTTGAGGATTTCCTCGCGCGCCGGATCGTCACCGTCCGGGTTTTTGATCGACCAAGGGGATTGCACCCGGAACGCAGCCTGAAAATAGGTTTCGGGCGATTTCAGATTGCGCAACATCAGGATCGACGACCATTGCGGCACCGTCACCCCGGTGGTCAGCTTGCCGCACGATAAAGTGATGGACTTGCTATCGAACCCGCTGCCGATGGCCCTGCGGACGGGCGGCAACGCCTCAAGGCCAATCCCGGCACCAGCGCCCGCCGCAACGATCACGTCATAATCGTGCCAGAAGACGTTGTGCCTTTCCTCAAGCAGGTTTGCCATTGCTTGACAGGCCGAGACGTTGGGCATGAACCAAAAGGCATGGTTGAGATAGGGGAGTAGCCGCGTGTCAGAATAGGGCCAGGGCGGCCGGACGCCGGTTTTCAGACTTTCGAGCGAGCGAGGTGCATCAGGCGAATTGCGGATGACGTTCAGCCATTTCTGCACCTCGTCCTTGTACTTGAAAGTCGCCAGCACGCCCATTCCGCTCGCCGAAAAAAATTCTTTCAGGTCGAACTCGTCGAATTCACCGCCGCTTGCGATTGTCGTGATCTCGTCGGGAACTTTGTATGTCAGCAATCGCATCTGCGGCAACGCGGCATAGGGATTACGCTCGCCCGGATGCGCGGCACCCCATTCCGCCCGTGCGCGCTGTTCGTCGGTGTAGGTCCAGTTGAAAATCTGTTCCTCAATGAACTCACCGGTGGCAAGCGCCTTGAACGGTGTGCCGGAGAGATAGAGATAGGCGCGCGTCGTGATCGGCAGAAATTCGGCCTCGGCTTCGGATAATTCGCCAAGGTCTTCGTTGACGACCTCAAGCTCTCCGGCATATTCGAGTTTCGCTTCTGCCTTGGCGACCGCAGCCTCTTCGCCCTCAAACAGCTCCTTAACGGTGTCGCGCCACGCGCCGAAATGATACTCGTCGAATACGACCAAATCCCAGTTGATCGTGTGAATCCACTCGTTGCGCGACTTGATGTTGCCTGCCGTGTCCTTGCCTAGCAAATCCTGGAACGAGCCAAAATAAACGAGCGGCGTGTCTTTAGCGACGGTGCGCGGGTCGCCTCCGGTGTTGCGCGAGAGATAGTGCCAGCCGTCGAAATCGACATGGTTTTCGAGGTCGCTCCGCCATGCATCTTCCACAGCGGGCTTGAACGTCACCACCAGCACGCGTTTCGCGTTGAGTTTTTTCGCAAGCTGATAGCTGGTGAAAGTTTTGCCGAACCGCATCTTGGCATTCCACAGAAAACGCGGGACGGCCTTTGCGTCCTGCGTCCAGCGCGAATGGTAATAGGCGAAGGTTTGTTCAACCGCCTCCGCCTGTTCGGCGCGCATCGGGAAATCTTCGTGGTGCGTTCCAGTGAAGCGCAGCCCGTTTTTCAGTTCGGCAATCGCGGTCTTCACATCGGCGGGCGAACATCGCATCCATTCGCGTGACGCGCCGATCACGACGTTCTCGAAGCTCTTTTCGATCAGCCGCTGGCGGATGTCGCCGTCGCGAAACCCGCTGCCGTCCTCGCGCTCGGCAACATCATCGATGTGCAGCGTATAGGCTTGGCTCATCTGCCCTTGGCTCTGGCGGATGCGGTCGTTCACATCCTCCCGCGTCGTCTGCCCGACCTTGATCAGCCCGACATAAGCCGCAGGCGGATCGTTCGGCGTCCACGCATAGATGCGGAGGCGCATCTCTGGCTTTGGGGTCAGAATGTCGTCGATGGTGGGGATAGGCATTATTTCGTCGCCAGATTCAGCTTCGCCCTAAACGCATTCCTTGGTTTTCGACCAAGTTCCACCAGAAGTCGTTGTTGTTGACCCGATAGTGATAAACTCCAGAAAGGTAACCTCTGCGACCATACTCCACCCTCGGACCGAAGCACGCTATGGAAGCAGCCATCCCAGGGTCGTTAAAGTACACCCGTAGCTCAGCTGCCCATTTGTTAGGTTGGCTTTGATAATATTTAGGTTTACCAGGCGCGATTATGCGGCCAGTGGCCGCGAGATAGCGCGCTTCAAAGTTTGCTTGATAACCCGGCGGCACCTCTGCCTCTAACAAAAGTCCGTGTGTGCCCTGCGTTGTATATCTTGACATAAAGCCTCTTTCCTTATCGTGATCTCTAAACCGAGGCGCTGAATGGCCGAATTTTTGAAGCAGCGAATTCTGTGTCTTCGGCGGACAAACCGTATCTATCGGCAAGAATTGCGTCAGTCCATCGTTCCGTCATGTCAAGTGCTGGCACAAATTCGTAAGCGGCTCGGGTTAAATGATGAGAATACATGAATTGCGACACAAGAAATCTAAAAAAGGTCGTTTTCATGTATTCGACCAAGTTATCTGCCTCGGTCTTCGAATCGTAGGCTCCAATTACAAGGTAGGTTTCAGTGCAAATCATGCCCGGGGGCATGACACCAATTTTGGAAAATACCTTACGTCGGCCATCTTTTCCCGGATTTCCTGCGTGGTCGTAGGCGACATAAGACGTTATCACTTTCCACTTATCAATTATGTCTACGCCAACAGTAATCTGCTCGCGCTCATATGGACCTTCGCCTTTTTCCCAGCGTAGCGTCAGGTCGCCGCTTTTCAGCGGTCGCGCGTTCGTCGGCAACCCGAAAGGCTTTCTGCTCGAAACTTGCTGGCTCATCCTCCTTTCGGGAGCCGAGAGGACCTTGCGAATAACTGGGACGGCGGCGCTGTGTCGTACAAAAGTCGGAAATTCATCCAACTGACGTTCAGTTTCGCTTTCAAGCGAATTTCCGCTAATGTTTGTGACATTGCACAGGCCACGCTCGTCGCGATTCCATAGGAAAAAACAAACTCCACCGGCCAAGTCCACTCCCGGAAAGGCATCCGTCGCATTTTCGAAATCAACCAGTTTACGAAGTCGGTTGTCGCCAAGCATTTCTCCTCGAAAATTGCTCAGCCCTTTGCCACCGCCGAACCAACGTGAAGGCACGACCATTGAGAGGAAGCGCGGCTCTAGTTGTTTGGCCTGTGCTATAAACTTTTGATAGATTGGAGAGGCACTCACGCCGTGCCCGCCATCCGCCAACTGATAGGGCGGGTTTCCAATAATTACGTCAAAGTGCATCTCGCCTCCGAACAGCTCGCCGAAGCGCGCTTCAATGTCGTCCGTGTGAATGAATGCGTAGGCGTGGCTTTCCTGTGCCTCGCCACGATCAAAAGTGCTCTCGCTTGCACCGCAGAATTTACAACGGCCATTTATCCAAGAATGCTCTAGCCGCTCGAACCAGATATTTCCGTCATCATCGTCAAAGCTCTTGGCGACCGAATGCTCCCCCATCGCGTGTTTCGAGCAATACAGGCTGCGCCGCGCTAGCAGGCTGGTCAGTCGAGTGGTTGCGATGCCGAATATCTGCTTCGTCAAAATATGATCGACGCGGGTTTGCAGGTCCGGGATTTCCGCTTCTAACCCCGCGATCAATCGCTTGGCGATCTCACGCAGGAACACGCCCGATTTGGTGCAAGGATCGAGGAAGGTGACTTTGCTGTCAGCCCACAAACTCGCGCCACCGTTTCCCGCCGCCCATGCATCGGCCAGCGTATCTAGCATCCGGTTGGCAAATTCCGGCGGGGTAAACACCTCGTCGTTCGACAGATTGGCGATGCAACTCAACACATCGGGATTGCGCCCGCGAAGGGTGAAACTGGCTTGCTGCGTCATGCGGCCACATCCGCTGCTGCAAGATCGGCTACCCGCATCGGCGAATAGCTCTCGGTGGGACGGAAGATTTCGTGGCTCCCAAGATGCGCGAACAGCGACCGTTCCTCGCGGAAGGAGGACATGCCGGTCAACACATCAAGCCGGAAATCCCGTCGCTGAAACTTGCCCTTGCCGATATAGCCCCATTCGACAATCGTGATCGGACCGCCTTCCTCGCCGTCTTTGGCCGCATCCTTCATCGTCATCGCGTCCCCGTGGATCAGGTTGAGCGACAAGACGTGGCTGGCAGCACGATACAGCTCATCCTGTTCATCAAGCCGCAGATACCCTGCGAATACCGCCAACATGTTCGCTCGGCATTCGGTGATATTGTCCGCCAGCAGTTCGATGCCATAGCAGCAGGTTAGCGCCAGCAATGCAAAGTGGCGCTTGTCGAAATCGCTCTTGCCATATCTGGCTTCGACCGCCGCGAGCTTGCGTTGCAGGATCGGCACCAGGAAGTTGCCACTGCCACACGCCGGTTCAAGAAAACGGCTGTCGATGCGCTCGGTCTCGCCCTTGACTAAATCGAGCATTTTTTCGACCAGCCATGGCGGCGTAAACACCTCGCCGTGATCGGCAACGCGCTTCTTCGATTTGATCAGTTTGTCGGGCGTGAACAGCGGCCCCTCGTCGCGCGTGGCGTCGAACTCCGCTTGGCGCGGCTTGATGCCAGCAGGCTGGTAGTGCGCATTCATCCGGCCGATAACCTCCAAGGAATTCGCCACGTTTGCGGGCGGTCGCACATTTCCTGCTTCCCAGTCGACTACTGTACCACGCGGTACGCGAAATTCTCTCGAAACATCATCGAGGCTAAGACCTGCGGCAATCCTGCGTGCAGAAAACGACATGCTGACAGCTATGGCAGTTCAACGCCGAATCACAATGGACTTCATTCTTGCAAGTGCGCGCTTGGCCAGTTGGTCAGGACAGATTTTGCGAGGAAATTCTCATACTGGCCAAAACGGCTTCCAATTCCGCAATGGGGTAACGTGTGTCGTTCGCCCTAGCATGCCCACAAGACGCCCGCACCAATTCCCCCTGCCGATGCACCGGCACTTGGCCATAGCTGGTAAAAGTCGTCAGCACGTCGCCATGGCCCAAATTCTGCGACCATGCCTTCATCGCTTCCGGGGACAGCCCAAGTGTCATGGCGTGGCGCACCAGCATATCGCGGAAACTGTGCGGGTTGAAATAGGGCAGGCCAGCGCCTTAAAACGCCCGTCGGAAAACTGCGTTGATCGGCTGCGTCGTTGCCCATCCGCTGCGCAGCAACCCGGCCGGAACAAAGCCGCCATCCTGCCCCAGACCCATTCGCGTAGCGGGGAACAGGGGATCGTTACTGCTCCACAAATGTTCGCGCTCCAGCTCGGCAACCCATTCGCTGAATATGGCCAGCGCATCGCCGCCAATGGGCATTGAAAAGGTGCGGAATGTCTTGGCAAATTTGGTGCGGACGGTGCGCGCGTCATGATCGACATGGCCTTCCGCCAGATTCACGTGCCCTAGCTGGAACGACGCCAACGCCGCCACCCGCGCCCCGGTAAGCGCGGCAAAGGCTATTAGCGCCCGGTCGCGCCGTTCCAGCGCCATGCCAGTCGGCATGGTGGCAAGGACGTGGTGCACTTGCGCCAGCGTCGGCACGCGCTTTTCCCGCTTGGCTCTCGCCACCGCCACGTCCTTGTCGCTCAGGTTGAAATAATCGGCGTCGGCATAGGCGATATGTGATTTGAAACCGGGCAAATGCGCCAGCCAGAAAAAGAACGCGCGTAGCTCGCGAAGCGTGGACAGCATCGTGGCTTTGCTGATCCGTTCCCCCGTGCGGACGTTGACCGCTTTGGCCAGCCCATGCTTGAACGCCACCGCCTGTTCGCGGTGGAAGCGTTTGAAGTCGCGTCGCCGGGTCGAATCCTCAAACCGCGCGAGCGCCTTAGCAACGCCATCGATAGTCGCCTCGTCGCGGCCCTTCGCCTCCTTCAAATAGGCGAAATATTGGCGCTTGATCCGCTCGTTTGCAGGATTGTGTTTCGTCATGTCACCGCTTGCCTTTCCAATGCACTGTTTAAGGTGGGCAAGGGGCTGCCCTTTAGGCGTAAGGGGGCCTCTGTCATTTGGACGACGTAACCGGGCATGATGGCTGTCAGACTAGCTTTCCGGGCGCGGCGATGCATAATCGTTTCGCACGTCGCACAGATCGCGCGGATATTGCCGGTCGCCGCGTTGGTGGCGGCAAATTCGACTAGCCTCAGCACGGGCGCGCGCGGTTCCCGGCATTTGAAGCAATAGAGCGTCCCGGCCGGGCAGGGGCGCTTGCGACCAGCGTTGCGCGCCGACAGAAACGCCCGGATCGCTTCCCCTTGGAACAAGGCCGGGCGCCCATTGTCGAGCGGCTGCAACCCTTCACGCTGCCACTGCCGCACGGTATTGGCATGCACCGCTAGACAAACGGCCAATTCGGGCAGGCTATAGGAGCGATGCTTCTTGATCCGGTGCGGGTTGGCACGTTTCGTCACCATGGCCGCGCGCCTTAAGCTTTGCGGCCAATGACCGCCGCGCCGCTCAGCACCGCGCGGATTGATTCCGTTGTGACCAAAGTGCGCCGCCCCAGCTTGCGCGCCTCCAGCTTCCCGTCGTTGATTAGGGCATAGATTGTAGTCCGGCCGAGCCCCAAAGCCTTTGCCGCGTCGTTTATCGAAACTGCGATGATATCCATTTGATCAACTCCTGAACAAGTTCGCCGGTGCCCCGGTGAATGCAGGAGGATGTTCGACGGTTACCGCCGTCGAGTCGGCCAGAAATGGTCAGAAAGGGCCGGAAACTATAGGGCGGAGGGGTTTTCGTCCTCTTTGCTGATTGTAGTAAAAATTCTGCGTGCCTTTTCCCGAGCGGCTGTCACGCCAAGCTCATAGTTGTGGGCGGTAGCCCAGTCGAGCAGTGCTTTTTCCACCTCGGCTTGGCGTTTTGGCTTTAAGTCCCCCTGATAGATCAACGCCCAGATCGCGCACATCATTTCGTCGGCAAAGGCAGCCGGAGGACGCCCACCCTGATTTTTTGTCGGCTTGTCCAGTCGCGCTTCAGCCTTGGATAGGTCGGCTTGCTCGTGCACCGGCGGCGACAACCCAAATTGGCGCTCTAGGTCCGACCGGAAGAAATGGATGCCGTTCAGCTGCATATATGCTCCATGCGGTCCACGCCCACGTCCCCGCGCTGTGTCTTGCTCGAAACTGCGGCTGCCCGATTCGCTGCTAGTATACATTTCCCAGAACCACGCTGGGATATTCCATTCGCGCTCGCGCCAACTCCAGTTATCAAAACCGCGACCGGCTGCCAACGCTTCGACTGCCCTTGCCACCACGAATCCCAATCGAGCGGCCTCAATTATTCGTGTTTCAGCGGACTTTGCCGGGCGCAATGCCCCCGGTGCGATCAAAGCTATTGCCCGGTCAGCTGATATCCAGTTCGCACTTCCGGCAACCGAGAATTGCACTGCCACCGCTCCGCGTTGCTCGGCCGGTATCGCGTTCAAGACGCCTTACAAACCGAATTGAACGCCAAAAGCTGAAAGCTCGATTTTGCCGTCCAGCCACGTTGAAAAGTCGCCTGCCTCCCAATTCTGGTCCAATGCCTCGTGCCCGCGCGCCCACCAAAGCGTCTGCGGCACGAAAACATTCTCGGCCCGCTCCTTGTCACGTGTAATTAGCCGTGCCCGGCTTTCAATCAGCCCCGCATGTAGCCGCTCGCAAATGACATATCGGTCGCCCAAAACCGCCAACGCATCGCGGGCTTCTATCCATTGTTCGGCCATGCCCGTAATTAAGCGGGCGGGCGTGATCCATGCAAGCCGTCTTTATATGGCACTCACCGCCGGGGCGAATGGTAACACCTGTCCCCCGTCGCGCAGTGTATCCAAATGGTCGCTCCACCACTCTGCCATTTGCACCCGTTCGGCCCAATAGGCCCCACGATGATAGGCCGCCCGTATCTGGTTGGTATCGGCATGGGCCAGTGACCGCTCAATGGCGTCCGGATTCCACTTGCCACTTTCGTTCAACAGGGTCGAGGCAGTTGACCGGAACCCGTGCGCCGTCATCACGTCCCCGCCATAACCCATGCGCCGCAACGCGCCGTTGATTGCATTTTCGCACATTGCTTTCAGCGGCGACCCTAACTTGGGAAACACGAAACGGCCGCCACGGCTCAATTGCGCCGCCTCTGCCAATATCGCCAAGGCTTGGCGCGACAGCGGAACGCGGTGCGGCTGGCGCTGCTTCATGCGCGCGGCCGGGATCGTCCATTCGCCGTTTGCCAGATCAAACTCCGCCCATTCGGCTTGGCGAATTTCCCCCGGCCGCTGGTAAACATGGGCCGTGAAGCGCAATGCCAGCTTGGTGATCGGTTGCCCGCCATACCCATCAATTGCGCGCAGCAGTGCGCCAAACTGAACCGGGTCGATGATTGCTGAATGGTGTTTGGCGACTGGTGACACTAGCGCACCGGCTAGCGGCTGCGCTGGATCATGCGACGCCCGCGCCGTAGCAACCGCATAGCGAAAGACTCGGCTGGCAAAGGACCGCAAGCGCCGGGCAGTTTCGCGCTGTCCGGCCGTTTCCGATTTACGCAGGACGACAAGCAATTCGTGCGGGGTTATTTCGGTGATCGGCCGGTTGCCCAACGTCGGCGACAGCTTGCCGAACAGCCACCGTGCTTTTGACAGGGTAACGACCGCCCGCTCTTCCGCTGCCAGCTTGGCCAGATATTCTTCCCTAATTCCGCCAAAAGTGATGTCCGCCGCTAACCTCTTGGCGGCGCGCGCGGCGCGCTTGGCCTTGGCGGGATCGGCCCCGCCCTGTTTCATCGACCGAGCGGCCTCGCACGCCAGCCTTGCATCCTTCAGGCTCATTTCGGGATAGCGGCCAAGCGACAGCTTGCGCTCTTTGCCCTCAGCGCGGAATTTCAGTCGCCAAAGCTTTGACCCAGCCGTGGTGATCAGCAAATAAAGGCCGCGCCCGTCCGCCAGCTTGCGGTCCTTGTCCCCCGCTTTTGCCGTGCGGATTGCCAGTTCGGTCAACGCCATTGCCTAAGCCTCCCGTCCACCGCGATCCACTGATTTGAAAAGGCCCCCAAAAAGTTGCGGCTGGTGGCGAACATCGGCAACCGCAAGCGTTCATTGCGGAGCGAAATATAACGCATTTCTGCGGGTTTTACAACCAAGTGCGAACATCGCTGAATAAGAAAATGGTGCCCAGAAGAGGACTCGAACCTCCACGCCCTTGCGAGCGCCAGCACCTGAAGCTGGTGCGTCTACCAATTCCGCCATCTGGGCACGGGGTAGGAGCGCGCCACTAGCTGCTCTGTTTGCACCCGTCAACCGCCAGCGGGCGGATCGCGCAAAAAGATATTATGCTTGGGGCTTATGCTGGCAGCATGGCCTGCGCATTTGCGCCGTTGCTTCGCGCGGCTGGCTGATGCAAAGCAAAGGCAGGCCATGCGCCCGCCCGGTTATCGACCGGCGGCGCAACGGCCAAGCCTATCATCACGGGACGGCACACCATGCGCGACAGTTTGATCACGATCTTTGGCGGCGGCGGATTTCTGGGAAAATACATCACCCAGCACCTGACCACAGCAGGCGCGCGGGTCCGCATCGCCCAGCGCAACATCCGCGGCGCGCAAGATGTCAAACCGCTGGGCAATCTGGGCCAGACCCAGCTGATCGCTGCCGATATCTGCAAGCCCGACAGCGTTGCCCGCGCGGTTCACGGCGCCGATGCGGTGATCAATCTGGTCGGCATATTGAAGGGCGATTTCGACAGCTTTCACAACCAAGGCGCGGCCAATGTTGCGCGCGCTGCGGCGGCGCAAGGCTGCACGGCTTTGGTCCATGTCTCGGCCATCGGCGCCGATCCGCAGTCCAAAAGCGCTTATGGTCGTAGCAAGGGCGAGGGCGAAGATGCGGTGCGCGCCGCCTTCCCGACCGCTACGATCCTGCGGCCCTCGATCGTCTTTGGCCGCGAGGATCAGTTCGTCAACCGCTTC
>Ga0335395_10002101_pt1 | contig 12336 bp, 9 predicted proteins | sample MAT02_FD_205744 | JGI IMG/M metagenome (GOLD analysis project Ga0335395, IMG submission 205744) | Freshwater microbial communities from Lake Fryxell liftoff mats and glacier meltwater in Antarctica - MAT-02 (spades assembly) (version 2) ...
TCGCCGCAGGCGCCGAGACCGAGGGTGGCGACGAGCGCGATCGCGGCGCGCCGGCGCCGACGCAGACCGAGCAGGCCGAGCAGACCGAGCGCGAGGCCGGCAGGGTCGGGGGTCGTCGACTTGCAGCCGCAGCCGTCGTCGCCGGTGTCGCCGCCGGCGGTGTCGGTGGTCTCGCCGGCGGTGGCGGTGGCGGTCGCAGTGACGGTGGCCGAGGTCGGACCGTCGGTGGTGGGGGTGTCGTCGCCGGTGGTCGGGGCGTCGCCGGTGGCGTCGCCGGTCGCTTCGCCGTCGGTGGTCTCCTCGCCGCCGGGCGGGGGTGCGGGGAGGCCGGGCACGGTGATGTCGTTGCACGAAGCTGGCTGTTCGGACAGGTTCGGCGGATAGGCGCGGCTGAGCGATCCGAGCGGGTCGCCGAGCAGGGCGGCGAGCTTGACGAGCGCGCAACTGGCGGCGCTGGGCATGGCAGCGAAGCCGCTGAGCGAGCCGCTGTGGCACTCGACGGGGCTGTCCTCGTTGACCAGGGCGGGGAAGTCGTCGCTGCCGGCGCGCACGGACAGGGCGCCGCGGACGTCGATGCCGAGCGGGAACACGATCGGCCGGAGGTAGTCGCAGGCGCCGGCCTGCATCCACGCCGGGGTGTAGGAGGCGTCGAAGGAGGCGGGGCCGATGCCGATCGGGTCGTCGCCGACCGGGAGCACGGCTTCATGGTTGGCGATCGCGGTGGCGGCGATGTTGAAGCTGTGGGTGAAGAGGCCGCTGTCGTAGAAGTGGTCGAGCATGTCGCCGCCGAGGTCCGGGTGGGCGGCGGCGGCGAGGCGGGCGTCGTACTCGCTGTAGATCGGGTCCTTCTTGGCCTCGATCTCGGTGACCAACTGGTCGATGAAGACCTGGGCCTGGTCGATGAAGGCCTGCTTGATCGCGTCGCGGATCGGCTGGATGATCGGGTCGAACACGGCCTTGATGAGCGCGGCGATGTCGAAGTCGACGCCGAAGGCCTGCATGAAGGTGTCGAGCTCGATGATCCAGTCGGGGATCGTCGCGTAGACGAGGGTGTCGTAGTCGATCGTGCCGAGCTTGTCCGACCAGTCGTTGAGCGGCTGGAACAGGATCGCCAGATCCTCCTTGTTGACGCCGAACTCGCCGCTCATGCCGTCCGGGGCGGTGTTGAGCTTGGCCGACAGGTTGGCGACGACCTCGAGGTAAGCCTCGTGGAACTGGAACAGCTCCTTGCGCAGCTCGTCGCTGACCTTCTCGAAGGCGCTCGGCAGCTCCTGGTTCTGCGCGTTGTAACGCGGCGCGAGCAGGCCGACGAAGGTGAAGTAGGTGGCGAACAGCTCGGGGCAGGTGGCGGAGCAGTCGGTGTCGTCGTCCTTGGTGCCGAGCTCGCCGTCGTCGCCGGGGGTGACCAGCAGCTCGGAGCCCTCGGGGGTGCTCCAGTCCTGCATGGCGGCGATGCGGTCTTGCAGCTCGAGCCTCTTTTTGACGATGAGGTCGTCGACCGACGCGAGGTAGACCGGCGAGAGCACGAGGTGGTCGGCGGGTGCGACGTCCATCGCGGCGACGATCGTCGGCAGCGAGGCGCCGGGGTTCTCGGCGAGGACCTTGTCGTACTCGGCCTTGCCGTGCTTGGCCATCATTTGCCACAAGGGGCTGTCCTGATCGAGATAGGCGCGCAAAATGAAGCCGATCGGGATGCTGTGCAGCAGCTTGCTGTCGGTGAAGGCGTCGGGGTCCTGGGCGACCGCGGCGGCCTGGATCTGCGACTCGGCGAGGATGTGGCGCACGACGTTGTCGAGGCTCGACTCGCGGTTGCTGGTGATCGGCGTCAGCGTGAAGGTCTCACTGGTCATGTAGTTGACGTAGTGATGGGCGACGGCGTCGGTCGAGCCGTGCAGGAAACAGCCGAGCGCGTAGGCCCGCTCCTCGGGCAGCTCGGCGGCCTGGTAGAGCAGCTCACACTGCTCGAAGGGGCGCTGGCCGAGCGCGTGCGAGGGGTCGGTCATGCCGGGGAACACCATATTGTCGGGGCCGACGGCGCCGGCGCGAAACGACAGTGGGTGGTCGCTGAGGGCCTCGACGTCGGCGGCGCTCAGCGTGACCGAGTGCTCGCCGAGCTTGAGGGCGATCTTCCCGGTGCCGCTGTCGACCAGCGCCTCGCGGACCTTGTTGGCGATCATGATGTGGATCCGCGTCGAGAAGGCGTGCGCCGGGGAGGGCATGCACAGCAGCGCGGCGAGTCCGATGGCGATGGCAGGGCGTACGCAAGTCATGGCAGACGACCCTCATAACACGCGGGCGGCTGTAGCGAACCAGGACAACGCTGACGCGGGCGGGGCGAGAATGCGCGACCAGGGCTCGCGCGAGGCCTACGCGTGCGCGCGACGCCGACGTAGACCGAGCAGGAGCAGCGCGAGCAAGGGGGCGGGCGCGGGGCCGTGGAGGTCACACTCGCAGCCGCCGTCGTCGGAGGTGCCGGCGGTGTCGATGTTGCCGCTGCCGCCGCTGGTGATGCTGTCGTCGCCGGTGCTGTCGTCGGCGGTGTCGTCGCCCGAGGTCGGGGTGTCGCTGTCGCTGCTCGAGTCGCCGTGGCTGTCGCCGGTGCCGTCGCCGTCGCCGTCGTCGGGGGTCGCGGGCGGGCGGGGGAAGTTCATGGTGATGGTATCGAAGCGGATGGCGTCGTCGAAGGGGGGCAGCGCGATGGGGATCTCGATGTTCGCGATCTCGAACTTCTGGCCGAGGATCTCCATGACCAGGGTCGGCTTGAGGACGACGGTGGGCGCGGTGGTCAGGGCGCATACGAGGGTGCCGCCGACGACCAGCGGATCGGGGGTGGGACCCGGGCCCGAGGCCAGCGGCACGGCCTCGCCCTCGGCGGTGACGACGACCAGTTGCGGGGCGGGCTCGATGGTCGAGGCCTCGATGGACTGCCCGGCGAGCGAGGCCTCGACGATGACGTAGACGTCAATGTCGAGGTTGCCGGCGGCGACGATTACGTCGGGCGTGATCGGGACCGACACGAGGGTGACCGGGTCGGTCTCGTCGTCGATGACGACCGGGCGGTCGGGGTTGCCGGGGAGCAGGTAGGGCGTGAAGCTGTCGCCCGAGATGACCGCGTAGTCGTAGGGGCCGATGATGTCCGACTCCCACTGGATCCCGAGCACGTCGAAGCGGACCTTGGCGTCGAGGGTGAAGCCGACGTCGACGTCGAACTGGCCCGCCCCGGCGTCACCTGTGAAGTGGATCGTGCCAGCGTCCCAGTCGTAGGTGCCGTCGCCAGGCATCACGATGGCGACCGAGTTGCCGCCGTGGACGATGAGCCGCAGTTGCAGCGGCTGGTCCATCGGGAACCAGTCGGTGTCGAAGGTGAAGTCGTCGAGGCCGACCAGTTGCTGGGTGTGGATCGGCGTGAAGTCGGCGTCGGCGAGCTCGGCGTGGGCATGCGCGGGGACCAGCGCGAGCGCGAGGGGCAGCGCCAGAGCGAGCGCGAGGGGGAGACGAGGCCGCGACATGCGGCGGATGATACGGCATGAAGCGGCGAGAGGTGGCGGTGGCGATGGGTGTAGGATCACAGAGCGCGGTGAGCTGGCATGCATGGCATCCTGGTCGACATGCATCGCCGGGCCCTCTTCATGCCGCTGCTCGCGTCGCTCGCTTGTGGTGGACCGCGTTCGCAGGGGGTGCCGGTCCCTGACGCGCCGGAGGTGCCCAGCGCGGCGCCAGTGAGCGCCGTGCCGACGACACCGGCGCCGCCGGAGGTCGCGGCGATGCTGGCGGAGATTAGCCCGCAGCAGCTAAATAGTCTGAAGCGGCGCCGCGCCGTCGCGCCGCGCCACGTCGATCACTTGGCGGCGATCCTCGTGCAGGCCGGCTCGTCCTTGAGATCGCAGGCTTTGCGATAGAAGGTCGCGGCGACCTCCGGCTTATGCTTGGCGAGGAGGTCGCCCGAGATGCGGCACGACTCGGCGTGGCTCGCCGTACAGGCGCGCTCGAACGACTCGCGGGCGAGCGGCATCAGCGAGACGTGCTCCTCGCTGTCCTCCTCGTGGGTGATCTTGTAGTCGTCGGTCGACCCGGCCATTTTTTCGGCGCGGTAGCCCCCCTCGTAATGCACATCGACCCCTCCGAGCGCCGCCTTACCCGTCTTGTAGCAGTCGAGGGCACGCCCGAGGATCTCGCAGTAGTTCTTGCAGGTCTCCGCTCGCCCGCACGAGCCGTCCGGATACTTCTCGACCTCGGCGCGCTGCTTGCGTCCCTGCTCCTCGAGCCTGGCTTGCTCGGGGGTGAAGACTTTTTTCATCAGCGTGCATCCGGTAAGCGGGAGGACCGCGAGGAACGCGATTAGGATCCGATGGCGCAGGGCGAGATTCATGGCGGGCACTTACCCTACCTTCCTAATCTGCGCGTGGCTTTAATACCCGGGACGTGCGTGACAGAACACATATGCTCAATCATCACCGAGTATTGAGAGGTCGCGCGCGGGCGAGACGGCGATCGGGATGCTCATGCCGCCGCTGCCGGTGAAGGCGTTGGCCTCGAACTTGTCGCAGCGACCGGCGCTGCGACGGGCGGGCCAACTGCGAGGTCGAGCGGGCGTCGTTCGTGTAGCGTGATGGCCTCGGTCGCGAGCAGACCGGCGAAGTTATCGATGTACACCTCGCCTGCCAGTGAGTGAAATGTGCTAGGCAGGGGCCGCATGACCCCGCGCGAGCACCACCGCTTCTTCGCCAAGCAACTGATCCCGACGCACACCTTTCAGTCGCCGGACAAGATGTTCGGCGAGCTGACAGGACCCAAGCGGGAGGCCTTCCTGATGTTCCTGTGGAACGAGGCCGGCAACGCGGTCGCCTCGCCGATCCCCCACGTGGCGGTCGAGGGCGGCAAATTGGCGAAGCTCGATGTGGTCGGCGCGATCACCAGCGGTGATAAGCAGGTCGTCGTGCTGTCGATGCCGCCGGCGACCAACCCCAACGAGGCAGCGTTCATCGCCCTCGCGCGCGGCCCCGATGGCCCCAGCGTGTTCTTCCTCGAGCGCACCCGCGACGAGGCTGGCACCGGGGTCCACCCGACCGACGCGGTGCTCGCCGAGATGCGCGCGGACGGCAGCCGCGTCAACCACGGCTTCGCGTCGGGCCTCGACCTCGAGGCCTTCAAAAGTCGCGTCGGTGCGGCGCTCGGCGTCTCGCTCGCGGGCCTCGAGACGAGCCTCCCGCAGGTCACCGCGGCCGCGTTCATGGGCTCGCCCGCGGGCGCGTACGCGGCAGGCGGGGCGGGCCCGGCCCGGGCAGGGGCACCGGTCGCGGCCGCGAGCGGCGGGCACGTCGGTGGGTTCCTGGCGACGCTGCTGCTGGTGCGCGCCGGCCTGCCGCTGCTGAGCTGGATCCTGTATCGCTTCGGCATGGGCGCGCTCATCTTTCCGCTGTGGCCGGTGATGAAGATCGTCTACATGGTGCTGTCGCTGACGATCGGTGCGTTCCTGCTGATCTGGCTGTATCAAGTACACGCGCGGCGCCGCGGGCAGGCCAGCTTCTCGCCGGGCATGGCGGTCGGCGGGTGGTTCATCCCGCTCGCCAATGTCATCCTCGCGCCGCTCATCGTGCGCAGCGCGTGGAAGGCGACGGTCGGGGCCGGCGGCACGCTGATCGCGTTCGCCTGGTGGTTTTTGTGGCTGATCGAGGTGGTGCTGGAGTCGCTGCGCAACACCCCGGAGGTCGTGTTCCAGCTCCCGCCGGCCGCCGCGGAGTTGATGATGACCATGATGAGCTACGGGGTGTTCGTGACGGTCGTCGCGTACGGCCTGCTGTTCTACATCGTGCGTCGCGTCAACGAGCGGCTATAAGTCCGTGGCGAGGCGCGCGGACGAGCAGGTCCTGCTCGGCCAGTTCTACACGCCGCCCGCAGTGGCGGCGTTGCTCGCGGCGTTGACCGTCACGGGCGAACGACCGGCGATCTTGGACCCGGCGTGCGGCGATGGGGCGCTGCTGCGTGGCGCGTACGAATTGCTGGCGACAGGCGGCCTCTCGCACGCCGAACGGCTGGCGCTGCTGTGGGGCTTCGAGCTCGACCCGGCGGCCGCGGAGGCGGCGGTGCGTGGATTACAGAGGCCGGGCGAGCCCGCCTGCCCGCGCATCTTCACGGGCGACTTCTTCGCGCGTGAGCCGGACGCCCCCGACCTCCCGCGCTTCGACTGCATCCTCGCTAATCCTCCTTACCTGCGCTCCCAGCAGCAAGACGACCTCGATCCGGGTTACCGCCCGCGGCTGTTTAGCGCCGCGGCCAGGGCCGGCGTCCAGGCCGACGCGAAGACCGACCTGTTCGCGTTCTTCATCTATCACGCCCTGAGATTTATGAAGGTCGGGGCGCGCCTCGGCTTCATCACGCCCGCGAGCTGGCTGACCTCCAACTATGCGAGCACTTTACAGAGGCTGTTGACCGAGGATCTGCGGCTGTCCGCGATCGTGTCGTCGAGCGCCGAGTCGTTCTTTAATCGAGAGGTCGACGTACACACGGTGCTGGTGGTGGCGGAGCGCGTCGACCCCGCGCGCGCCGAGTCGGACGCGGTGCTGCGCTTCGTATCGCTGCTGCGGCCGCTCGCCGAGGTGACCGGAGGGAGCGTCGACGCGCTGGCCCGGGATATCCGCGCAGCGACGCATTCCTATGAGGATAATGATGTGCGCGTGCGGGTCGTGCCGCTGGCGCAGGAGCGCTCGGCGCTGGCAGCCGCGCCCGGGGTGGCCCGCAACTGGTCCCGGCACCTGCGCGCGCCGCTGGCCTTCGATCGCCTGGTCACCGCGCCCGCGTTCACGACGCTGGGGCAGATCGCCCGGGTCTCGCTCGGCTACAAGTCGCTACAAAACGACTTTTATTACGTCGATGCGCGGACGATCGCGGCGTATGGCATCGAGGCCCGGTTCCTCGAGCCGATCGTGATGCTCGGCGACCTCGACGGGCAGCGCTATTTTCAGGGGCCCGCGCCGACCCGCTGGGTGCTGCTGTGCAGAGAGCCCGAGGCGGCGCTGCGTGGGACCGGGGCGCTGCGCTACATCGAGGCGATGGCCGAACGCCCGGTCGCGTCGCGCAAGCAATCCGGCCCGCCGCGCACGATCCGCGAGGTGCTGGCGGCGCAGGGCGGCGGGCTGTGGTACGGACCGAAGGCGCGGCCGCAGGCCGCCCATCTCTGGCTGCGAAAAGCGTTCGACAGCGTCTATGCGCCGCTGTTATTCGAGCAGGCGGCGGTGGTCGACCAGCGCTGTAATTACCTCGATCCAGTCGCAGGGCTATCATGGCAGTTGCTGGCGGCGGTCCTGACGTCGAGCGTGTTCGCGTATACGCTCGAGGTCTGCGGCGCGGCGAGCATGGGCGGCGGGGCGCTCGAGGCGGCGACCACCCGACTGCGGACATATCCTGTGCTCGACCCGCGACGACTGGCGCCGAAGGCGTGCGCCGAGCTGCTGCGGCTCGCTGGCGCGGTGTGGGCCGAGGAGCGCCCGCTCGACTGGAGCGCCGCGCAGGTGCCCGGGCCGCGGCTGGCCGCGCTGGATGGTTGGGTGCTCGCGCAGGCGGGTATCGATGGTTTGGCGGATCGACTTCACGCCGATCTGCGCGACGCCTGCCACACGCGGATCCGGGTCGCAAGGCGTGGGTGAGCCGACGCGGTGTTCGCGCGCGACGCGTCAGGATCTGGGTCGTAAGGAGCTGAATTTCGCGGGCTCGAGCAAAAAATGGGAGATAAGAGCTCCATTCCGGGATTTTTCGGGACTCAAGAGCCCGCGCCGGGTGCGGCATGCTCGGGAAAGCGCAGCGAGAGGCCCCTTTCCTCGGCCTCGCTCGACTCCAGGAATGCGTTGCACCGCTCGAGAGCTGCCCGGGTCTGCTGGAGCTCTCCCCAGTGGACTGCCGCGACCCATCGCTGGGCGTAGTTGAGGACCCGAACGAGGGGTTGGGGGTTCTTCGCGCCGGAGAGGGCTTTCAATGCGCTGATATAGCTGTCTCGCAGGACAGTGGGGATGAGGATCCGCTCCTCAGCAGATGCGACGAGCTCGGCGTTCATCATGATGCGCGCCGTCCGGCCGTTTCCATCCGTGAAAGGGTGAACTTCCGTGATGAGAAACATGAGATAGACCGCCCGCGCGAAGGGGGTATCGAGCGATCGGTAGAGATCGAAGCCTTTGATTAGGGTGCCTTCGACGAGATCGGGGGCCACGAATGATGCGCTGGGTGAATGACGGTACCGGCCGCGACACGCTCATCGGGGTCCACCGGGCGGCGACGACGGCGGCATGGGCTTCTTGTGTCGCGCTGCCGCGCTCGCCCTTGCCGGATCTGCCGCCGCCGGGTGCCCGCGAGTTCTACGGCTACGACCCGCTGCCGGCCCTGAAGGAGCTGCGTTGCCCGACGTTGTTCGTGTTCGGCAAGGTCGACGCATTCGTGCCAGTCGAGCGCAGCGTGCCGATCATCAAGACGGCGATGGTCCGGCACAGCCATCCTGACAGCCAGCTCGAGGTCCTGCCGCGCACCGGCCATGGCATGTTTGAGACGGAGCTCGACAACCGCGACGCGCTGCCGCTGGCCCACCGTCATGGGCCGGGTTACTGGCAGTTGCTGGCGACGTGGCTGGCGCGCGCGCGGGTCAGCGCGCCGCCGGCCAAGTAGCTCGGTCTACACGAGCAGCTCGGGGATCGTCGTGTCGACCAGGCCCTCGGCGAGGCCGAAGGAGGGGGCCGCGCCGCCGAGCGCCTTGAGCAGGGTGAAGGGCACCTTGCTGATGTTGTCGCCCATGGCCCGGTGATGCATATCGCCGCGCAGCAGACCGCCGCCCTTGCCGATGACGAGGGCAGGGTAATCGTCGATGCGGTGGTCCCACGGCCGACCGATGCACGAGGTCGCATAGATAATGGAGCTGTCGAGCAGGTTGCCGGCGCCGTCGGGGGTGTCTCGCAGGCGTTGCAGCAGCTCGGCGAGGCCGCTCATGGCATAGGCGACGCCGGTGTGGAAGCCGGCCAGCGCGTAGTCGGCGCCCTGCGGGCTGAGGAGGTGGCCGTGGTCCTCATGGAACGTGACCTCGCCGAGGCCGGCCTCGGGGTATCCGGCGTGGCACGCGGCGCAGGAGAACACGTGGGTGGCGACGCGGGTCAGCTCGCAGGAGAACGCGAATGTGATGAGGTCGGCGAAGGCCCGGCAGCGCCCGAGAGTGATCGCGCCGTCGGGGCCGCGATCGGGGTAGGCGACGTCGGGGTCGATCGGCGTGCCGCAGCCGGGGCCGTCGATCGTGGCGTCGATGACGGTCTGGAGCTGGTTGATGCCGTCGAGGTGGCGGTCGAGGCGGATCTTGTCCTCGCTGCCGAGCTGAGATTGCAACTGCTTGGCGTCGGCGGCGATGGCGTCGAGGATGCTCTTGCGGCGAAACAGCGAGGGGTCAGGCTCCTGCGTGCCGGAGAGCGCGAGCAGGTTGGCGAACAGCGCGGCGGGGCTGTAGTTCGGGGGGTTCGGGGCGTTGGCGCCGTTGAAGGAGATGTTGAAGTCGAGCGCGCCGGCGCCGGTGACGTTGCTGATGCCGACGTGGATGCCGCCGGGATACGCGGTATCGGCGTTGATGAGCGGGGCGACCAGTTGATCGATGGAGGGCAATTGTACGTCGCCGCCGTCGACCGCCTGCGCGCCGGTCAAGACCGCCGCGGGCGACGATTTATGGGCGTAGATATAGGGCACCTTGAGGTCGAAGCCCGAGAGCACCGATAGCCAGGCCTTGTAGTCGGCGAGCGGGGCGAGCGAGGGGCTGAGGGTCCACGCCGGGCCGACGCCGGTGGCGGCGGGCACCCACTGGGCCGGGTCGGCGCCGTTGCCGAAGAACCAGGTGAGGAAGCGGGGCATGAGCGGGTTGCCGTCGGCGTAGGCGGTGCCGTTGCCGTTGAGCATGCCGATGAGGCGCGGCAGCGGGAGGGCGATGGCGGTGCCGCCGAGGAGGCCGCGCAGGACCGTGCGACGCGGGAGCATCTTGTGCCGGGTGGTCATGGCATCTCTCCTTCGTCGGGCGCGATCTGGCTGTCGGGTGGGTTGGCGAAGCGGAAGTCGTCGTGGGTGACGAGCGCGAATAGCAGGCGGTCGAAGCGGTTGCCCTCGAAGCCGAGCGCGTCCTCGAGGGCGGCGAGGGTCTCGAGCTCGGCGAAGACGGGCACGCGACCTGCCGTGTAGGTGGCGAGCTTGCGGACCAGGCAGCGGGCGACCTCGGGGTGCTCGCGCAGCCGCGTCGCCAACTCGGCGCCGTCGAGGAAGGGCAGGCCGTCGAGGTCGCCGCTGGCGTCGATGACGAGGCCCTGGTCGAACTCGCGGTAGCGGCCGACGGTATCGAAGTGCTCGAGCGCGAGGCCCAGGGGGTCGGTGATGTTATGGCAGCCGGCGCAGGCCGGGTTGGCGCGATGCGGCTCGAGCATCTCGCGCAGGGTCTTCGGGCCCGGGTCTTCCATGTCGGGCTTGTCGAGGTCGGTGTCGACTTCGGGCGGCGGCGGCGGGACGGTGCGACACAGCAGGGCCTCGGCGATGAAGGCCCCGCGCGCGGTGGCGGAGGTGCGGGCGGGCAGCGAGTTCATGGCCAGCATCAGGCCGCTGCCGATCAGTCCCCGGCGCGCGCTGTCCTCGGGGAGCATGGCCTCGCGGAGGGCGTCGGGTTCGACGGTGGGCAGGCCGTAGAGGAGCGCCAGCTCGTTGTTCACGAACACCTTGCGGCTGTCGTAGAGCGAGAAGAAGTCGCCCGGCGCGGTGAACACGACGTCCTCGATGCGCGCGCGCAGCTCATCACGCATCGCGGCGCGCAGGGTCGGCGTCCACTCGGGGAAGGTGGTCGGGTCCTTGACCTTCTCGTCGAGCAGCCACAACTCGTACAACTCGCGCACGAAGTTGGCGACGCCCTGGCGGGCGCGCGGGTCGGCGAGCATGCGGGTGGCGGCGGCTTCGATGCCATCGCTGGTGACGAGCTGGCCCTGCTCGGCGGCGTCGAGCAAGGCCTCGTCGGGGACGGTATTCCACAGGGTGAACGCGAGGCGGGAGGCCATCTCGTAGGAGGAGAATGCGAGTCGGCCGTCGTCCGCGGGTGCGCCGAGCTCGACGCGGTAGAGGAAGTGGGGCGACTGGAGCACGCCCCAGAGCGCGTGTCGCAGGCCGACGACGCCGTCGCCGGTCTCGGCGCCGACGGTGGTCGCGATGTTGAGGTAGCGCTCGAGCTCGGTGGCGGAGAGCGGCCGGCGCCAGGCCCTGCGCCCGAAGCTGGCGATCGCGTCGCGTAGACAGACGGTGTCGGTCGGCAGGGCGGGCACGCAGGCGACGATCGTGGCGACGTGGGCGGGGTCGGCGAAGGCCTGCGTGGTCGCCTCCTCGAGCGCCTTCTCGTACAGCGCGACGCCAGCGGGCGAGAGGGCGACGGTGGCGTTGCCGACCGCGAAGAAGCCCGCTTGCACCGAGTCGGCCTCGATCGGCGAGAGCGTGACCGGTCCGAGCAGGTCCGCGACGCTGTGCTGGAACTCCGCGGTGGTCAGACGGCGCAGGGTCGGCGCCGGCACCTTGGGCAACGCGGGCGGCTCGCCGGTCTCACCGGTGCCGGCCTCGGCGCCGCTGTCGACGCCGGTCCCCGCGGTGCTCTCGCTGCTGCCGCCGGGGCCGGCGTCGCCCGCCCCGCTGCTATCGAGCGCGGTGCCGCTGTAGCATGCGGGCGCGATCAGGCTGAAAGTGAGCGCGAGGACGCCGGGGGATAGACCGCTTCGTTGCATAGATCTCCAAACCAGGCCTGCCAAAAACTGCGCTGCTGGCGACCATGCTAGGGGCGCTGGCCGCAACCTGTCAAGGCACGGAGCCGCCCTCGACCGAGGCGACATGCCCCCAGGTGGGCGCCCACAGGGCGCAGCGGCCCCCGCCGCACTGCGCGCGCCTTCCGAGGAACTGCGAGCATTGGCGGCGCGCCCTGCGGACGATTCGCATCGGTGAAAAACCTGGCGGCGAAACTATGAAAATATACTGGATATTCCGATGGTTCGATCCACGCGCGGGGTGAGCAAGATATAGAGGGAGCCTAACTGTGGTTATTTTCAGGAGTAATCGTAGATATTTTGTTATTGCCGCGATTAAAGATTTTACGAAAGAGATCTAGCCCACTAAGGTGACTTCACCTGCTGACCGCCACGAACGGCGCTGCGCTCGCCGCACCGGTCGCACCGGAGCCGATACGGCGGGAATAATACAGTGTCTGTGTCACTGTCCGTATTTGGCGTTGTCTGTCGTTGTTGTGAGATCCAATGCTGTGCGGATGATGTCGCCTCGACGCCGATGAATGGCGTCGAAGTACTGTGAACG
>Ga0335395_10002103_pt1 | contig 12327 bp, 13 predicted proteins | sample MAT02_FD_205744 | JGI IMG/M metagenome (GOLD analysis project Ga0335395, IMG submission 205744) | Freshwater microbial communities from Lake Fryxell liftoff mats and glacier meltwater in Antarctica - MAT-02 (spades assembly) (version 2) ...
GACCGTCGGCTCGACGGCGAGTCGATCAACCCGGCTCCATGGGGACCGCGCAAAGAGGCGCGGATGCCGGGTATACTCGCCCGACTTCGCGGCTGTAGCTCAGCTGGCTAGAGCGTCTGCTTGCCATGCAGAAGGTCGAGGGTTCGAATCCGTTCAGCCGCTTGCGAGGCACCGCCCCGGTTCGGGGTCGGTGTCTCATATGGCGCCTTGGCGGAGTGGTTACGCAGAGGCCTGCAAAGCCTTGTACGCCGGTTCGACTCCGGCAGGCGCCTTTTCCGGAGGCCGCCCCGGCCGTCCGGCGAGGTCCTGCCGGCGGTCGGAGGCCCGTTCCCGTTCGATCTGTATAATGAGACTCGTTCTCACAAAGTCGACCAGGGAGACCAATGCCCAACTACTGCCAGCTCACCGGCTCACGACCTCGGGCCGGGAACTCCGTTTCGCATTCGAAGCGTCGGACGAAGCGCCGATTTCGGCCGAACCTTCAGAAGAAGCGGTACTACCTGCATAGCGAAGGTCGATGGGTTCGTCTGACGCTCAGCGCCCGGGCCATAAAGACCATCGACCGTCGTGGGCTTGAGCAGGCTGTGGCGGAGATGCGAAGCAGGGGAGAACGCATCTGATGGCCGGCAAGGACGTGCGACAGACGATCAAGATGCGTTCGACTGAAGGATCGGGTTACGTTTACATGACCAACAAGAGTCGGCGAAACACTCCCGACCGGCTTGTACTCAGGAAGTACGACCCGGTCCTCCGGCGACACGTCATCTTCCGCGAAGAAAGGTGAGGCGTACGCCTGACGCGACGGCAGATTCTCCACCGCTCCTGAGGGAACTCTGCGACCAGCAGTTCTGGTTGTTCGGCCGCGACATCTACCGTCAAAGCGGCAACCTGCTCGTCGAGGCCGGTTTCGAACGTCGTCGGTTCGGCCTGGGCCGGCCGACACAGTACGTGTTCGAAGGCCGTGGCAGTTCCATCAGCCTCTGGGGGTTTGGCTTCCACTGGATCTGCCACGATCGGGGACAGGCCATTTTCGTAAGCCGGGACGGGGCGTTTGTCGAGTCGGGCGCCCCGGCAGTACTCGCGGTGCGCGATCCGTGGGTGGTCGGCCGGCGGCTACGGCTGGGAGGGGAGGCCGACCGGCTGCTGGCCTCGGAGGTCTGTGGATGGTTTGCCGCGTACGAAGCCTGGGTCGCTGAAACGGCAGGTCCCGAACACCGTGCGGAGGCGCTGGAGGGCTGGGCACCTTGCTGCGGGGTCGGGCAGACGGTTCCTAGCTGGAATGCTCACTCGAGGCGCTTTCGGGAGCTCGGCCACGCGGTTGAATCCGGTTGAAGTCAGTTCCTTGATGGCAGTGGGCTGGCCGCGGCTGCCTCGGGAGTCATTATCGCCCTTGACCTGCTTCGGCGAAGTGCTTCTGACGAGCCTTCAGCGTAAGTCCGAAGCGGTTCAGGACCTCAATGCGAGGGCCGCTGGTGCGCTGGTAGGCTGCCTGTCTGCGGGCGCATAGCTCAGTTGGTAGAGCGCCACCTCGACACGGTGGAGGTCACTGGTTCGAGCCCAGTTGTGCCCACTACTCCGCGGTCCGGACCAGCCGGTCTGCCGCGGTGCGTCCGGAGCGGACAGCGCCTTCCATCAGGCCGCTGAACTCTCCGGCCGTGTGCTCGCCTGCGAAGGCGAACGGCCCGACCGGTTCGAGCAGAGCCGAGGTGAGTTCGCGGGAGGGGGAGACCGAGTAGGCGGCTTGAATCCATGGATCGTCGTCCCACTTGGACAGGACCGCTTCGTCGGCCTGGAGCGGCAGGTCAGGTCGCAAACGCTCCAGCTCGGCCAGCCATGTCGCTGAGCCGGAGGTCAATTCGAGCCGCTCGAGCGCGGCGGCTGATCCGGCGAAGCAGCTGACCATAGGCACCGGCAGATCGCCCGCGCCGGTCTCGGTCCAGCACCACCACCGCCCGGGCACGTTCAGCGTGGCGCTGACCGGAGCGGGCTCGGCCAGCGGTACGAACAGCTTGGCGGCGTGGCCGTAGGACACCCCTTCGAAGGCGGCGGTCTTTTCAGCTGGCAGCGCAGGAGAAAACTGAATCCGGTTGGTCACGCTCGCCGGCACGGCGATCACGCAGCGGGCGGCCGACGCCGAGTGGCCCGAAGCGGTCAGTACTTCAACCGAGTCCTCGCTCCAGACCACCGCCACGGCGGGATCGTCGAGCCGGACGCGATCCCCGATCCGCTCAGCCATCGCCAGGCACAGGCCCTGATTTCCACCGGCGACGCTGGGTGAGGGCTCATCGTCGATGTGGGCCAGTCCGGCCAGCGCAGCGGCAGGGACCATGCCGGCGTCGCGGGCGGAGGAGACCTCGGCCCTGGAGACAATCACCGCTCGGACTTCGGGGTCGATATCGAGCGAGGCCAGCAGATCCGCTGCGGAGGTGGGATCGTCGGCAGGCAGGCAGGCGAGAGCGCTCTCCAGCGTGGACACCGCCGACAGGAGCCGGTCGGCAATCGCTCGATCGGATGAGCTGTCATCGAACCCGTCGCCGCGTGGCTGGCGGTTTCCGTAGCGCACACCCTTGTCCCACAGGTCAAGCCCGAGGCCGGAGGCCAGTTCGCGGACTGCCGTATTGCCGGGCAGGACGAACTCGGCGCCCATCTCGATCACGGCGCCACTGTCGAGCGGTTTGGACCAGGTGCGACCGCCGACCCTTCCGCGGGCCTCGATCACCTCGACCTGCCAGCCCTCTTCCAGCAGCGAAATTGCCGCGGTCAGTCCGGCGAGGCCGGCGCCGATCACGATCGCCCCGCCGGCCTGGCTCACTTTCTGCCTGGCCGTCGGGTGCCCACTAGGGCTACCTGCCGCGGACCTTGCGCACGGGCTTGACCCTCAGCTCGGTTTTGAGATTCACGGTGCGGGCACTGGAGGTCACCTTCACCTTGAAAGCCCCGGAGCCCCTGGCGTTCCTCTTGACCTTCACACGAAGTTTAACCACGACCCGCTGTCCGGCGAGCATCTGCCCGCGGCGGACGCAGGCCGGTCGGGAAACAAGCCTTGACGGCGCGCTCGCGCAGATCCTGACCGACCGGGCGGGGGCGTCGCCGGAGTTGGTGACCGTTACGGCAACGAGCCTGCGCTGACCGCCGCGAACCACGATCGGCTTGAGCCGGTTGGACCTCAGGGCCGCCGTCGCTGCAACTTCGTTCAACTCATTGGCCGCCCCGACTACATCACCGGTTCCGAAGAAGTCCACCGCGAGGATGTTCGGCAGGAAGCCGCGTCGCTGTTCGCATGCCCGGGCGCGGTTGACCACTGCGTCTTTCTGGTTGACCACCTCTGCCCATGCGATCAACGGTTCAAAGGACCCGGTAATGCGGAAGTCGGTCGCGGTCCAGTGGTTCATCAGGAAGAGCGAGTCATCGGTCGCCGCCGCTTCGCCCCTATTGGGCCGACAGCTTTCCTCCAGCTGCTCGGGAGCGGTAATCAGGTCTGTGTTGAGCGGGAAGTTGAACGGCGTTTCGCGCATGGCCCCGCCGTAGGCCCTGTGGTACCAGGGCACCCCCGCGGCGTCCTGCTCGGCCGTCATCACCACCCGCTGATTGGTGGCGATCATCTCACCGAGTGTCGGCCACGGGCCGGTCGGGCCCTCGTAGATGTATTCGAGAAGTCCGGATGCCTCGACTGCCTCCGCGAAGTCCCCGGGATCCACGCCGTCCTGATTGACGAAGACGAGGACTTCGTTCGGGTTGGCCTTGAGGAAGTTGGCGACCTTCTCGAGCTCGGGAACGAGGGGGGATGCGCCGAAGAGGCACGATTCATGGCACAGGTAGAGAGGATCGCCCGGGCCGGCACCAGCGTTCCTGATCTGAATCGCGCCGTTGGGTTGCGGTGGATCCGGCCGCCCGTAATAAGTGTCGATCAGCATCGCCCGGGCTCCGCGCTTGAGCTGATTGGGGATCGAGTAGGTGTGGTTCGGGTTGAACCAGCCGATTTCTGCTGCTGCCATCGAGTTGTGAGTGCCGGGCAGAACCACCTGGTTGAGCTTTCGATCGCAGAGTTCGCTCGAACCGTTGCATGAGATCTCCCCGGGCTTGTTGGCGGCAGCGGCCGCCGGCGCGACCAGCAGCAGGCCGAAGAAGAAAGCGGCAAACAGTTTTCCCCGAAGCTTGAGCACGAGATCAGTATCCCATTCGTTGATGATGGTGTCCTAAATCCGATTCGCGACTGTTCGTTCCTTGAAGGTTCAGCGCGGGGTGACCGAGCGGCCCAGAGTGAGGCTCCAGGCGACGAAGGAGGCGACCGTCACCGCCAGTCCGGCGAGTTCATGGCCGTCCATCGGGCCGACTCCGAGCAGGGCCGACAGCCAGAGGGCGAAGCTGACCCCGGGCACCGCCGCTGCGAGCGAACGGAGAAAATTCCGCGGACGGCCCCGCAGGGCGATCTCATCGGGCTTGAGGTACTCGCGGGCGGGGATCTCGGGCTCGTCGTACACGGGCCAATCCTCGCAGGCAGGGGGCGCCGGCTTCGAAGGCCGACGGGGTCGCCGACCACTTCACGACTGCGGTCAGGCCCGGCTCAGCCTTCGAGCATCGCGACCACACGCGCCGGTGCGGCCGAGCCGCCGACGATCGGCAGCGGCAGGCAGGAGACCGTAAAGCCGGTCGGCGGCAGGCGGTCGAGGTTGACCATTCGCTCGATCTGGCTGTAGGCGAGGTCCACCTGATGGGCCTGCCAGAAGATGCCGGCCTCGCCCTTCTGCTTCGCCTCTTCGGCCTGCATCCAGAGCGGCCGGTCCCAGCCCCAGGCGTCGATCCCCATGACTCGCACGCCCTGCTCGTAAAGCCACTCGGTCGCCGGCCCGGTCACTCCAGGTCCGTGGGCCATGTATTCAGGGGTGTCGATCCAGCGGTCGTTACCGGTCCGGATCAGCACGATCTCGAGTTCGCTCAGGTTGTGGTCGATCGCTTCCAGCGCGGAGCGGAGGTGCTCGGTGTCGACCGCATCGCCGTCCTCGCGGCCGCTGAAGTCGAGGCAGACGCCGGGCTGAACGAACCACTCCAGCGGCAGCTCGTCGATCGTCTGCGCAGGCTCGCCCTGGATCGTCGAGTTGTAATGCCAGGGCGCGTCGACGTGGGTCGAGTTGTGGGTGCCGAAGCGGGTGAAGAAGTCGTTGGCCCAGCCTTCACCGCCGCGGAGCAGCTCCGGGCCGACCCCGAACATCTGCTCGATCAGCGCCGCGCCATCGGCGTGAGGGCTGAACTCGATGTCGGTCCGCAGGACGTCGGGAAGCTCGGGCGGGCTGGGAACGATCGGCGCCGAGAGGTCGATGATTTCCATGGCGCGACTATACGAGGCCGCCGGGACTACGATGCGCCCGTGTCCAAGCGGACCCTCACCCGGTTGATGTCTTCGTTTCTCGGCCTCGGAGCGATGCTGCTTTTCGCGATCCCGGACCGCGTGCTTCGGCTCGTCTTCGGGCACGCCCCGGTCCCGGCCGAGCACCTGCGAGCCGATGCCTGGGCGGTTGGCCGCGTTGTTGGCGTACTCGATCGTGGTCCGAGATCCCGCGGCATCGAGCAGATGCGCCTCGAAACGGACCTGCTTTCGGTCGCGGTTGCCGAGCCGCGTCCACGCGGCTTGGAGATCCGCGACCTGCCGCTCGACCCACACGGTGACGGCGGCCCGATCCGCTCGAGGCTCTACCGCCCGCTCGGCGTGCCGTCCACCGGTCCGTTGCTGGTCTTCTTTCACGGCGGCGGCTGGGCGGTCGGCTCGATCGAAAGCCACGACCGGCCCTGCGCGTTGCTGGCCTGCGAGGCCGGGGTGAAGGTGTTGTCGGTTCAGTACCGGCTTGCTCCCGAGAACCCGTTCCCGGCCGCGGCCGACGATGCACTTCGGGCCTGGAAGGCGGTCACCGCGGAGCCGGGTCGATTCGGCACCGAAGCCGGACGGATCGCGGTCGGAGGCGACAGCGCCGGTGGCAATCTCGCCGCGGTGCTCTGCCAGGATCTGCGCCGCGAGGGCCTCGATCAACCGGCGCTGCAGCTCCTGATCTACCCGGTGACCGAGGTCGGATCCCGCCGCCAGTCGATGGAGGACTTCGCCACCGGTTACTACCTGACCGCCGACCGCATGGGCAGTTTTTCCGAGTTCTACGTCGAGCGCGAGCAGTACGGCAATGTCCGGGCCTCACCGCTCAAAGCCGACGACTTCTCCGGACTTGCGCCCGCCTGGGTGATCACCGGCCTGGCCGATCCCCTTCGCGACGAAGGCGAGGAGTACGCGGAGCACCTGGCCGAGGCCGGGGTGGAGGTCCGCTCGGACCGCTTCCCGCTGATCCACGCCTGGTTCAACATGACTCGATCGCGCTCGGCCCGACAGGCACACGAGGTGCTGGCCGACGGCCTGGCCGCCTACATGGCTGCCCCGCAGCCGTCGTCCTCGCCCGACTGAATACGATGGCCCGACGGCCATGAGCGACCAGAACCTGACAGTCAAGCTGCCCGACGGAACCCCGCTCAAACTCGAGCAGGGCGCGACCGGCCGCGACGCCGCTTTGGCGATCGGCGAGGGCCTGGCCCGCGCTGCGCTGGCGATCAGGGTGGGCGAGGAGATCCGCGACCTCTCGGCCCCGGTGGTTGACGGCGAGGAGATCGCGATCGTCACCTCCCGCGACCCCGCAGGCCTCGAGCTGATCCGCCACGACGCCGCTCACGTGATGGCGACCGCGGTCCAGGAGCTCTACCCGGGGACCAAGGTCTCGATCGGCCCGGCGATCGACAACGGCTTCTACTACGACTTCGACTTCCCCGAGGAGGTCAAGATCACCGAAGCCGAGCTGCCACTGATCGAGGCCGCGATGAAAAAGCACATCAAGGCCGACGAGCAGTTCGAGCGCCGGGACCTGCCGGTGGCCGAAGCGATCGAGCACTTCCGCGCCCAGGACGAGAACTACAAAGTCGAGCTGATCGAGGACCTGATCACCAACGAAGGCGCCGAGACCGTCTCGCTCTACCGCAACGGCCCGTTCGAGGACCTCTGCCGCGGCCCTCACGGACCCGGGACCAAGCGGATCAAGGCGATCAAGCTGAGCTCGGTCGCCGGGGCCTACTGGCGCGGTGACGAAAACCGCCAGATGCTGACCCGGATCTACGGCACCGCCTTCTTCTCCAAAGACGACCTCAAAGAGCACCTCGAAAAGATCGAGCAGGCCAAGGCGCGCGATCACCGCCGGCTCGGCCCCCAGCTGGGCATATTCATGCTGCGCGAAGAGGCCCCCGGCATGCCGTTCTGGCTTCCGAACGGCACCGTGCTGCTCGGCCTGATCGAGAAGGAGGTTCGCGAGCAGCTCGACCGTCGCGGATACAAGGAGATCGCCACCCCGCAGGTGATGGACGAGTCGCTCTGGCACCGCTCCGGCCACTGGGACAACTACGTCGACGACATGTACTTCATGGAGGTCGACGATCGCCGCTACGCGCTGCGGCCGATGAACTGCCCCGGCGCCTGCCTGGTTTACGGGGCCGAGCGCCACTCTTACCGCGACCTGCCGCTCCGGCTGGCCGAATTCGGCCGGGTCACCCGCAACGAGCGCGAGGGCGTGCTCCACGGCCTGCTCCGGGTCCGCGCCTTTACCCAGGACGACGCCCACGTGTACTGCACCGAGGACCAGATCGAGGACGAGGTCGCCGACATCTGCGAGGCGATCGACGAGCTCTACGCGCGCTTCGGCTTCGAGGACATCGAGGTCGAGCTCTCGACCAGGCCGGACAAGGCGATGGGCTCCGACGAGCAGTGGGAGCGGGCCGAGGCGATGCTGAAGAGCGCGCTCGACCGCCAGGACCGTCCGTACCGGATCAACCCGGGCGACGGCGCTTTTTACGGACCGAAGATCGACTTCCACGTGACCGACGCGCTCGGCCGCTCCTGGCAGCTCGGCACCTGCCAGCTCGACTTCCAGATGCCGGAGCGCTTCGATTTGAATTTCGTCGACGCCGACGACGACCGCCAGCGGCCGGTGATGATCCACCGCGCGCTGCTCGGCTCGATGGAGCGCTTCGCCGGAATCCTGATCGAGCATTATGCCGGCCGCTTCCCCGCCTGGCTGGCCCCGGTCCAGGCGACGATCCTGCCGGTGGCCGATCGCCACAACGAGTACGCGATGAAGGTCGCAGAGGACCTGCGCGCCGCCGGGGTCAGGGTCGAGGTCGACGAGCGCACCGAGTCGGTCGGCCGCAAGATCCGTGACGCCGAGCTCGGCCGTTTCCCGTACATGCTGGTGGTCGGCGATCGCGAGTCCGAGGCCGGGGAAGTCTCGGTCCGCTCGCATGAGCAGGGCGAGCTTGGCTCGATGAAACCCGACAAGTTCTGTATGCTGCTCAGCAGTTGAACTTCCGCCCGAAAAAGCATTCTTGAACCTCACCTTGGCCCTAAGCTAGTGCCGGTTCCGCGCAGGTTTGACCGCCGTCCCCCTGAAAGGGACTCGACTCGTGTGAACGAGCGCATCCGCGTGCCCAAGGTCCGTCTGATCGGCGCCGACGGTGAGCAGGTAGGAATCGTCGCCACCGACGAGGCCCGCCAGATGGCCCGTGACGCCGATCTTGACCTGGTCGAGGTCGCAGCCGGTGCCAAGCCGCCGGTCGCCCGACTGCTCGACTACTCGAAGTACAAGTACGAGCAGGAGCAGAAGCAGAAGGCCGCGCGCAAGCACCAGACCCAGGTCAACATCCGCGAGATCAAGCTTAGGCCGAAGATCGCCGCCAACGACTACAACACGAAGAAGGGTCACGTAACCCGCTTCCTCAACCAGGGCGACAAGGTCAAGATCACGATCATGTTCCGTGGTCGCGAGCAGGCCCACCCCCAGCGCGGACGCGATCTGCTGCAGCGACTTTTCGAAGACCTCGAAGGCCTGGCGACGATCGAGTCGAAGCCGCTCCAGGAAGGCCGCAACATGAGCATGCTGCTCGGCCCGTCCAAGGAAGCGATCCAGGCTGCGCAGGACTCGAAGAAGGATGAGTCGGGGGACGAGCCGGAGACGGACTCGATTCCGGATCACCCGCAGGCAGTGGTTCCCGATCACCCGCAGGCGATCGCGACCACGCCCGAGGATCTGGCCGAAGCGGCCGAGTCGGCCAAGTCAGACGTTTCCGCGCAGCCGGCCGAAGCCGACGCCGACGCGTCCGAGAAGTCCTAGTACTGCTGCTGCCTTAGGGTCGGACGGGGGAGTTCTCCCGCCGCACCGGGCCGCTACCGATCGTCCCTGCTCCAGACCAACCTAGTCGCCGGGGCACTTTTCACCGGGGGAGAGATCTTTTGGCGCGCGACCTTGAGGGAGTGAGCGCTCATGAGAACCATTGCCTACGTAGACGGGTTCAACCTCTACTACGGTGCCTGCCGCGCGCCGGGGCGAAAGTGGCTGGACCTGACAGCTCTTGCGACGAGGCTGTTGCCGAACGATGACGTGTTCGAGATCTGCTATTTCACGGCAAACTTCAAGGTAGACCCTGCCAATCCCGGACGACAGGATCGGCAGCGGCTCTACCAGTTAGCACTTCGATCCTCGGGGCTTGTGGAGATCTATCTCGGTCGGTTTCTTCGGAAGCGCGTTACCGGCGTGCTAGTCGATCACGCATCTGGCGAGCCACCAATTCGAACGGTCAAGACGTTCGAGGAGAAAGGGACCGACGTCAACTTGGCATCCAGACTTTTGAAGGACGCATTCGAAGGTCGGATGGAGCAGGCCGCAGTGATTTCCAATGACGGTGACCTGAAGATGCCCATCAAGATCGTTCGCGAACACTTGAGCCTGCCGGTCACCGTGATCAATCCGGTGCTTCACGCTCGGCACAGGAGCGCCGCTCTTTCACCGGACCCGCTTCCAGGCTTCGCTCACTTCATTCGACTTACCGCCAGTGATGTGGAGCTGTCCCAGTTTCCCAAAACTGTGATTTCCCCAAAGGGGACTCGGATCACGAAGCCACCAAACTGGTGATTGAGGGTACGGCTTGCGCTAAACTTCCCTTAACCCCCTGGCTGTTTCGCCGGTCAGGAGCGAGGCCGCCTCTGGGCGGCCTCCGCATTGCACCTCCCGGTCGCGCCTCCGTCGGGCGTGGGAGTCATCATTGACCAAGTGAGGTGTTTCACCGACATACCGGGCACGGTGCCTGCTTGACCGGGGAAGCTCCTCGGGCGGAGCGGCTCTCCTTCACCGGGCTGCGGGTGGCGATCGCCGCTGTGGTTGTCGTCGGGCTCGTTTTTCTCGGCAATGCGATCGACGACGGTGCCGATTCAGGGGCCGACTCGGTCTGGCCCGTGGTCCGGGCTGCCGAGGATTCCTGCGGCCTGGTCGCCAGGCCTTCCCCACTATCGGGAGTGGTCCGGTTCAGCGGGATCTGCGACCTCGAAAAGCCTCCGGAGCTGATCCGGCTGACTCAGCCGAAGCCGCGCCAGGGCGGGGCCACAGCAAGTGCGACCCTGATCGCCGGCCACAGCGTGCTCGATGCCCCCGGTGAGGCTGTCGGCACGGTATTTCGCGGCGTGCGCAAGGTGGGTAAATGCGTGGTCGATCCGGGGAAGGAGCGGACGATCAGCTGTCGGCCCCTGACCCGCGCTTCCTTCCCGCGACTGTTTCGACTGCGGGCGACCGTGACGGTCGAGCCCGCCGGCTGCGGGCCGTTCTGGTCCCTGGTCGCGTCCTTTCGTCCAGAGGTCAACCAGGCCCGCAAGGCAGCCCCGGTCATCTGGCGCGGCTGCGGCATCAAGAGGGAACGGTGACCTCGGCCTACCCGTTCGGGAGCTCTCTGGCAACAATGGGTTCCGGGCGCGATGCCTCAGGCCAAATCAGGCGTGCTGCTTGATCTGAGCGACGATTCGCTCGGCGGCTTTTCCGTCCCATAGGGGTGGGGGTTCGGTGGCGATGCGGCCTCCGTCGGTGATCAGGCCGGGGATTTCGGCGATACGGGCCGGATCGAGGCCGAGCAGGGTGTTGGTGCCGAGCTCGACCGTGACCGGGCGCTCGGTGTTGTCGCGCAGGGTGAAGCAGGGGACGTCGAGGTAGGTGGTCTCTTCCTGGATTCCGCCTGAGTCGGTCAGGACGGCGGCAGCGTCGGCCTCCAGGGAGAGGAACTCGAGGTAGCCGGCCGGGTCGACCAGGTGGAGGCTCGGCGCGATCTCTACCTCACCGGTAAGCCGGGCCCGGGTGCGGGGGTGGACCGGGAACAGGACCGGGATGTCGGCAGCGACCAGGTTGAGCGCGCTGATCGCCTCAAACAGCAGCGGACCGTCAACCAGGGCGGGGCGGTGGAGGGTGACCAGCAGGAAGCCCCCGGGATCGAGGCCGAAGCCGCGGCAGGACTCCAGCGTCCGGAAGCGGTCCTCGAGCGCGACCAGGCTGTCGATCATGGTGTTGCCGACGAAGTGGATCCGGCTCTCCGGGATGCCCTCGCGCTTCAGATTGCCGATCGCCTCTTCGCTGTGGACGTAAAGGGTGTCGGCGATCTGGTCGGTAAGTACTCGGTTGATCTCCTCAGGCATCTCCCGGTCCCAGCTGCGCAGGCCGGACTCGATGTGGCCGACTGGGATGTCGAGCTTGGCGCCGGTCAGGGCGGCGGCGAGGGTTGAGTTGACGTCCCCGGGGACCAGCAGCAGGTCGGGACGCTCATTGATCAGCAGGGGCTCCAGCCGTTCCATCACTTTGGCGGTCTGGACGGCGTGGCTGCCGGAGCCGACCTCGAGCATGTGGTCGGGTGCCGGCACACCGAGCTGCTCGAAGAAGATCTCCGACATGTTGCGGTCGTAATGCTGGCCGGTGTGGACGATCACCTGCTCGGCATCGGGGAGATCCCGCTCCACGGCGGCGATCACGGGGGCCATCTTGACGAAGTTCGGCCGGGTTCCGAGGACGTGCATAATTCGCATCAGGGCGCACACTATCCCTGCAAAAGGACACCGCAGGGCTGCCGCTCGCCAGATTTTGATTCAATGCCCGTCCCCATGCCGAAAGTGAAAACACATTCGGGCGCCAAGAAGCGCTTCAAGCGGACTGCCTCAGGCAAGCTCCGCGGCCGCAAGGCTTACTCGAGCCACATTCTCGAGAAGAAGTCGCAGAAGCGCAAGCGCAACATGAGGCAGCCGGTCATGGTCAACAAGGTCGATGAGCCGCGGGTCAACAGACTTCTGGGGGGCAAATAAATGGCACGCGTAAAGCGCTCCGTCAACGCCCGCAAGAAGCGCCGCAAGGTTCTTGAAGAGGCGAAGGGCTACACCGGCCGTCGCAAGTCTTCGTACAAGCTGGCCAAAGAGCAGGTCATGCGCTCGGGCCAGTACGCCTACCGCGA